>OGHL01001222.1_pt1 | contig 15537 bp, 12 predicted proteins | sample 1571391 | NCBI WGS metagenome assembly OGHL01 (sample SAMEA2581948, study PRJEB24529) | metagenome | biome: Human gut stool | place: China | collected 2011 | reverse complement strand
ACGTTCTTCTCTATGAGCAGATGGTGCGGGTGCTATAAAAAACAGGGCAAAGAAAAGCGCGGCGATAAGCCGTGTTTTTCTTTGCCCTGAAACGTGTAAAACTGTTAACGCGCCGTGTTTAGGAGCGCAGTTGTCTTCATATTGACGCCCATCAGATCCCGCTGCGTCTGGCGGTTGGTCTGGCACATGGGCAGGAGGAAGTTCACCGCTTTTCGGATCTACTGAAGGTCGGAAGAAGTGAGCGCATTCTGGTGCAGATGCTCCAACACCCGCACGTAAACATCTTTCAAGGACGCATCCACCGCAGGCTGAAAGAAATAGTTCGAGATCAAACCGCCAATCAGGGCGGCTTCGGTATCCGTGTACTGCATCATGCTTGCCCCCCGCAAAGTTTTCACACAACGGGATCAACCGTATCACAAAATCTTGTGCCTCGCTATTCGCAAAATGATGAAATATACGATGCGCGCCTGCGCAGGGAGGAGAGAAACACACTTTTTTCAGAGAAAATTCGGTCAGACCAGAAAAACGGCGTGCGGAACCTGCACCGCTGGAATCAGATGTCAGCTTTTCAGCAGCGAAAGCAGCTCCTCAGAAGACATATTCAAGATCCCGGCCTCCTCGCAGCCGGATATCGTATCAAGAAGTGCAAGCTTCCGGTTCTGAAGCTCCAGAATTCTTTCTTCGATGGTGTCCTTTGCAATCAGCTTATAGACCTGCACATGTGCCTGCTGGCCGATGCGGTGGGCACGGTCCGTCGCCTGATCCTGCGCCGCCTGGTTCCACCATGGGTCGTAGTGGATCACAATGTCGGCTGCCGTCAGATTCAGACCCATTCCGCCTGCTTTCAGAGAGATCAGAAAAACCGAGGCGCTGCCTGCGTTGAATGCTTTGACCATTGCAGCCCGTTTTTCCTTGGGCGTCGAGCCCTGAAGCGTGAAATTCGAAATATGCAGCGCGTCCAGCCGCTCACGCAGCCGATCAAGCATGGAGGTGAACTGAGAAAACAGCAGGATCTGATGACCGTTTTCCGCCATCGCCTCGCACAATTCCACGCAGGCGTCCAGCTTGCTCGTCGGACCTTCATAATTTTCAAAGCAGAGCCCCGGATCGCAGCATACCTGCCGCAGCCGGGTCAGCGCGGCGAGAATTTGCAGTTTGCCCTGCTCGTCGCCGAGATCTGCAACGGCGGCCTGCACACAGGCATAATAGAGCTTCTGCTCATCCTCAGACAGAGAGATCTTTCGGACATATTCTTCCTTGGGCGGAAGTTCCTTGAGGACATCTTTTTTCAGCCTGCGCAGCAGAAACGGCTGTACCAGCCGCCGCAGTTGGGAAACCGCGTCCGGATTTTTGGACTTGAGGATCGGCTTTTCCAGCTTTTCGCGGAACGCATGGTTTGTGTAGAGATACCCGGGCATGAGAAAATCGAACAGATTCCAGAGCTCGCTGAGCCGGTTTTCGATCGGCGTTCCCGTCAGGACAAACCGCTGCCGGCACGAAAGGCGCTTGACGGCCTTGGACGCGAGCGTTGCGGCGTTTTTGATGTGCTGGGCTTCGTCGAGTACGCAGCAGTAAAATTGCAGCTTCGCATATGCTTCAATGTCCTGCCTGACAAGCTCATAGGACGTGACCCACACGTCGCATTCTGCGCCCGCAGCACGAAGGCGTTCACGCTCTGCAGCGTTTCCCAGAATCAGCTGATAGCGCAGCTGCGGGGAAAATTTTTGCAGCTCGTCTCCCCAGTTGTAGATCAGTGAGGCCGGACATATAACGAGACTTGGTACACCGGTGGTCTTTTGGGGGACGGTTGCTAAAAACGCAATCATCTGAAGGGTCTTTCCAAGTCCCATTTCATCCGCGAGAATTCCGCCGAAACCGTATCCCTCCAGTGTTTTGAGCCATTGATAGCCGATCTGCTGATAGGATCGAAGCTGTGCGTTCAGCCCCGATGGCAGGGCGTAGTCACTCTCGGAGAGCGTCTTGAAATTGCGGATCATGCTGCGCAGCTGGCTGTCGCGGCTGACCTGTATGCCGTCGCTTCCGGACAGCAGCTCGTCGAGATAGAGAGCGCGATACGCCGGAAGCGTCGCTTTGCCGCGGGCAAGCTCCCGACCAGTGAGCTGGAGCATCTGTGCCATTTCCGCAAGCTTTTCACACGACGAACCGTTCAGCTCCAGATACCGGCCGTCCGGAAGGCGGTGATATTTTCTGCGCAGCAGCATACTCCGGTAAAGCTCCGAAAGCTCCTCGGGCGGATAGCCGCCGGTGTCCAGCGTCAGTGTCAGAAGGCCGTCGGAAACGGAAAGGCCGACGCTGGTCGGTGCGGGCTGGAGACGCTTGCGGTTCAGGCGGTCACTGAAATAGACCTCGCCTCTGCGGCGGAAAGCGTCAATCGAACCGGTGAGAAAATCATAGGCCGCGTCCTCGCCCTGTAAAACGAACTGCTGTCCCTGCTGCTGAAAATAGCGCCGGACGAACAGCAGCGCGGCATTCTCTTCTTTTTTGTTTCGCCGCACACCGTCTGGCTCGGAGCTGTCGTCGAAAGCGATCAAATGGGTGTCGTACCGGAAGACCGGCTTGACAAGCAGCGTGTCCTGTTCCATATCAAAATAGAAGCAGACCGTGCAGGAATCGGGGATGTAGTTTTGTAAAAGATTCTGCGGATCTTCGATCTCGACCTGTCCGTCGAGCGCCGGCAGCACGCAGCCGCAGAAGGTCGGAAGATCCTTCCGCGCCAGATACATGGTCTGCTGCTTGGATTCGAGCAGCGGGTAGATCTTTTCCCGAAACTCGCCCGAGCAGCGTAGAAGCTTGCCGCCGCCGAGCGCGTATAAGCTCCGGTAGCTGCCGAAAAAGCGGTAGGGGCAGGGCGTCTGGACCGTCAGCCATGCACCGCCGCCTTCTTCCGCAATTTGCAGACGAACCTGCGGATCGGCCTGCGTGAGCGTGAGCGGCTCGGAGCCTGCGCAGTCTACCGGTGCGTCCGACAAAAGTTCAAACCACCGATCAAAGGAATCGCCGGTCAGCGTGATCTCGTTTTTTCGATGATCCGGAGGCTCGTAGCCCATATAGTAGGAAGAAGAACCGAGTGCGCGGTACCTGCCGTATTCGTTCATCAAAAGCCGGATCATGGCCTGCGCCTTCGGTTCAAACAGTTCGAGGTTATGCTCCAGCGTCAGTCCTTTTCCGTAGACGACTGTCCGGCGCTGGCTTACATTGTCCAGAAACTCCCGAATATTCTGCACGCTATACAGCCGGTCATACCCGACACGAAGGGAAAACGAAGGATATTCGGCCCCATATCCGGCGCGCAGCATCGCGGTCAAGCGGACGGGCTGCTGTGAAGGTTCAATCGATTCCTGCGTAATTTGCAGATAGCGCTGAAGCATCCACCGTGCACACGAGTCGCTGCCGGGCACAGACTCGTGCGGCGGCTCGCCTATATAGGCGATCATGGCGGCGGCAAGGTGCTTGCAGCGGCCAACGTCGGCGTAACGCGGGCAGGTGCAGCTGATGCGCAGCCGTCCTTCTGCCATTTCGGTGAAGCGCACCGTATATCGTTTGCTGCCGCGGACGGTGCAGCTGACATTCGTTTCTGGGTCGGCTTTCGTACACTGCATGTCCGTGACCCGTCCCTGCCGGTAATATTCCATTCCGCGTTCATAATCGGTGGCGGTAAACAATGATTTCACCTGATTCAGATCCATCCGGAAACTCCATTCTGCAAGATTGATACCGTGCAAGCGGAAAAACGCCCGGTTTCCGCTGCATTCGCGTCTTTTCGTTCAGTATAACAGAGAACCACGGGAAAATCCATAGCAACACACCACAAGTGGGCATGAATTGTCCACCTGAAACTGGAATTTGATTTATATCGTTCAAGAGATATTCGTGCTGTTTTGTCAAATAAATCTCAATAAATCCACTGCGTTTTCGCCCGTTTGGGTCAAATCTGGGTCAGGTCGCATGACTGAAGAAATGCGGCTGATTATTTGCGGAAGAAAGTAAAGAAAAAGTCATGAAATCGTGAGATTTCAGGACTTTTCTGGTGGAGATAAGCGGGATCAAACCGCTGACCTCATGACTGCCAGCTGCGATCGGTTCGTGATATTGAGCGTTTTTGCGTCAAATACGTCCGTTCCACCAGCGAAAAGTGCGGGATTTTGCGGGGGGTTCCCCCATTGTGTCCATACGCTTTCGCGCACACCTGGGTCAGAATCTGGGTCAAAGCTGCAACCCTTAACTACAAAAATTATATAATGCGCGAAAAAGGATACAGTTGTTTAATTGTACAAATGTAACAATATATTTTGTATAAATCTCCGAATAAGCCGAGGGGGCTTAATAAAGCATTGACAGAAAAAAATAAAAATGCTATATAATAAATAAAGCTAATTAAGGATGTAGAGAGATGGAAAAGTATTCTGCAAATCCGATGACAATGAAACGCATAAATTCCGATGCAACGTTAGATGCCATTCGCCAGAATCCTGGTGTTACTAAGCCTCAAATTTCTAAGCTAATTGGGCTTAGCCTTCCAACAGTTAACAAACTGGTGGCGGAGTTAGAATCAGAGCAATATGTGATTTCGGGAGATATGGTTGATTCAGGTGGTGGTCGCCCAGCGAGGACCTATTATTTCAACGAAAATCGAAACTATGTTGTTTCTGTATATATCGCGAACGGTGCGTATTATATTTCTGTCTCCAACTCTGAGAATTACGTGCTTTCAAAAGAGACTGTTAAGCATGAAGATGGCGAAGACTGGACTGAAGAGCTTTGCTCGCTTCTTGAGGTTGAGCTTCATCGTTTCGCAGAGAAGAAAATTAAGGCAATTGCAGTTGCTGTTCCTGGCACGGTAAACGATGGGGTGCTGCATAATATTCCGACAATTCCTGAGTGGGAGGGCGTTAATCTTAAAGCATTTCTAGTACATCGTTTTGGATTAACAGTTGTTGTTGAGAACGATATCAAAGCTGTAACAATGGGGATTTATGATAAATATAAGCAGCAAAGCCAAATTGAAAATATGGTCTTTTTGTATATCGACGCGGGAATTGGCGCGGGTATTGTGCTTGATGGAAAACTTTACCGGAGCCGAAAGAATTTTTCGGGTGAACTGGCATTTTTGAAGACAGGAAATGGGAAAATTGAACAGGCACTTCAGAATGCACCACGGACATTATTGCTTGATATTTGTAGCGATGTAATAAATAACATTATTTGTATGTTAGAACCAGATTTGATTGCGATAGCGTGCAAATGGTTGCAGCCGAGAGATTTGGATGTAATTAGGAAACGGCTGAAAGATTCAATTTCAGAATGCTACATTCCGGAATTTGTACTGGAACAAATTGATGATAATAATTTTTCTCGCGGGTTGACGATCAGCGCAATAGAATTGGTGGATAAGATGCTGCGAATCGTGTAATCACAGCGGGATAACCGCTGGAATAAATGTCGCCAATCGTGGTCTGGAGCCATGCTGCAGAGTGGCAATCAGAAACGCATTGTCGCCAAAAAACAAAAATAGGAGGAAAAATGAATGAAATTAGGAAAAAGATTGATTGCATTGTTGCTTGTGCTAGGAGTGATGTTTTGCTTGACTGCCTGTAAAAAAGCAGAAGCTCCGACGGAGAAGCAAGCAAAGGAGACAGAAGCGACAACGAAAACGGAACAGCCAGAAAAGAAAATTCTTGTTGGCTTTTCACAAATGGATAATAATGAGGCTTGGCGTGTTACAGAAACGGAAGACTTGAAAGCGGTTGCGGAAGAACGTGGTTATGATTTTGCCTATACAGATGCACAGAGTCAGATAGCTAAGCAGTTGTCTGACATTGAAGATCTTGTTGCGCAAGGTGTCGACTATCTAGTCATTGCGCCAAAGGAGAACACGGGCTTAGAGCGCGGTTTGGAGGCAGCAAAGGAAGCGGGAATCCCTGTAATTTTGATTGATCGCTGCCATGAAGGGGTCGCCGGCGAAGATTATGCAACATTTATTGCATCAGATTTTGTATATCAAGGCTATGAGTGCGGTGTTGCATTGGCTGAGGCAATGGGTGGATCCGGTAATGTGGTTATCATCGAAGGGCAGCCTGGCGGCACAGACGGTGTTGAACGTCAGGAAGGCTTTGACAAAGCAATGGAGGAATATCCCAACATCAGCATTTTGGCGTCTCAGCCTGGTGAGTATTCCAGAAGCAAAGCGCAGAGCGTCATGGAAAACTATTTGCAGAGTTACGGCAACACCATTAATGGCGTATTCTCTTATGATGATGAGATGGCACAAGGGGCAATTACGGCGATTGAGGCCTATGGTCTGAAGCCAGGAGAAGATATCAAGATTACTGGTATTGATGGTCAGAAATCTGCCATTCAGGCAATCATTGACGGGAAAATGACAGCAGTAGTTACCTGCTCACCGCGTTTTGGTACAATTGTGTTTGATACTATTGAGCGAATGATTGCAGGGGAGAGTGTGGAAACACACATTCAACTCGGTGACTATGTAATTGATAGTACAAACGCAGAAGTCGAGCTGGAAAACGGCTTCTGATAGACGGCTGAGAGGCGGCAGAAACCAGATAATAGAAACTGCCGCCTCTATTTAAGATCGGAGGAATCACATTGGAACAACAGACCATACTCCAGATGCAACATATCCGAAAGCGATTTCCAGGCGTGTTGGCATTGGACGATGTGAGTATAACGGTACAGGCGGGCGAAGTGCATGCGCTGATGGGTGAAAATGGTGCAGGTAAGTCTACACTGATTAAAATACTGACTGGAATTTATACAAAAGATTCCGGGAAAATCCTGTTTGATGGCAAAGAAGTTCAGTTCCTGACGGCAAAACAGGCGCAGGAGAGTGGAATCAGCACTATTTATCAAGAGTTGAATTTAGTGCCACAACTGAGCGTTGCAGAAAATATGTTCCTTGGCCGTCAGCCAATGCATGCTTGCGGAATAAACTGGAAAGCGGTTTTTGCGGAAACGGAGCGCATTCTGTCGGAGTTGGACATACATATCGATATCAAGCGGCAGCTTGGGAGCTACTCAACGGCGGTTCAACAAATGGTTGCTATTGCACGCGCAGTGTCTATGCAGGCTAAGCTTGTTATTATGGATGAACCCACAAGCTCGTTGGGAGACCAGGAAGTTCTGACTCTGTTTAACGTGATTCGCATGATTAAGGCACGCGGAATTGCCACCATTTTCATCTCGCACAGAATGGATGAGATATTTAAGATTTGTGATCGCGTTACAATTTTGCGTGATGGACGACTTGTGGAGACATTGCCGATTGATAAATTGGATAAACTCGGCTTGATCTCTCGCATGATTGGTCGGAATGCAAAAGAAGTTATGCAGTCGCACCGCGTAAAAAAAGAACAGTTTAACTATACGGAACCGATTTTTGAAGCGCGTGGCATTTGCCGAGGCGTTAAGGTTCGTGGAATCGATCTCTCTGTCCGAAAAGGCGAGGTGGTTGGTCTGGCAGGACTGCTCGGTGCAGGACGAACAGAATTTTCTAGATTGTTGTTTGGCGTAGACAAAATGGATAGCGGAGAACTACGGATTGATGGGAAAAAAGTGCAATTTCATTCTCCGCGTGATGCGGTGCGTGCAGGATTGGGGTTCCTGTCTGAAGACAGAAAAGCAGAGGGAATTGCGCCGCATCTTACCATTCGTGAAAATATGACGCTGGCCATTTTACCGCAGCTTTCGAAATGCGGCTGGGTAATGAAGCGAAAAGAACGAAGGACTGTGGCTTTTTATGCCGAGAAACTTCGTATAAAAACACCGAGTCAAGAGCAGAGAATCTGCAATTTGTCTGGTGGTAATCAACAGAAGGTGATTCTGGCACGGTGGATGGCAACACAACCGAAGCTTTTGATCCTTGATGAGCCGACACGTGGCATCGATGTCGGAGCAAAAGCGGAAATTGAACGCTTGGTTCAAGATATGTCAGAAAATGGAATTAGCGTATTGTTAATTTCATCGGAGATGGAAGAATTGGTTCGAAACTGTGATCGGATCGTGGTTATTCAGGACGGGAAGAAAATTGGGGAATTGGCCGGAGGAGAGATGACAGAGGACGCCATTCTACGAATGCTTTCCACGCAAGAAGAAAAGGATGGAGGAAACGGAAGATGAAACTACAACAGCAAAATAGAGTGCTTCCGTTTTTGAATCAATACGGGGCTATCGTATTGTTGGCGATACTACTGGCTGGGAATGCGGCGTTTACACAGGGATTTATCAGCATCAACGTGATATGGAATCTGGTGACACAGGGGTTTGTTACAATCATAGTTTCCCTTGGCATGATGTTGGCAATTTCCAGTGGTGGTATTGATTTATCCGTTGGCTCAGTAATGCCGGTTGCAGCAATGATTACGGCAAAAAGCTTGAACTTGGGTGTAGTACCAGCAGTCTTATTAGGAGTGTTAGCGGCAATTGCTGTTGGCTGTTTTAACGGCGTAATGATCAGTGTCTGCAAGATTCAACCATTTATTGTAACACTATCTATGTATATGGCAGCCAGAGGGTTGGCACAGTTGACCAATAAATCCATGGTCTATAATTTTACAAATGATGCGTTCAACAGCCTTAGCCGATATAAGCTTGGTGGAATTGTTCCTATTCAGATTGTAATCATTCCTATATTTATTCTTATCATGTATGTGATCGTAAAAAAATGCACGGTTGGACGATATATTCAAACAATCGGCGACAACTGTACGGCGGCCCGGCTATCCGGAGTGTCAATTGTGACCACAACGATTTTTGTCTATGCGGCAAGTGCAATGCTGGCTGGGTTTGCGGGAATTTTTGAGACAGCACGTGTGGGCGCGGCTGACCCCAACACGTTAGGACATAACGCGGAGTTAGACGCGATTGCTTCTGTTGTGCTGGGCGGCACACCGATGTCTGGTGGAAAAATTAATTTCTCAGGTACAATCTTTGCGGCATTGGTTATGCAGGTGATCGTTATCACAGCAAATATGAACAATATTTCAGCACAGTTCGCCTATATCGTGAAGGCGGTAATCATACTAGTTGCGGTAATTCTGCAGCAACGAGACAGCCTTAAGCGTTAGGGGGAAGAGGTACGATGCAAAAGACATCTTTTTTTTCAAAAGCCCAAGACTTTACCTATCGCAATAATGCACTGATTGTTCTGATAGTATTGCTATGTTTTGGTCTGCTACGATATCCGGCATTTTCTTCCAAGAACAATATTATGAATATTCTGCGTCAGTCCAGTATGCTGGGAACGATGGCTATCGGTATGACTTTTGTCATTATAACGGCTGGAACAGATCTTTCAGTTGGCTCTGTGTTTGCGCTCGCTGGCGCGATCACTGCGTATTTCAGTCCCCAAAGTATTATACTTGGTATTGCAATCGCATTGCTGCTTGCTGTTTTGACCGGCGCGTTTAACGGTTTGTTGATTGCCAAGTGTAACGTAACGCCTTTTGTAGCAACACTCTGCACGATGATGGCATTGCGTGGCGTGGTGCATATTATGACAAATGAGCGCCCTATTCAGCTCGACAGAGAAATGGCTGGATGGTTTTATGAAATGTCTGGAAAACACTTTTTATTCCTGCCACTGCTGGCTTGGATTTTCTTGGTGCTGCTTTTGGTAGCATGGCTGATTCTGCGCTATACTCGCTTCGGTCGAAATGTCTATGCTGTTGGCGGAAATTTAGAGGCTAGCAAAATGATGGGTTTGAGTGTTTCGCGGACAATTATTCTGACATACTCTTTAAGTGGCCTGATGGCGGGTATTTCTGGGCTAATGATGTGTTCACGAACGGGTGCGGCGTATCCACTGGCAGGAAATGGTTGGGAGATGAACGCAATTGCTGCAGTTGTCCTTGGTGGAACAATGATGAGCGGCGGTGTCGGAAACGTAATCGGTACATTTTTTGGGACACTGATTATTGGATGCATCAGTAATATGATTAATCTGGAAGGGACACTTGGCTCGTCTTGGCAGTACATTATTAATGGCATGGCATTACTGATTGCTGTATTGCTGATGCAGCTGCAAATGATCCGTAGGCCTAAATTGAATGGATAAGGTGGAGGAAATACGATGATACAATATGAAAAAGCCTTTTCTCTAAAGAATCACATCGTGCTGATCACTGGTGCTACGCGTGGAATTGGAAGGAGTCTAGCAGATTCTATTGCAGCGGCCGGTGCAGATGTTGCGATTGTGGGAACGAGGCAGGAGGATGCAGAGCGTGTTGCACAGGAGGTTCATGAGCTTACCGGCGTTCGAACTGTTGGAATTGGCTGCGACGTGAGAGACTCGGCGCAGGTGGTTGCTATGTTTGACCGTTGCGAACAGACGTTGGGAACTCCGGATCGGTTGCTGAATGATGCTGGGATTACCACACTCAAGGCTGCTATTGATCTTTCAGATGAGGAATTCAAAAATGTCATTGACGTGAATTTGAATGGCGCTTTTTATTGTTGCCGCGAATTTGCACGCCGAGTTGTAAAAAAAGGAATTAAAGGTAGCGCCATTGTCAACTTGGTTTCCAATTCACATTGCATTGTTACACAGCCACAAAAGGAATCAGCCTACAATGCATCAAAGGCTGGCTTGCTTCAGTTGACGAAGACGCTGGCGATCGAGTGGATCGAGTATGGAATCCGAGTCAATTCTGTAAGTCCAGGCTATATTTTCACCGATATGGTTAACAAAGAGGATCCGGCATGGATTCGTCAGTGGATTGACAGCATTCCTATGAAGAGGATGGGGACGCCAGATGAGTTGGCCGGAGCATTCCTCTATTTGTTCAGCGATGAATCTACATTTACGACCGGCTGTGATATGCTGATCGACGGTGGATATTCCTGTGTATAAAAGGCTGTGGGGTAGCAGCTTTTGTGACCCAAATAAAGATGTATTTGTAAAAGGAGAATATAATCATGGCAGATTTGAGATTTAACACGATTTATGGAAGAAACCTTGTGGCGGAACTGAAGAACATTGTTCAGCGGCCTTATGTTGTGATAACGATGGAGGATCTTTGGGACAAGTTCAAGGACAACTTTGACGAGGACGCGATCGTCTACATCGTCAAGACGCTGGAATATGACGAGATCATGAAGAACATCGAACAGATGCCGAACTTTGAGGCGGTCATCGGCCTCGGCGGCGGACAGGCAGTCGACTCGGCGAAGGTGCTCGCGTGGAAAACGCATAAGCCGCTCTATCAGGTGCCGACGTCCATCGCGACGAACGCGGTCTTCGGACACCGGGCGGGTCTGCGCTTCAATTCGCAGGTGCGCTACTGCACGTATACGGAGCCGGTCGCGGTCTACATCGACTTCGACGTCATCCAGCAGGGGCCGCGCGCCCTGAACCGCAGCGGTGTGTGCGACGTATTCTGCTATCACAACTCCGTGATCGACTGGAAATACGCGCAGGAGCAGGGCAAATGCGAGGCCAAGTGGCCGTATGACGAGAAAATGGCCGCAGAGGCGACCGCCGTGTTCCAGAGCGTGGTCGACGATATCGACGACATCTATGATATGAATGAGAAGGGCATCGTCACACTGACCGAGGGCCTGCGCTGGGGCGGCGCGGCGTTCCATCAAAACGGTTGGAACCCCCGCCCGATCGAGGGCACGGATCACTTCCTGTTCTACACGCTGGAATACATGACGAAGAAGAAATTCATCCACGGTCTGCCGGTCTGCCTCGGCATCTACACCGGTACGCTGATGCAGGACGAGCTGATGGGTCGTAATGACGGACAGAAGATGCTCGACCTTATCTACCGTGCGGGCGTGGATATTCGGCCGGAGAATATGGGTCTGACGTGGGACGATGTGTTCGCGGCGCTGAAGTATGAGCGCGAGTTCGTCGTGATGGATGATAAGTGGTTCACGGTCGCAAACGACTATGTTGTCACAGACGAATTCTGCGCGCGCGTAAAGGCGGCGATCCTTGCAAAGTATGGTGGATGGAAGGCGTGAGCCTTCCATCGCGTGGGAGAAAGGGGACAGACGTATGAATGAGATGAAGCAGATCATCGAACGGGATAGGGCATGCAACGTACAGGTTTATAGCCCAGAGCCGTTGGTGTTCGAGCGCGGAGAGGGTATGCACCTCTACGATACAGATGGGCGGTGCTATCTCGATTTTTCGGCGCAGTTTTCCTCGTGCAGTCTGGGCCACGGCAATCGGGAGATGCAGAAGGCCATCAGCGAGCAGATCGAAAAGGTCTGGTCGGTGACGTCGATGTTCGTGACGCGCGAGCGCGTTGCGCTGGGCGAAACGATGCAGCGCATCACGCCGCCGGGTCTGGACAAAATGCTGCTTGGCTGCACGGGTTCCGATGCGAACGAATTTGCGCTGAAAGCCGCAAAATGCTACATGGGCGGCGGCAAGATCTTTTCGTTCTGGCGCGGGTTCCATGGGTCGACGGGCGCGTCCGCCGCGGCGACGGGCAAGAGCGAGACGATCCAGGAAAATCCGTATATTTCAGAGCTGCTGCCGCGCGGCTTCGTCCATACATCGCCCCCATACTGCTATCGCTGCGATTTCGGAAAGACGTGTCCGGACTGCGGCTTCCAGTGCCTGAAGTATCTGGAAAAGCAGATCCTGCACGAGGGCGGCGAAAAGGTGGCTGGTGTGATGCTGGAGCCAGTCTTTGCAGCGGGAGGCGTGATCGAGCCGCCGAAGGGGTATCTGACGGCGTTGCGCGCGCTGTGTGACAAATATCACTGCCTGCTGATCTTCGACGAGGTTGTGACTGGTTTCGGCCAGACGGGCACGATGTTTGCCTGTGAGCAGGAAGGTGTGACGCCGGACATTCTGGTTTCCGGAAAGGCGTTGACAAGCGGCTATATCCCTGGCTCCGTGGTGATGATGCGACGGGAGATCGCCGAGGTCATGGATCGGATGACACTGCATGGGCATACGCATTCGTTCTATCCGGGCGTCTGTGCAGCTGCGCTGAAGAACATCGAGATCATCGAGCGCGACCAGCTGGTGGAAAATGCGCGCGTGGTCGGTGCATATCTGAAGGAAAAACTGCTGACCCTGATGGAGCGGTTCGACGTGATCGGCGATGTCCGCGGACGCGGACTGCTTCAGGGCGTGGAACTGGTGACAGATCGGAAGAGCCGTCAGGCTCATTATGCGCTGGGCGAACGGCTGTTCCGCCGAATGCTGGAGCATGGTCTAATCACAGAGTTGGAGAGTCGTAAGAATCTGGAGAACGTCGTGATCGTTCTGCATCCGCCGCTTATAACAAGCAAGGCTGACGTTGATAAGGCTGTCGAGATTATGGATACTTCTTTAGTAGAGTGTCTGAAGGATTAGCGTGAAGAGTAAGGTGTTGCTATGAAAAAATATATTGGAATAGATATTGGTGGCACATCTGCAAAGCTTGGCTTGATTTCAAGCAACGGCGTTGTGATGCAAAAAGGAAGCTTTCCGACTGCAGGGATCAACAGTAAAGATCAATTCATTCAGCAGCTTTTCAATGCAATCGACAGCCTTCAGCCGTTGGATGCTGCAGGTATTGGTATTTGTACCCCCGGCGCTGTTAATTCAGATACTGGGATTATTTCTGACTGCGTGGATAATCTTCCGTTTTTGGGACAGATGAATTTGAAACAGATACTGAAAGTGCGATATGCACTACCAGTAAAACTGTGTAACGATGCAAACGCGGTTGCCCTGTGCGAACAATGGCTTGGGGCAGGGCGCGATTGTGACAATTTTTTTTGCATAACATTTGGTACAGGCATTGGGGCTGCACTGGTAATACGCTCAAGAATTTATGAAGGTTCGCATTTGAGGGCGGGGGAACTCTGTTATGTGGATTACATTTCAAATGAGGTTAATCTGGAGAAGGAAATTTCTACAAAGAGTGTGATAGCTCATGCGGCAAAACGTCTTGGTTTGCCGACATTAGATGGCATTGACTTTTTTAATCGCCTGCGCTCTGGCGATATGGTTGTTGCGGAGGAATTTGCGCACTGGATGGATCGAATAGCAAGGGTAGTTGCAAACGTAATCACAGTATTGGATCCAGACAAGATCATTATTGGTGGTGGTATTTCGTCTGAACGTGATTTGCTACTTCCGGCACTGCAGGGGCGGGTTGAAAAAATGCTGCCAACGGAGTTCGGTAAGGATATTGTCATCGATGCAGCCCGCTTTTCAAACGATGCAGGAATGCTGGGGGCCGTCAGCCAATTGATTGGCTGACTATGGGCGTGAAGCTAAAAGATTAATACTGAAAATACAATAATTTGGAGAATAAACAATAATGAACATTTGTATTGCTACGTCAGAACAAGAGTTTCGAATCAAGGCGGCTAATGAGGTCGCGGCAGTATTAACGCAGAATCCTAATGCGGTATTGGGCCTTGCAACTGGGCAGACACCGGTAGGCATGTATGAAGAGCTTGTTGTGCGTTATCAGCGTGGCGAAATTGATTTCTCGTCCTGTAAAACAGTCAATCTGGACGAATATGTGGGCTTGTCTGGGGAGGAACCACATAGTTATCATTATTACATGGATCAACATTTATTTAAACATGTCAATATTCAAAAGGAGCATACCCATATCCCAGATGGAACGGCAAGCAACACTCAGCTGGAGTGTCAGGCCTATAATCAGCTGTTGGATAGTCTAGGTGGAATTGAACTTCTGGTTCTCGGACTTGGACACGATGGACATATTGGATTTAATGAGCCTGGAACCAGCCTTGAAGGCAGAACGCACTGCACTGAGCTGACGAAGCGGACAATAGATGCCAATCAGCGTTTTTTTAAGAACCGCGAGAATATGCCCAAAAAAGCCATCACAATGGGACTACGAGATATCATGGCGGCCAGACGTATTTTGCTGCTGGTTTCTGGCATCGAAAAGGCAGAGACGGTCCGTGCAGCATTAACAGGGCCGATTACTCTGGAAATTCCAGCAAGCGTTTTGCAGTTGCACCACCAAGTTTCGGTTATCCTAGATGCTGCTGCGGCAAGTGCACTTACAAATTAATTCTGCCGCACGAGAAAAAATCTGCTTCGGCTATACACGGTCCCAAAACTCTAGGGCAACACCATGTAAATGCCCGGATATGCATTGCCGGACAGCCATTTTGGAAGAATCAATAGGTCGCCCCGTGCTTTTGCTCGCAGGAGCGCACTAACTCAAGCTGCTAGGCAGGTCCTGTCAGCCGTAATTAAATTCGCTAATGCGAACATGATATTGAATTTGACTCTCTGCTTTTTGAACCCTCGGTACGAAAAGACCGCCTACGTTCTCGGTAGACGGTCTAACCTGCAATATGGGATTTTCAGACTTTGCGGCAGAAATGGGCTGTGTCAGCCGCAGCGAGGCGTTTCGGAGTGCAACCGCCGCTGCTCATTTATGTTCGAGATATTACGATTGAGTCTGCGAAGAAATCGTAAGCGTCAAACCTAACCGCGCATAGACAGGCATGAGACAATAGTAACGGGACGTTGCGAAACGTTCCGTTACTGTCATA
>OGHL01001193.1_pt1 | contig 15764 bp, 14 predicted proteins | sample 1571391 | NCBI WGS metagenome assembly OGHL01 (sample SAMEA2581948, study PRJEB24529) | metagenome | biome: Human gut stool | place: China | collected 2011 | reverse complement strand
GGATCCCTCCGACCTGTATGAAGACGACTTCGAGTATGACGGATTCCTGTATTCTATGAGCGATATTGTCAAAGAAGAGCAGCGCTACCAGGAAGAGAACGCACATACCGAGGTTGTCACTGTCACAACCGCAAGTAAGAACCTCGAAGATATCCTTGTTGAGCTGAAACCTACGATCGAGTACGATGACGGAGTCTCCTCCGGCACACTTTCGCTCGATCATAGCACTCTCAAAACGGAGGCAGCCGGCTATAAGCGCAGTTCCTATACTGTGACAGCGACAAAGAACTACACCGGCCTCGACCGAAATGATTCTTCCTACATCGATAAGACCGTAGAGAAGAATGGCAGAACTTTGAGTCTCTCCAATGTAACTTGGAGCGTTGAGAGTACTGCTCTGGTCGGCGATGAGCTCGTCCCGGCAACTTACTCTGCGGTAGCCACCTATTCGGGCTCTGCCAGTTCTACCGTCGCAACTGGCTATATTACGACCGCCGAATACAAAGGCACTGTCGTATCCTCTGGTATTTCCAGCATTCTCTATACCGTAACCTACCTGGGCACCAAGATTGAACCGACGAAAGCGGAACCCACCTTCAAAGGGGCGGTCTTGGTGATCTCCATTATCGGCGGAACCATTCTTTTGGCCACTTTGTTGTTGCTCGGCCTTCTGCTTCGTAAGAATACTACAGTTTACAAAGCGACGGGCAAAGGCAACGAGTATGAAAAGTGCGGCCGACTGCGTCTGAAGACCAAAGACCCCGAACTTCGTATCGATCGTCTGAAGGATATTCCGGAAGGTGTGATCGCAATCGAAGTAGATCATGCAGTCGCAAAGAAGCTCTTCGGCCAGACCATCGCCATCCGTTGCTATGACAATACTGTCGAGCACACCGTTGGTGAGGTCAACGGTTCGTACTGGTTCAAGGTCGATATCGGCACTCAGGAAGGTGAACCCGATACTGAGGAGGAACCCGTATGAAACTCAAACGCCTTTTGACCCTGTGCTGCATGTTGACTATGGCCCTCGGCATGGCGAGCTCTGCCAGTGCCGCAGACTACTCGTTCGAAACCTCGGCCAATCCCGTCTACTACGGCAGCACCAACTACGAAGATTTGTATGACGCCGGCTACAACTACGGCGCCCGCAACCAGATCGACTACGACATTCCGGAAATCAAGTACGGCCTCAGCCAGGAGTTCCTGGAGACCTCGCTCAATAACCCCTATCTGAGCAGCGGTATCCAGTATGGCCTGAGCGGTGGATCCGCAACGATTGTATATCCGGAGTCCGATTTCAGCAATTCCAGCATCATCTCTGGTGGCAGCCTGATCGAAGTTCCGTATCAGCCCTCTGTCACCATTGCTGATCTGAAACAGAAAGATGGCAGCATCGGCAAAGTCTCGATCGACCGTGTCGGCCTGAGCTGCAAGGTGTATGAAGGCGCTACTGGCAGCTCCATGTCCAAAGGCGCAGGTCACTACACCTTGTCTGGCATCTACACCGGCAACATTGGCCTATTCGGTCACAATCGTGGCAGCCATGCCTATTTCGCCAAGCTGAAGAATGTGAAGGTTGGGGACATTGTTAAGTACAAGACCGCAATCGGCACGAAGACCTACAAAGTGACATTCGTTGGTGCGATCTCCTACACCGATTTCTCTTACCTCAATGAGATGGGAGATAATCGCATCACCTTGATCACCTGTATTGCTAACCAGCCCTCTCTGCGTCTGTGTGTGCAGGCTGTAGAGATTCGATAAACCATTGGAGGAAAACCATGAATAGTAAAAAGCCTCGCAATCGTGAGAATCGCACCCGATCCATTCCCACAGAAGCTACCGTAACCGTCCATATGCTTCTGCCGCGCTCCGCTTATGAGGAGATGCGTCAGCTTTTGAGTGAACACAAACTCTCCAAAGCGGATATCCTCATGGCAGGCATCACAGCCTGCTCGAATCAGAAAGTCGGCTGAAGAACACGCGTAGAGAGTGGCTGGAAAACTATCTTCTACGAGGTGACTCACATGAAAAAGCGTTTCATTTCATTCCTTTCCGGCATGGTTGTCGGCGCAGTCATGTTTGGCGGCAGCGTTGCATACGCTTCCGGCATTCTTGCCGATCTCAGCAACAATCAGATTTTTGTGGATGGCACACTTACCCCCATGGAGGCGTATGTGATCAACGGCCACAATTATGTGAAATTGCGTGATATTGGCCAGGCTGTCGGTTTTAACGTCTTTTGGGACGATACTGCCAAATGCGTCCAGGTTGAATCGGACAAGCCCTATACTGGGATTGCGCCTACAAAGCAAGAGGGCGAGAAGACAAGTGGCCAGCTCCACCAGACTGATGTTGATGCCATAAAGAAGGACATCGTTACCCGTACCAACACCCTGCGGCTTAATAAGGGAGTTGCTGTATTGGAGGTTAATAACCTTCTGATGGATGCGGCTCAAGTCCGCGCGGATGAGATGGCGGCTAGTGGTGCTTATTCTCACACTCGCCCCGATGGACGCAGAAGCAATACCGTTACAGATAGCCGACGCACTGGCGAAAGCATCCACTGCATCACAGAACTGTACCTCGAACAACAGCACAAGACTTTATCTGATGCCGTCGTCAATCTTTGGTCGAATTCCAAGGGCCATGCGGATAACATGCTGAATGCTCGCTACGGCGAGATTGGCGTTGGTTTAGCGCGTGGTACGGACAGTAATGGCTTGGCGTGTTGGTACTGTGTGCAGGTCTTTCTCATAGACGGATGCGAGGTCACATGGGTGGACGTTCCCGCAATAGGCTAATCAATGATTGCCTCTGCGGTGAATTAAATTCATTCCAAAATGGTCAGTTCGAAAAGTGAACCATTCAACGAAGCAGGTTGAGGAAACTCGACCTGCTTTTCTTGTGTTACAAATGAAGGAGATCTCTTATGAAATCAATCAAAACCAGACTTGTCTCAGCATTTTTGCTGATTATGACAATTCTCAGCCTGTTTCCGACCGCAGCCTTTGCTGCATCCGGCACAGGCAAAGGCATCACGATCACAAAGGATCAAGCCTATTGGAGTACTCGACTGCTCGCCAACGGAACGCCGTACAGCTATCGTCCACCGATGGCGGCGGGAAGGCTGCTCTACTGCCTCGACAGCGGCCTCGGTTACCACAACGCTACGCAGTCATTCTTTGATTCTTATACCTACACTTCGGCTACCAATGCGGATGCCGACACCGTGCTCAAGACTGCTATTGCCAACAGCGGCCTTGGTGAGATGGACGCCGCGACGCTTGCCAATGTCAAGTGGCTCATGACCTACATTAACGACAGCAAGGCAACCAATGTCGGGCAGCTCTTTATGGCGGTCCAGACCTATGTGTGGGACCATCAGAGCTACAAGGGAGAACCTGGCGGAGACGGTGACGCGGGCGGCTATGCCAACGCCGATACCTACGAGATGTATCTGAGCCTTATTGACTGGATGCTCGCGCAAAAGGCACAAGAGGACGCAGCATTCCAGCGTCAGATCGAAGCATATGCCGAGCAGGGCATAGTTGCGACCATTGTTGAGGACGATAGCACAAAGTGGGCTGTGTTTGCCCTTTCGAGCAACCGCAGGAATCAATCGTTTTTCAACTATTACGCTCCCCGAAAACTCGTTATCAACGCTCCAAAGCCTGATCCGGATAGCCCTCCTGCGGGTGATGCTGACATTACTTTGAAAAAGGTCGCTGCCGGAACGACCCGCGGGCTGGACGGTGCAAAATTCAACATCTACCGTGACGGTCAGATTGTCGGCAGCGATGTGACCAAGAACGGCGGTACTATCGAGGTAAAGGACGTTACCGAGGGCCTGTGGTCCTTTGTCGAAGTCGAAGCGCCCGCTGGGTACTGTGCAGACTCCGCGCCCATCAGCGTCTATGTGGATACGACCGATGCAGACAAGCAGTACACAGTTACTGCTGAGAACTACGCGCTTCCTGATATGAAGATCATCAAGCGCGACGCCATGAGCGGCAAGCCCATTGCCGGTACGGTGTTCTCGGTGAAGTCGGTCACAGGTAACTACTCCACGTCCGTTACTACCGGCACAGATGGTTCCGCGACGCTCTCGTCCATCCCAGTTGATGTTTATGTCGTCCGGGAAGAATCCGTGCCTGAGCCGTATATCGTGAGCAATACAGAGCAGACCGTGGCACTGCGCCCCGGCCAGACGAGCGAAGTCACTTTTGTGGACTACGAAAAGCCGGGCCTTGAGATCATCAAGAAGAACATTGCCAATGGGGAGTCTCTCGAGGGCGTGACCTACCGCATCGAGCAGATTGACGGTAGCTTCTCCACCACGGCTACCACCGACAGTCATGGACGTATCTTCCTTGATTCTATTCCTGTTGGCACCTATCAGGTGACGGAGGTCAATGTTCCCAGCCATGTCATTCTCTGCCCCATCCCGCAGGAAGTAGCGCTCAAGGCAGGTGAAACCTCCACCGTTACGTTCTTCAACGCACTCAAGCCTACGCTGGAGATCCGCAAGGTGGACAGTGTGACCGGCGATCCCGTCAAAGGCGCGAAGTTCCAGATCTGGTACGCCAGCAACCACACCGATACCGGAGAGCTGAACGACCTCGGCGTTTATTACACCGATGAGAGCGGCAAGATCATTCTTCCCGAAGTCAAGGACGGCTGGTACAAGGTGACAGAGCTGGAGGCCCCGCAGGGCTACTCCATCAAGGAGCCTGCCACGCAGGAGTGCTTTATCGCCGGCGGTGAGAGTAAGGTCCTGACCTTTGAGAACACGCCCCTTTCTGCGATCATTATTCGCAAGGTGGACAGCGAGAGCGGTCAGCCGCTGGAGGGCGCATGGTTCCGCATTCGCTACCTCGGCGGTACCTCCGGTACGGGTGGCACAGTGGTTGGTGAATACAGCACGTCAAGCAATGGCACCATCGTTGTGACCGGCCTCAAGGCAGGCACCTACATTTGTGAGGAGATCTCAGCCCCGGACGGGTACGTTATCACCGATGCCGCGGAAACCGTTTATCTTTCCGGCAAGGATCAGGACGTCATTACCGTGACCTTCGGCAATGATAAAATGGGTTCTTTGCTCATCGTCAAAAAGGACGCCGTGACCGGTGCCCCCATTTCCGATGTAGAGTTCTTCATCACCGATTCGGATGGCAGCGCGATCGGCAACGCCAACGGAAAGTATGTGACCGATAGCGCGGGAACCATCCGCATTGACGGCCTGACCCCCGGCATGACGGTCATCGCCCGCGAGGTGCGGGCAAAAGACGGCTACATTCTGGATGATACGCCGCAGAGCATCAAAATCAAGCGCAATGCCGCGATGACGCTGGAGTTCCGCAATCAGCCCAAGGGCGGCGTTTTGGTGAAAAAGGTGGACGCCGTGACAAATGCGCCTATCTCCGATGTGGAGTTCCTTGTCACGGATTCCGACGGCAATCTCATCGGCAATGCCAACGGCAAGTTCGTGACGGACAGCGCAGGTACGTTCCCCATTACGGACGTTGCCCCCGGCACAACGCTTGTCATCAAGGAAACCCGCGCGAAGGCGGGGTACATTCTCGATGATACCCCGCAGACGGTTAAGGTCAAGTCCAATGAAGTTGTCACGGTGGAGTTCCGTAATCAGCCTAAGGGTGGCGTTTTGGTGAAAAAGGTGGACGCCGCAACGAATGAACCAATCTCTGATGTTGAGTTCCTCGTGACCGATTCTGACGGCAATTTCATTGGGAATGCCAATGGCAAGTTCATTACCGATAGTGCTGGTACCTTCACCATTACCGACATTGCCCCTGGCACGACGCTTATCATCAAAGAAACGCGCGCCAAGGATGGCTATCTGCTGGATGATACTCCTCAGACGGTCAAGGTCAAATCCAACGAGATGATTACGCTGGAATTTCGCAACCAACCGCTCGGTGGGCTTCGAATCATTAAGCTTGATAGCGTCACGAAGAAGCCTCTAGAAGGGGTTCAGTTCCGCATCACCTACAGCGATGGCAGCTTTGTGGCAGATGAGGGTGGCAAGCTCTCTTCCAACGGCCTTTATATGACCAACGCAAATGGTGAGATCCTCATTCGAGGTATTGTTGGCACGCTCGTTGCGACAGAAGTAAAAACAATTCAGGGCTACACAATTGATGAGAATACAAGAAGTCAAACGGTTGTGGTCAATCCTGCCGACCTTCAGACGCTGATTTTCTACAACGTCCCTGCCGGCGGATTGCAGATCATCAAGTCCGATGAGGACACCGGAGAGCGGCTCGGTGGTGTCAAGTTCGAGATTCGCAAAATCAATGGTGAAATCCTCGGGACCTATACCACCGACCGCGACGGCGTCATCAGCATCCCCAACGCAGAGAGTGGCTGGTATACCATCGTTGAGCGCAAGGCGAAAGACGGATACGCACTCGATACCACGCCTGTCAATGCATGCGTCAAGGATAGCGAGACTACGACGGTTGAGATCACCAACCAGCGCATGGCCTCTATCATGATTCACAAGATCGATGCAGCGACTGGTGCAGGCATTTATGGTGTCAAGTTCGTACTCTATGATTCTGGGAAGAACCCGATCGGCGAATACACGACGGATCAGGACGGCTACATCTACATTGATGATGAGCTGGTACCCGGAAAGTACTACCTGCGTGAACTGGAGGCGGCGGATGGATATATTCGCGATGAGCAGTATAAGACCGTCTATGTCGAACGTGGTAAATGCGCACAGATCGAGTGGGTGAATAGTGCTGTGACGGGTCAGATCCAGATCCGGAAGTATAGCTCGGAAGACAACACCGTCACAGGTCAGCTTGCTGGCACCCCGTTGGAAGGCGCTGTGTTTGAGGTCACGCAGGCCCGCTCCGGCAAGGTTGTTGGCTATATCGTGACAGACGCACGTGGCGTTGCCGCTTCCGGCCCCCTGCCTCTTGGCCGCTACTTCGTGACGGAGGTGTTCGCACCGAAGTATTATCAGCTGAGTGGCGAGAAGATGGAAGCTGAGATCGAGTATCCCAGTCAGATTATCAAACTCTCCGCCTACAATAAGCCCGCGGCCCTAGGCTTGACCATCAAGAAGAGCGGCAACTATGAAGTGCAGTCCGGTCAGACCATGAGCTATGACTTCTCCGGTATTGCCAATACCTCCAATGTCGCGCTCAACCACTTCTTCTGGCATGATCGCATTCCTACGGATGCGACGCATGCGCTCAGCATCAGCACGGGTACCTACAATGCGCGCCTGTACTATAAGGTCACCTTTAAGACCAATCTCAATGACTACCGGACTTTGGCCAGTAACCTGCTGACCTCCAACAACTATTCCCTGAGCCTGAATGCCGCTACGCTGCGGCTCGCGCAGGGCGAGTATGTTACCGATGTCCGTTTCGAGTTTGGCACGGTGCCCAGCGGCTTTTCTTCGGTTGTGAAGCCTACCATGCGTGTGCAGGTGCTTGGTACCGTGAGCAATGGCTACCAAATCATCAATCGTGCCGATGTTGGTGGCCAGTATCTCAATGAGTGGCAGACGGCAAAGACCACCTGGGTCACCACCGTCTGTCGCTTCAATACCACGCCGCTGCCGAAGACCGGATATTGATCTCGAGAGAGGTCGTTTCCTATAATCCCCGCCAGCCCCGGAGCTCACGCTTCGGGGCTGATCTTTTGAACATAAGGAGAGTATTATCATGAGCAAGTTTTTACCTATTGGTACCAAAGGCGAGTTGCTGAACAGCGACATGATCGCCCGCATCATTCCCAAGGAAGATGGCGGATGCATCATCCTCACCAAAGATGGTCAGCACTTCCACAGTGAGATCGACCTTCACGACGAAGTCAATGACTACAACTCCATTCGTTCCATCATCCCTTGCCAGGGCGTCAGCGCTGTCTATCTGGATGATGATGGCGACAGCGAAATCTGCCCCTGCGCTTTTGTGATGCTGATGTCTGACGGCAAAATTGAGCCTTTCGTCTTTGCAACGGACAAAGACATCGAGCGAATCGCCAATAAAGGCCATACCGGTTTTACCGGATTCGTTCCAACCAAGTAAATAACGAAGGCCGCTGCTCCAGCAGCGGCCTTCTATTCCAAAACAAGCGGAGGAATGTCAAACATGGGTAGATTTATCAACCTCGGTATCGCGATTGTCAACACCAGCTACATTATCCGTGTGGAGATGGAATCCGATGGCAGAGCGGAAATCTATATGTCCGATGGTACGATGTTTCGCTGCGATCACTTCGATGCCTCCCAACTATATGGCACAAATGAAAAGAAAGAGGGTGCGACCTCGTTGCATCTGCAAGAGGAACTCCGATATGACCAATCACACTCCATGTCTACTTGATGAAGCAGCAACCTTCATGAAAGTACAACACCTCTCTTACCTGCGGTTCCTGTCCACTGACGGTTGATCCCGTTTAGCCGCATTTCTTGAGACTTTTGATGCAGCAGAATACACACTTTTCCAGTGGAATGATGCCATTGAATACTTGAAAGCTGGAGTGAAACAGCAGACCGCGCAGGTGGCTCGTGCACAACTCCTACGCGCCCTTAGAACCACCTGATGGCTCTATATCAATATTGCATAGGAGGACATGTTCAACCAAACACCCAGAACTGGCATTTCCATCATGTGCGCCCACTATTTCTATTCGGACGAAGGAGGATCAAATATGCCCTGGATTATCAGCAATGGAAAAAGCTATGTGGAGATTATCGGCAACAATCAGATGATCACCACTGCCTATATCGATCGCGCGCATACATTCAACAATAAGAAGATGGCAGAGAAATATTGCTCTTTGCTGCCAAAGGCGATGAAAAACCTGAAGTATAAGGTCATCTTCATCTCAAACCCCAATCCCGAAAATCCTGATCTGCAACTGGAGCTACTGACACCTGAATTCTACCTGACACGGCTGAAGAATTTCAGCGATTTCATTCACACCATCCAATGCCAGAGAGAAACACTGGTGACCGGCCAGCGGAAGGCGGAGCTGGAGATTGAAGACATCGAGCACGCAGCGGAGTTCTATAACCTGGATGCCTCACATGGATACCAGCTCTATAAACTTCTGCACGATGCCCGTGTGCGCCGGCGCAAGTGCAAGAATGCAATCGCTTGGATCGATTTCATCTTAGAGCAGCGCCCTGAGCGGTTTGTGGAGAACGATCCATCAGCTCGCATTGTGGGAACGCGCTCCCGCGACTATGCGCCACGAGTCCTGCCTGAGCTCTTTGAGTGGGAGAACGAAGGACAGACCCCTACGGCAAACCTTTGACCATAATTGAGCCTTTCAGGCGATTAAACCAGCAGTTCAATGACAATTGCTACAGAGACAGATATCATAGTATCAACGAAAAGAGACAAGGAGTGAATACAATGAACCTCAAAGAAGCGTTCCGCTTTCAGAATAAGCTGCAGTCCATGATGGCCGATGCGCAGAGCATCCTCGGCAACAACGGCAACATTACCAAGGTACAGAACACCTACCTCCGCCACAAGGTCATGGCAGAGGCGGAGGATGAGGTCACTATGGAGGCCCCCTCCACCGAGTATAGCGAGAATATCACCGAGATGGCAGAGTTCCTGCTGTTCCTTCTGGACGAGCGGGAAAAGTTGAGCGCCGCAATCCATCAGGCGAAGGTGTCCCTTTCTCTTGCCGCTGGCCTGGATGGCGAAGTGAGCCTCAATGGGAAGCGCCAGGAGATTGCCACTCTGCTCCGTCACATGGCCGGCTTGCGCAATGGCGAGGTTTTGATCTCTAACGGGGGAGTCGGCTATCGGTTCAACAACGAGGGAAATCAGGTCTCCTACCGCTGCGATGTCAAGCGTGTGACCACCATCAATTTCGATCGCAATAAGATCCGGAAGATGTGCGCTGATCTGAGCAAGAAGTCCGATGAGACCTCTGCCGCTCTGGATGCCGCTCTGGTCAACACCCCGGTGGAGTACGAAGCTCCGTTCGATGTGAACGAGACTTTCGCAGAGGCTTTTGAAGCGCATATGTCCGCATTGAGCTGACCAAGCCTTTGCGACTTTGCTCCGACTATCACGGATGCGGCAGAAGAAGAGAACGTGGCGACCGGTTCAGTTGCAGACGAACTATAGTGCTGCAAATTAAAAAATCCGCTCGGTTGATTCTGAGCTCCAAAAGAAGACATGATCCGTTTCATTAACGGATGCTACGAACCGTCTTCCCATCCATCAGCGCTCAACGCTGTTTCACGATATCGTGAATACGCTAACGCCGAATCCCAACCTTGCCACCTCACATCTCCCTATTCTGTTGGATAAAGATAGATTTCCTATCTTGATACTGCTGGCCTTTGAGCCGTTAATACGTTGAGGCATGCTACCCTCGCTCCTCAGGGAGCCAGCGAGCGCATGGCCTTGGCAAAAATGGTCTAAGCGATCTTGGCTCTCTGCCGTATCCGTGATAGTCGGAGCAGTTCTCCCATAAATAGAGGCGAGCAGCAGGCTTCGGCCTGCTGCTCACAAATCATCAGATTCAGTTGTGATGTCCGAGATACCAGGATGTCTTCCATCGGTACTTCGAACAACGCACCGAGAGCATACAGATTATCTACAGAAGGCAGGCTCTTTCCTTGCTGCCATTTGTAGATCGCCTGCGGCTCTTCGAAACCGAAGTATGCCTGCAGGTCGCGGACACTCATCCCGCGCTCGACGCGAAGACGGATGATGTTCTTTCCGGTCGCAATCGGATCAATGACCGGAAACTGCTTCGTGTTCATGGCAATCGCCTCCATCTAAAGAGTCTTCCCAAACGGGAGTATTCCAGAATACTGGAAGAGGCTTCAAAAAGCAAGAGCAAACGCAATTTTGTAAAGAAACTGTCACATAAGGAGGTCCAATCGTGAGTCGAGAATACAATGAATTCTGCTGCTGGACGATTGAAAAGTTCTCATTCTTCCACAACTACTTCGCAATCATCGATACAGCGGATTACCTTGCAGACCAGCTTTTTATCAAGCATCAGGTCAGAGTTGGGTTCGGCCCTGAGTTCGTGTGCCCGGATGCTCCCTATCGCGTCATCATGTGCAAGTGCCGCAAGCGTGATGTCGATGCTTTCCTGGCAGCGATCCGTGAATTGCCCAACAAGATGCTCCTGTGCGGGTATCCTGACTACCTTACATTCTGCGCGGATCTCAAAAAGAAAGTCCAAACCGTTCGAGACAATGGAGGTGTTCTCGCCAATGAAACAGATGATACCACTCAAAAAGCAGAGCAAGAAAGCGCAAAAGGAGCAACATGCTAAGCAGCGCGGCAGCTGGTATGGTATTTCTCCTGTCACAAGAACTGTGCCAAATGGTAAAGCCTATGACCGAAATCGAGTTAAACGAGAAGATCGAGAATTTGCTGACTGAGTCAGCGCCCAGGCAGCCATCCAGACGAACTGGCTCCGCGTATCGAAGAGAAATGCGCATCCGCAAGAATGACGCGCTCATGCGCATTGTCACAAGAAAGTATGTTCCTCATGCCGGCTATATCGATTACGGCTTTGATGGTAACACGCTGCTCCATTCAGGGAAGTACATCAAGTATCCCAAGAACAGTAATTGCCAGCGGTGGATGAAACGGGAAACCAGCCGAAAGTTCCGGAACTGTCAGGATCTACCCAGAAAGGGGAATTACTATCGGCGCCTTTTTGACTACTGGTGGACACTTTATTGAAAACGAGAGGGTTCCCGCAGCGTAATGTGCGGGAACCCTCTCGCTTCATAATTTATATCTCCTTGCGTGCCCCATTGCAATACAATGGAAATATTGTTTATATCCGGCTCTGTCCACTCAAAAGAGTCTCCGGGTTCCGTACTGTCTCGCATGATTCGGCTGATCTTGGCTTCGGATATACCTGTTGCCTTTGCCAAAAACTTTTGCGTTATGCCGAGTTCTTTCATGCGTTTCCTTATCAACCTTGCCGGGTTGATGCATCGTCTCTATAACCGGGGCTTTGCTCTGGCTGTTTCCATGCCAAAGCCTGTCCCTCTGGTTATAGTCTATTTATGCGGGCTTATTGCCGGAGGTGGTCTGCAAGTGTTGATACTTCCAAATACTATGGGCAATTATACAAGTATAGTGCTCCATAGCCGCCACCTCCTTTTGTGAATACGCTTTTGGTGAATAGTTACTATCCACCTCCGACGCAAAGCCCATTCACTAATCAAAATTGTCTGGCACAGTTCAAGCTGCGCCGTTCAGCGTCCCGCAGATATTGGGTTGGCAAGTGCAGCAAATTTTTCCCAACTTCATCCGGTAGTTGGGGCGTTTCCGCCCTGTTAAAAAGATTTGTGCTGTGTGAACAGCAAGTGTCATTGTGCCGCACAAGGCGGCTCTGCTTGGATTGTTGCTTTTTCATTGATATTATTCTACGTCTGACTATATATGTTGATTACCATAGAAATTTAGAATATGCAACTATATACTGTTAAACATTTTGCAAATAAATCTATATATTGTGTTACCTGATGCTATCATGCTCCATGATATACAGAGAAAGGCAGGGAGCCTCAATAGAGACTCCCTGCCGCTTGGGTTCTTACTTGCCCTGATAGGCTCTGAAAAGGAAAGTAACGATTTGTGCGCGGGTGCAGCTATTGTCCGGCCCGAACAGGCCATCACCAATGCCGTTTGTGACGCCGTTCTCCACCGCCCATGCCACAGCGTTTGCATAGTAGCTATCGGTAAGAACATCGCTGAACTCAGCCTTGCTATCAACCAGCTTACCAATGGCACGGAACAGGAAAGTCACGCTCTGGGCACGGGTGCAGGTGGCGTCAGGACTGAATTTGCCATCGCCCGTTCCTGTGGTGATACCGTTCTCCACCGCCCACGCAACTGCCTTAGCATAATAGCTGTCCGCAGAAACATCAGAGAAGCTGCTCATGCTCTTGGGTTCGGGAGAACCGGCAGCACGCCACAGGAAGGTGACGATCTGTGCGCGGGTGCAAGGCTGGTTCGGCCCAAAGAGGCCGTTGCCAATACCGCCGGTGATGCCCTTTTCCTGTGCCCACTTCACAGCCTCATAGTAATAGTTGCTGGCGGACACATCGCTGAACGGGCTTGTCTCAACTTCCTTGACAAAGGTAGCCTTGATTTCAACCTTGCTGGCGGGCATGGTAAAGGTATATTTGCCGTTGCCCTTATCGGTCAGTTTCAGTTCGTTTCCGTTCTTATCAATCACGGTGAGATCGTCTAACTGATAGCCGCTGTCAGGCTTAGCAGTGATGGTCACAGTATCGCCCTTTTCCGCAGAACGCGGGCTAACGGTCACGGTGCCGTTCTCCGTTTTGCCGGGTGTGGTCACGGAATAGCTGGGAGAGCTGCTACCGCCACCGGAGCTTTTCCAATCAAGAGCATTGATAGCGTCCTCGATGGCCTTCGCCATAGCGTCTACTTCGGCCTGCTCGGTAATGTTCTTGCCACGGGCAACGGCATTGACGGCAGCTTCCACGGCGGTGAAGTCCTTGTAGTTGTCCTTGTTCAGTGCATTTGCCTTGGCAATGGCTGCGTCTACTTTGGTGTAGTCAGCACCCTTGTATTGCAGGGCGGAAACTGCATCCTCGATAGCCTTTGCCATTGCATCAACCTCTGTTTGCTGGGCTTTACTTTTCGCTCGGTCAACAGAGTTAATGGAATCTTCTACCGCAGAATAATTTGTATAAAGGCTGCTATCAAGAGCCGCTGCCCTTGCGATGGCCGCATCGACAGCTGTGTAATCAGCGGGAATGTTATTGGCATCCCACACAAAAGTTGGATGGCCGATACCAGCAACCCATTTAATGCCTGTACCGGCATTAGTCTGAAGGCCAGTGAGAACATCTGCGGAGGTAAAGTCTGTGACGGCAGTACCTTCTCCATGCGCGAGCGGAGACGGGCCATATTTCGTGTCATTCGGCCAATAGCAATTTTCTACTGTGCCGCCGAGGGCATAAGCCACCCAACAAGTATTTCCATCATTATCTACGCCTATATCAGTGGTGGCAACCATACAGTTCTTAATAGTCGCTGATCCAAGCTCGGTATCCGTATATCCGACAATTCCGCCAACAGCAGCCAGAGTAGAATTGACAATGATTTTACCGCCGAACCAACAATCCGTAACAGTTAAACCGCCATCAAATCTCGCACCGACAATACCGCCGATGGTATCAGGCGGTAAAGCATCAGGGGGATAATATCCCTCGGAATTTGTGAAATTACCTGTAAGTGTTGCTGTTGAATAGCAACCGGAAATGGTGCAGCCCTGCATGGTAATACCAACGATACCGCCAATATTCTTTTCTATTTTGGTGCCACTGTAAATGCTGCCGGATGTCCAGCAGTTCGTGATTTTGGACTTACCCATCCAGTCAACTAAAATGCCTTTACCTGCGGCACTGTCATCTTTAGGATCAATCCAGATTTCAGCGTTTGCAACACCAAGGTTTTTAACCTCGCCGTTGTAAACACTGCCGAACAGAGCGTTTCTAAGTAAATTATGGGACTCATCCGCGCCCTCAATGTATGATTCATGAGAGTAGAGATTTGAGATCACATGACCCTGTCCGTCAAATACACCGCAAAAGCTGTATTCAGGATCGGAACCGCCTTTACCCGTACCAATCGAGATCCATTCATGCCCGGATAAATCAAGGTCATTATCCAAATAGAAAGTTTTCCCTGCAAAATTTGTGGTTCCGGGGTCTGCATTTACAAGCTGTGCCAAACCTGCAAGCTGTTCTGCCGTTGAAATATGATATGCCGTAGCGTCAGGCGCACTCGTATACCAGCTCGTGTCTGCCGAGCCGTCCCAATTATTCACTGAAGTTCCCTCTGCAAACGCCGCCGTTGGCAGCAGCGTAAAGCACAGCGCCAGAATAAGAAGCAGACTTCCGATGCGTTTTTTCATGGTGTATCCTCCTTTGTATGATGGTCAAAATTTTGTTCATGCCCGCCTGACCACAGCGGGCAAAGTCCACAGGTTACAGAACGGTATCATCCCGTGTGTACACACGGGATGAGGGGCGCGCCCCTCATCATAAGTTTTTCGCTTCATACTAATTCATAATAATTATATCCGCATTTTTGTAAAATGTAAATCGTTCTAATGTATAAGGCCGCACTTTTTTTGAATATACTACTACTCTTTCGTCGGCAAGCTCGATTTGCCAGCATAGGGGCACAAAAGAAAATGTTCCAGCCAGAGCAAAATACGCCCTGACTGGAACGAGAAAAATTTTACACAGATTGTGCCTCCTTATCACACATGAGCACTATCGCCGGGTGTTGCGCCATCTGCGCGAGAATACGCTCTCTGCGTCTGATCTGAGCCGTATTCAAAACGCACTGACGTTTCTCTCGCCGCTCTGCCGGGACACTCGCGAAGCCCATAAGGACATAATGGGTGTGACATTAAAAACCGATGCTCTGCTGAGAGCCTGCCGATAAACGACCACCCGCTGCACTGGCTGGCAGCGGGTGCTTTGCTTTCTCGCGTCCCAGCATCGTCAATACGCTGTGATTTCGTCCTGGAGCGGGTGGAGGCTTGCCTGCGGTTTTAACGTCTGAAATGCCGCACAGCGGGCTAACGCACCGGCATCTGTGCTCGGAGCGCGCATTCGGCAGAACCAACAAAAACGCCAGTCAGAATTCTACACTTTGCCGAGGACAAAAAAGAGCCACTTTCCCGAAAAATCCTCGGAAAAGCGGCTCAAAATGCCTTGGGTAAAGGTACAG
>OGHL01001189.1_pt1 | contig 15829 bp, 18 predicted proteins | sample 1571391 | NCBI WGS metagenome assembly OGHL01 (sample SAMEA2581948, study PRJEB24529) | metagenome | biome: Human gut stool | place: China | collected 2011 | reverse complement strand
CGCTCTTCTCTTCCACCGCCTCGATCTGCTCCCAGATGGCGTCCTCGTTCTCGGTCGCGATGGCAGTTGCAGGCTCTGCCGTGTCAGGCGCAGCCGCCAAAGCTGCGGTCGATGCGCCGATGGCTGATACCACCAACGCCAGTGCCAGCGCAAGGCTCCAAATCGTTTTCTTTTTCATAGTATGTTACTCTCCTTTTTTATTGTTTGGTTGTGTATCAACCATGTCCGTAGCATACCAGGGATCATCTTGGATTTCCCCCGCGAAAGTGCAGGGAAAGTGTCACAAAACTGCCACAAGCCGATGCTGAGAGGGCGGCCTCGTCGTGCGGCAATGCCTTAGGGCTTGACAAAAGCGGAATCTGCGCTATAATATTTGCGAATGGTTCGCAGATTGGAGCGTGGGTCATGTCTGAGTACAAAACAAGGCAGCGGAGGACTCTGCTTGTCTATTTGAGCCGGCATCCGGACGAGCTGCTGACTGCACGCCAGATGGCGGACGCGCTGGCAGAGAAGCAAATCAGCCTCAGCGCCGTGTATCGAAACCTTGCGCAGCTGGAGGCGGAAGAAAAGGTGCGCCGCAGCGCAAAAAGCGGGTCGCACGAAGCGTTTTATCAGTATCTTGACGCCAAGGGCTGCAAGGGCGCGCTGCACATGAGCTGTGTGAAGTGCGGCAAAACCTTTCACATGGCCGACAGCAACGCCGCCCTGTTTGCAAAGCACTTGGCGCAGAGCGAGCAATTCACGCTGGACGCAGCCGACACGATCCTCTATGGGATCTGCTCGGACTGCAAGGGAAAATAACGAACAGAAGGGAGGACAGACCATGACAAAGAAGCTTTGCTTTATGACGCGTCTGCTGGCGGCCGTGCTGGCCGTTGTCATGCTGTCCTCTGCGATCTATCTTGCGGTCGAAGCCAATCATGACTGCTCCGGCGAAGACTGCGCCATCTGCCATCAGATCGGTGTCTGCGAGAATCTGCTGAAATCTCTGGGGCTTGCCGGTGCTGCCGCGGCGATCTCCGCCGCGTTTACATATACCATGTGCAGGGCGGTTCTGCCCTGCACAGAGATGATCGGCACGCTGACACTTGTTTCTCTCAAGGTAAAGCTTTCGAATTAAAAACAGGACTTTTACAAGGGCGAAGTCTATCCGTTTTCGGATAGGCTCTTGCGGTTTTGCCGCTGCCCTTGTATTTTTGCGCCTATTTTTCAATAATTCGGAGGTTTTATCTATATGATGAAGAAAATTATCACCCTGGTTCTTGCGCTGGCCATGGCGGTCAGTCTGTTCACCGGCTGCGGCAAAAAGAACAACGCAGAGACGGGCGAGAGCGATTCCAATAAACTGAGCGTTGTCACCACCATTTTCCCAGAATACGACTGGGTCAAGGAAATTCTCGGCGACAAGGCCGGGAGCACCGATCTGACCATGTTGCTGAGCAACGGCGTTGACCTGCACAGCTACCAGCCCACGGCGGATGACATCGTCAAGATTTCCGACTGCGACCTCTTCGTTCATGTGGGCGGTGAGTCTGACGGCTGGGTGGAGAGCGTCCTGAAAAATGCTGCCAACAAGAATGTGAAGGTCATCAACCTGCTGGAGGTGCTGGGTGATTCCGTGAAAACAGAAGAAAGCGTTGAGGGGATGCAGGAAGCAGAGCACGCCCATGACCACAGCAAGGAGGTTTCCACCTTTGAAGATCATGAGGTTCAGGACAGAAGCCTGTCCGACTGGGAGGGCAGTTGGCAGTCTGCCTACCCCTTTGCGCTGGACGGAACGCTGGACGATGCCTTTGCAGCGATGGCAGAGGAAGGCGAGATGACCGCCGACGAGTATAAGACTTACTATCAGAACGGCTACAAAACGGACATTACCAATATTGACATTGAAGGCGACCACATTGCGTTCACCTATGAGGACGGCAAAAAGGTCGGCTCTGACTACAAGTATATCGGTTATTACATTCAGAACTGGTCTACCGGCACCAAGGCGGCCATGTATCGCTTTGAAGCGGTAGACAGAACCTCCGGCGCACCGATCTACATCGAATTCAACGACCACATGATCGAATCAGCTGCGCCCGAGCATTTCCACATCAGAATGAGCAACGAGAGCTTTGACGCCATCGTTGATCCGGAAAAGTCGTGGCCAACCTTCTTCCCGGCTGACATGACCGGTGAGGAACTCTGCGAGCACATGGAGGGCCACGGCCACGACCATGGGAAGGAAAAGGACGAGCACGTCTGGCTGTCTTTGAAGAACGCCAAAACGCTGGTCGGCGCGATTGCCGATGCCTTGCAGGAGCTTGATCCCGATAACAAGGATACCTACGCCGCCAACGCCTCCGCCTATATCGAAAAGCTTTCCGCGCTGGATGGCGCGTACCAGTCTGCCGTGGACGGCGCGGCGCGCAAGACCGTTCTGTTCGGCGACCGTTTCCCCTTCCGCTATCTGGTGGATGACTACGGCCTGAGCTACTACGCCGCCTTTGCGGGCTGCTCCGCCGAGAGCGAAGCCAGCTTTGAGACAGTGTCCTTCCTTGCAAAAAAGGTGGACGAGCTGGGACTTCCCTGCGTGCTGACCATTGAGGGCAAGAACCACAAGCTCGCGGAAACCATCGTCCAGAGCACCGCCGGGAAGAATCAGAAAATCCTGACCATGGACTCCATGCAGTCCACCACCTCTGAGGATGTGGCAAATGGCACAACTTACCTCTCTGTCATGGAGCAGAACCTTTCTGTGCTGAAAGAGGCATTGGGTTAAGGAGGTAGGTCTATGGCTCAGCTCACCTGTCAAAATCTCTGCGTCGGCTACGATGGAAAGCCCGTTCTGCAAGGCCTCAATTTTGAGGTTTTTGCAGGCGACTATCTCTGCATCGTAGGAGAAAACGGCTCCGGCAAGAGTACCCTTATGAAAACGATCCTCGGTTTGCAGATGCCCGTCAGCGGCAGAATTTTGACGGGCGACGGGCTGAGGAAAAATGAGATCGGCTATCTGCCGCAGCAGACTGTTGTCCAAAAGGATTTCCCGGCATCCGTGAGAGAGATCGTTCTCTCCGGATGCCAGGGGCGCTGCGGCAGCCGCCCCTTTTACAGCAAAGAAGAAAAGAAACTGGCGGCGGACGCCATGGAGAAAATGCAGATCACGCTCCTTGCCAAACGCTGCTACCGGACGCTCTCCGGCGGCCAGCAGCAGCGGGTACTGCTCTCCCGCGCCCTGTGCGCTACCCAGAAAATGCTGCTTCTGGATGAACCGGTCTCCGGCCTTGATCCCAAGGTGACAGCGGAAATGTATGCACTCATTCAAAAGCTCAATTACGAAGATGGCATCACTGTTGTGATGATCTCCCATGACCTGAACGCGGCGCTGCAATACGCCAGCCATATCCTGCACATCGGAGACACGGTGTTTTTCGGTACCAAGGCGGCCTATCTGAACGAGTTCCCGCAGGCCTGGCAGAAAGGCGGTGAGGCATAATGACGGCGATCCTTGAAAAAATTGCGCTCTACTGGACCTATCCCTTTGTGCGCTACGCGCTCATCGTCGGCGTACTGATCGCACTGTGCTCATCGCTTTTGGGCGTGACGCTGGTGCTGAAACGGTTTTCCTTCATCGGCGACGGGCTTTCCCATGTGGCCTTCGGCGCGATGGCTATCGCCGCTGTGCTGGGGCTGACAGACGATATGCCCCTGACGCTGGGCGTCACGGTGGTCTGTGCCGTCCTGCTGCTCCGCACGGGGCAGAACACGAAGATCAAGGGCGATGCCGCCATCGCCATGATCTCAGTGGGAGCGCTGGCCATCGGGTATCTGCTGATGAACCTCTTCTCCGCCTCGTCCAACCTCTCCGGCGATGTGTGCAGCACGCTGTTCGGCTCCACCTCCATCCTGACGCTCTCTCAAAGTGAGGTCCGGCTGTGCGTGGCGCTGTCTGCGGCGGTTGTGGCGGTGTTCCTGCTGTTTTACAATAAAATCTTTGCCGTGACCTTTGACGAAGACTTTGCCAAGGCGGTGGGAACAAAGGCTGACCTGTACAACCTGCTGCTCGCCGTCACCACCGCCGTAGTCATCGTGCTGGCGATGAACCTGGTCGGCTCGCTGCTGATCTCCGCGCTGGTGATCTTCCCAGCACTGTCCGCCATGCGCGTTTTCCAAAGCTTCCGCGCGGTGACGGTCTGCTCGGCAGTGCTGTCGGTGAGCTGCGCGGCGCTGGGTATTCTGATTGCTATTTTAGCCGGGACACCGGTGGGCTCCACCATCGTGGCGGTGGATATTCTAGCGTTTCTGCTCTGCTCGGCCATTGGCCGTGTACTGGGAGGCTGCTCATGATGAAGCGGCTCCTCTGTCTGCTGCTGGCGGTCTGTATGACGCTTTCCCTCTGCGCCTGCGGGAAGGACGTAGGAAATGATACGCTTTCTTCCGATGAAGAAGCGTCTGCATCGGCTGAGAGCATTCCAATGCCGAAAGAACAGGAAACGTCGGAGGAATCCGAACAGCCACAGGCATCTTCCAACGGCGTGGAGGTGGATCTGACGGTGCTCAGCAGCACCATGGTCTATTCCGAGGTCTACAATATGCTCTACAATGACCCGGCGCATTACCTCGGCAAGACCGTCAAGGCAAGGGGGACGTTTTCTATCTATCAGCTCGTGACAGACGGCGTTTTACAGCCTGACCCGGTGTCCTACGCCTGCATCATTTCAGACGCAGCCGCCTGCTGCGCTGAGGGCATGGAGTTTGTGTTGAAGGATGACCTCGCCTACCCAGACGATTACCCTGAGCCGGGCGCGGAGATCACCGTCGTCGGCGATTTCCAAGCCTATGAGGAAAACGGGATGACGGGGCATCATCTGATCAACGCGAGGCTGGAGTCTTCCGAGATGCGTTATACATGATATGGAAAAACGCTCTCGCTCTGCAGAGAGACTACGGAGCTGGTGCAGGGACGGCCAGTGACGACCAGCTGGTATCGATGCGAGGACTGCACGAACTGCCCGCACCGGTCTGCCTGCTGTCAGGAAAAGGATATTGCAAAGCCGAAGGAAGTCGTGCTGAAGAAGACTTTCTGGGAAATGCGGGCGGCATCTCAGGCGAACATTACAACAGAGCATGGTATTTACCTGCGGATGTGCCGTTCTATCCAGGTCGAGGGGGCGTTTGGACTGCTCAAAAACAACTTTGGTTTTCACCGTTTTCTGACCAGAGGGAAAGCCCATATCCGGACTGAGCTTTTCTTCCTTGCACTGGCGTACGACCTCAAAAAGCTATGGATGAAGCGGGAAAACAGGCGGCTGAAAACGCATCCTTCTGAGATCACAGTGGCGTAGCCGCAAAAAACAGCTGGATCATCCACATTGGGCGCTGATCTTGGAGTCAGGGTCAGCTTTGCTGCGTCCAAATGCCTTGCAATTCCACAGAATAGCAGCTCGTACAAACAAACGCAGGGGCAAAAGGCCTTTCTCTGACCTTTTGCCCCCGCGTCCTTTGTGAGCCTATTTTGCAACAGACCCTTTTTCATAAGCTCAGATCATGCGGCATTGCCGCCCGCAAGGCAGGCGGCAAGAAGGGCGACGAACTCCGATGGGTGCGGCTTGTGCTCCAGCGGACACCTCGTTATCGTCCGCAGCGTTCGCCTGTCTGTTTTCCAGATCAGATCCACCGCAAAGCAGATGCTGCGCTTTATATCAAGGCTGCCGGTGTGATAGTGCTGCGCGACCGCCGGATACAGCCATTGCTCGGCAAGCACCGTCCGATCAGGTCTCCGGGCTGTCAGATATACCGCATACGAGACATGAAAAAACCAAGAGCTATCAGCTCTCAGACCGAGCCCGCGCAAAAGCCCATATATTTCCCCAATGTCCACGGAGCATTCCGCCACCTCTCTGTCTTCAACTTTTGCGATCTCCTCCCGCAGGGACGAGAGCAGATCTTTGAGCTCGTGCTCCTCCAGCATGAGCAGAAGGAACACCAGCGCGACCGCGGAAAAGCAGTATATGCCCCGCTCCAAATCGCTGTACGCGCGGCCTGTGATGCGAAGCCGCTCCGCCATCTCCTCCTGTGTCAGCCCCCTGCGTCTGCGCAGTGCGCTGACATATCCCGAGAAGAAGCTCCTGAGCGCTTCTTTATATAATTTCATAGGCTAAGACCTCCGTTTCGACGGGTTTCGGCATCTCTGTAAAAATCCTACTCCTTCACGAAGCACGCTTCCATGCAGCACACTTCATACCGCCCGCAAAATGGCAGCACTCCCCTCTCCTTATACAGAAGCGTCAGCAGGATGCTCTCCGTCTTCTGCTCATACCAGAAAAAACCAAGTCCGCACAAAAAAGCTGTAAATTTTCTCCCGCTTGGGCAAAAAGTATGATATACTCGATTTATTCCTGTGCCGGAGGTGCATCATGAGCCGATATGACGCTGTTGTGAAAATGTGGCAGGACTGGAACGTCCACACCGTGGATGACCTTGCTCTGCGACTGGATAATTTCCGCATCCTGTTTGCCTACAACTCCGGCAAGATCGAGAATGCCGAGATCAACTACCACGACACCCGCGAAATTTTTGAAAACGGCAAGGTCGTGGGCTACACCGGCAGCACCCGCACCCTGTTCGAGCAGCAGAACCAAAAGGTGTGCTACGACCTTTTGCAGGACAAGATCATTGCAAAAGAGCCTCTGTCCATCGAGCTGATCCGCGACATCCACCGCGCATTGACGGAGGGTACTTACGATGAGCGCCGCTACATCGTGAACGGTGAGCGTCCCGGCGAATTTAAGAAGCACGACTATGTGACCGGCAAAAACGAGGTCGGTTCACCGCCCGACGAGGTAGAGAACGACCTTGCGGAGCTGATCGAAGAAGTCAACGCCATCGGCGCGAAAGCGCCATTGAAGGCAGGGGCGTACCTCCACGCTCGCTTTGAGAATATCCACCCCTTTGCGGACGGGAACGGGCGTGTGGGGCGGACGCTGCTGAACTATTGGCTGATGATCAACGACTATCCACCCACCATCGTCTATGAGGAGGATCGCCGCGCCTATTATGACGCGCTGCAAGCCTATGATGAGCAGGAAGATTTGACTCCGTTGGCTCAGTTTTTGGAAGCCCAGACGGTCAAGACGTGGTCGCGCAGCACGGAAGGCAAGAAGCCCACGCCGCACAAAAAGCTGAACTCGTTTTTGCTGTGACGCTTGATGCAAGACAAGAAACGCTCTCGTCAGAGGGCGTTTCTTTTATGCCTGCGCATCGAGACTGCGACCCACGGTCGAGGGATTTCAGGTAAAGGGTATAACGGGCATATTGTTTCTTTCGGCGTCTCTGGTATGATAAACATGTGTGACTCTCTGTTGTGGAACCCGCAAAAGCATGCCTTTGGTGAAAGCGGAATCGTGGCCATGCAGCATGCTGATTTTGTAATCCGACTGCGGGGCGCCGCAGAATTTTATTCTTAGGGGGAAAGAGGAAAAAATGAAACGAAAACTGCTGTCTCTCCTTCTTGCGTTTGTCATGACGGCCAGTCTGCTCACGGTAGGCGCAAGTGCGGCAGAGCCTACTTATGGCGACACCGTGGGCCACTGGACAGAGGGTTCCATCGACCGTTGGAGCGGTCATGGCATCATTCAGGGCAATAACGGTAAGTTCCAGCCCAACGGTCAGCTCACCTGCGCCCAGTTTGCGGCCATTCTCGCAAGGCTTTTGAAGCTGCCCGCCGCGGAAAACGCGGGCTTTGCCGACAACAATACCCAGGACTGGTTCTTTGCTGCCATCAACCGCTGCGCGGCTGCGGGTATCCTTAACGGCAACGGCGATGGCACCGTGACCCCCAACGCGCCCATCGCCCGCGAGCGCGCCATGGTCATACTGGGTTGCGTGCTAGGTATCGAGCCCATCGAAAATCCCGATTTGACGAAATATAACGATGCCGCGCAGGTAGTCTCCAACAATCTGTTGTCGCAGCTTGTTTCCGTGGAGTAATCGAGTTTTACTCTCTTTGAATTCCAGAAAGCCCTGTTTCGTGGAAGGGGTTGCGATACGGTCATCCGAAGAATGTTCAAGTTGGTTATTTTCACGCCCTGCTGCAAAATACAGGAAACGGAGGCCGAAGCGGTTCGCTTCGGCCTCCGTTTTTCTATGCGCTTTCCCTTTCTACAAGAATTTCATTCATGCTCACGCCCCACAGCCGCGAGACCGCGTAGAGGTTATCAACGCTCGGAAGGCCCCTTCCCGCCTGCCATTGGTACACGCCCTGCGGGCAGCTCAGACCGAGGTATTCCTGCAGCTCCTTCACGCTGTACCCCTTCTCCAGCCGCAGGCGGCGGAGGTTTCGGCCCGTGGCGGCAGCGTCAATGACGGGATAGCGCGGCAGCCCCCTTCTCTCCATGCCGCCTCACGCGCTGCGCCCAAGGCGCAGCAGATTGGTTCGGGCGACGAGCTTGGATTTGCGCGGGTACGGGATGCACTGCATCGCGGTATTCATCGCCTCGCGGCTCCCCACGAGGATGACCTCCTTCCCTGCTCGTGAGATCGCGGTGTAGAGCAGGTTGCGATACAGCATTCTTGTAGTCGCCATGCTCACCGGCATGAGGACGGTGTCGTACTGGCTGCCCTGACTTTTGTGTACCGTCAGCGCATAGGCGAGCGCAAGCTGCGGCGGGGGCGCATCGTCATGACCGATGCCGTATTCCCCCTGTCCACGGTCGATTTGCCATGTCTTCAGCGTACCCCTGACTGCCAGCGCGGCAACACGGTGCGGCTTCTCTCCGCGAATATGCAGCACACCGACGTCGCCGTTGCAGATGTTGTAATAAGCGTTGTTCTGGGTAACGATGACACGGTCGCCGTCACGGAATTTTCCCCATGTCGGCTTTTCCGCCGTCAGCGGGTTGACTTCGTTCTGCAGGCGCGTGTTGAGCGCCTGCACCGAAAAGCCGGTTTTTACCCTCACCGGCGAGAGGACCTGAATGCTCTCGCCCGCCCGGTAACGCCGCGCAGCCTCCTCGCACAGAAGGTCGGGAATGGCACGGTCATCCGCGGGAAGCAGGCGGAAGCTGTCATCCCACCGAAGCTCTTGCTCCCCGTTCAGCTTCGGGAAGTTCACAACATTCTGACGCAGAGCCACAGCATCCGCGCTTTGACGGTACTGCTGCGCTAAGCGGATAGAGGGAACACCAAGCTCCAGAAGGTCGGGAAGAACATTCCCGGCACCTACGGCCTGCAGCTGATTCGGGTCGCCGAGCAGGGCAACGCAACCCGCGCAGAAAGAAGCCCAATGACTACGGCACAGGGATTCCCTATCACGAGGTAGAGGCCCTTGCCCGCGTCCTGCTCCCGGAAATACAGGCGTTTTTCGAGAGTGAGGAAGGACAGCGGGAGTTTGCCGAGTGGAAGGCACAGCAGAAAAAGGACAAGGCAAAACAGAGATAGCACAACAGGCGGGAACATCATTGAGATGTTCCCGCCTTAACTCAACTCATATATCTGCCAGAGAAAAAGAATCCATGGAACTTTTCAAGAGATTATATATTTCTTCTTTACTTAAATCCTCCAGGTGTTGACATTCTATCCATAGGATACTTGCTTCCTTCTTTTGTAAGTCTGCATAATACTGCTCCGCAAGTTTACCATAGGTATCTTCAGTAATATAATTTCCATACATATCCCAATGATCTACGCTGGTATAATTGCCATGATATACAGTCTTTTTGCACCCTAAAAGAATGCCCGTTGCTTCTCCGCCAGAAGAAATACCTGGTATTTCGCCACATCGCAGAGAAAATGACCGCTGAGTAGTAAATACCCCTCTCCAGTCGTCAGGATTGTTAATCGACCCCTCATAAATATAGTAATACACATCTTTATTTTCATCATAATAGACGGGATAAGTCTGCGGTACACCACTCATTTCCTGGTGAGGCATAAGGAGCGGAGATTCCATAAGCAATCCTCCGTGGGATAGGGCTTCTAATGTAGCCAAGGCTTCACTGGATGTACCGTTGCATACTTCTGAAAAATGCGGGTGAATAGGGTCTATTTCATAAATGGATGTAGATGTGTAATGGCCTGTCCCGTGACATTCAGAAGATATTATCTCTAGGTTCCCATCTTGATCCAAGTCTGTGACTGCATAGCCCCACCAATCCTGCTCCTCCTTAACCTGCCAGTCCGTATAGTATTCGGTGAAAGCCGCCAACTGTTTTTCTGCCTCTGTTTGTGGATTCAGTTCGTCAGACTGTGGTGTATAAGCGGAAATGGACACATCCAAAACAGGAATAGCATTTTCGTCAAAGATACCAGTATCCCCCACATCATAATAGATAATAATTTGCTCATTTCCACGAATGTATATATCACCAAATAAACCGGAAAGGCATGAATCCGGTTCACCAAAAGAACGAAGAATATCCTCGCGTTTAGTGCCGACTTCTATACTTTCAAAATCGGTAGATGTTTCTGGAAGGTTTTTATTTTCAGGAACAGGAGAGCTATTACACGCAGTCAATATAAAAGCACATGAAATCAATATAAATATAATACAGTGTCTTTTCATGTCATGTCCTCCTTGGATTGTCTTTGGTGAAACAAGTATAGCATATATCGTTATTATCATTTATTAAGATATTATGAATTTGGGTGGATGAATAGAAGATAGACAAGGGCGGAAATCAGTTCCCGCCCTTGTCCATCAAAGAATGTTCTCAATAGAAATGATAAATCCGAACACACTACCCACTTGGATAATGTAGTTCGGATTATCATTACTTGGTCCGAGTGACTGGAATCGAACCAGCGGCCTCTTGAACCCCATTCAAGCGCGATACCAAACTTCGCCACACCCGGATATGCTCTCTAAAGCTTGGATATCATAGCACATCCGGAATGGTTTTTCAAGAGGTTTTTGAAAATTATTTCATCATTTCTTCCGCCGCGGCTTTCAGCTTCGCTTCTTCCTGCGCGGCCTCGGCAGCCGTGGGGGCGAGGGCGGAGAGATAGGTCTTGATCTTCGGCTCGGTGCCGGAGGGGCGGACGATGAACTTTTCGCCGCCGGCGAGGCGGTATTCCAGTACGTTGGCCTTCGGCAGACCGGTGCCGTCCTGCTCATAGTCCACGACGGATTCCACGGCGAGACCCGCGATGGCCTTCGGCGCGTCCGCGCGCAGACCGTCCATCAACGACTGCATCTTCGCCATGCCCTCGGCGCCGCCGAAGGCGAAGCTGCAAAGGCCGTTGCGGTAGTGGCCATACTCGGCATAGAGCGCGTCGATCGCGTCGCCGAGCGTCATGCCCTTGCGCGCGTACCATGCGGCTGCCTCGCAGATCAGGAGCACGGCATTCACGCCGTCCTTGTCGCGCACATGCGTGCCGGAGAGATAGCCGTAACTCTCCTCAAAGCCGAAGATGAAGCGCTCCGGATGCCCGGCCTGTTCCAGCAGGGCGATCTGCTCGCCGATGAACTTGAAGCCGGTCAGCACGCGGCGCAGCTCCACGCCATAGTGCTTCGCCACGGCGTCGACCATATCGGTCGAAACAATTGTCGTGACCGCAACAGGGTTTTGCGGCATTCTGCCCGTCGCGATGCGGCTGCGGCAGATGAAATCAAGCAGGATGACACCCATCTCGTTGCCGGAGATCAGGCGATAGCCGCCTTTGCCGTCGGGGACGGCGGCGCCGCAGCGGTCGCAGTCCGGGTCGGTGCCGATCAGGATGTCGGGCTTGACCTTGTCACAGAGTTCGAGGCCCTTCTGCATCGCCTCGCGGATCTCGGGGTTTGGATACGGGCAGGTCGGGAAATGGCCGTCCGGGTGCTCCTGCTCGGGCACGATGGTCATGTTCTGGATGCCGAGCTTCCTGGTCAGCATCCGCACACACTCGAGTCCGGAGCCGTTGAGCGGCGTATAGACGAGCTTCAGCTCCACGATGCCCGCGCCATCGCCGACGCGCTGGGCATAGACCGTGTCCACAAATTTCTCAAGCACAGCATCGGGGATATACTGAATTGTTCCGGTGGAGAGGGCCGCGTCAAAGTCCGCACGCTTCGGCGACGTGAAGAAATCCAGCTTCTCGATCATCTGCAAAATGACGTTTGCGGCCTCCGGCGTGATCTGGCAGCCGTCCGCACCATAGACCTTATAGCCGTTGTACTGCGCGGGATTGTGGCTGGCAGTGATGCAGATGCCGACGCCGCAGTGCAGCTCGCGCACGGCAAAGCTCAGTGCGGGCACCGGCTCGAGCCGGGGATAGAGATGTGCGGTGATGCCGTTTGCGGCGAAGACCGCCGCGGCCTCGCGCGCAAACACCTCGGAGCCGATGCGGCTGTCGTAGGCAATGGCGGTACACTTAGGCAGCTCCGTGCCGTTCAGATAGTCGGCAACGGCCTGTGTGGCGCGGCGGACGACGTAGACGTTCATGCGGTTCGTGCCCGCGCCAAGGACGCCGCGCAGACCGGCGGTGCCGAATTCTAGGTCGCGGTAAAAGCTGTCGTATTTGGTGTTCTCATCCATGCCGCGCAGTTCTTCCCGCAGCGCAGCGTCCATGTCCGGCTGAGCCAGCCATTGCTGATAGACGGTTTCAATCTGATCCATGTTGGGATTTCTCCTTTCCAGTATGACACGCAGCCGCGGGTCGTCCCGGGCTGCCTCTTCCAAAACCTGTACGATCTTCTGCGCATACGGCCCTGCCTGCGCCAGCGCGTCCGCGTCCAGATGAAGCTCCGTGGGCGGAAGCTCCCGCAGGCAGTCGTAGAGTGCATCGAGATTTCCGCCATAGTAGGCCGGAAATCCGAGCGCCTCGCGCAGATAGGCGTGGGCCTGCTGCCGCTCGCCGAGTTGTGCGGCATCAATCTCATAGCGTTTTACTTCCACGCGACCTCCTGTGTCTCCGTCACGACCAGCTCGTCAAACGTCTCATAGTGATCCTCGGTGTAAAAATAGAGTCCATCGTTCGAAAAGACCAGCCGCTTTGCGCCGCGGCTCGATTGGCCGTCCGTGTCGATGTCACATTCGGTGTAGCTGCGGCCCGCCGCCTTCGGGAGCAAGCCTTCGCGGTTGCCGAACCGGTCGCCGCCGATGGCCGCGCCATCGAGATAGTTTTCGACGCTGCTGCCCTCCCAGCCGAGTGCGCGGGCCTCGTCCTTCGTGATGTAGTTGTCCGGGAGGACGCCGTACCGGTCGAGATAGAGCACCACGTGCTCGAGATCGTAATAATATTCACCTTCTGTGACGGCGCTGTCGCTCGTGCCAGTGTCCGCTTCCGCTTCCGGAGCCTCCGGCGTTTCAGGCTCGTCCGGTATTTCTTCCGAAACCGCCGTTTCAGTGATCACCGGTTCAGAGAAAACGTTCTCCGTCAGCCCGGCGATCTCTTCGCCGCACGCCGTCAGGCCCAGCAGCAGCAACACCACAAGCAGCAGCGCAAGAATGCGTGTTTGAATGTTGCGCATCGTATCGTTTCCTTCTCATTTTATTCGATTTACACCTATTATATCCGCTTGGAAATAGGCTGTCAATCGCATTTCCGCACAGAAGTTTACCCTTGACGCACATCGGAATTGATGATAAAATAAAAAAGTTCAGGCCGGTGTGGTGGAATGGTAGACACAAGGGACTTAAAATCCCTCGGTGGCAGCACTGTACGGGTTCGAGTCCCGTCACCGGCACCATGGCGAGTGTTCTTACAGCATTTGAAAAGCTGTAAGAACACTCGCTTTTTATACAGCGAGTTCACAGGGGGCGTAGTTGACGACTACGCCTTTTCTTGTATTTACGGACACTTCCGGGATCGGCAGGGGCAGCACCGTTGGAATCTCAATCGTTCCGACGCAGTTATAGTGGATACGAAGCCGCTGCTCCCATACGCCGTCGATCTTCTCAGCATTGAACACTTCAATCTTCTCAATCAGTTCGTTCAGCATCCTGGGCGTCAGTTTTCGCGCTCTGGTGTACTTACGGACAAGACCGATGAACATATCTGTCGTCATGGAACGGCTGCTCTGCTTCTCTATCTCGGAGCGGAGCTTTTTTATTTTCTCCGACAGCTCCTTTTGCTCGTCCTCATACCGCCGGGACATTTTTGCGAAGCGGTCATCGGAGAGCTTGCCGGAAACATTGTCCTCGTAGATGCGTTCAAAAAGACCGTCCAATTCTTCATCACGGGCAAGGAGCGTTCTTAGCTCTTTTTCCTTCAGCTTGCGGTCTGTCTGTTCCGCCTGCTGGGAATGACCGATCACCGCTTTTACAAATTCGTCCTCATAGAGACTGGCAAATTTCGTTAAGCGCCGTATCTCTCCCAGCACCACTTCCTCCAGGAAGTCCACACGGACATAATGGGTAGAGGTGCAGGTGCCGCGATTGCCCTTGTAGTTGGAGCAGTTGAAATACTTGATCTCCGGATTGCCCTGATTGAAGTGAAAGTGAAGGTTGCTGCCGCAATCGGCGCAGACCAACAGGCCGGAAAACATATTGTGTTCTCCATTGTTGGTGCGGCGCTTACGGATTTTGCCCCGCTTCTGCTGCACCTGCTCATACACAGCACGCTCGATGATCGCCTCATGGACGTCCTGGAACACCACCCAATTCTCGCGGTCATTGTCGATTCGCTTCTTATTCTTGTAGGATTTGGAATAAGTTTTGAAATTGAGAATGTCACCACAGTATTCCTGCAGGGAGAGAATTTTGGTTATTGTGGAGCTGTTCCACTTGGTAGGAGGCTGCTGTTTGCCCTTGCCGGGGCGTTTGATGCCCTTCGTGAGCCAGTAGGCCCGCGGGGTCAGGACATCGTCCTTTTCAAGCTGGGCGGCAATCTGCTCTGTTCCGAACCCCTCCAAAGTCATGCTGTAAACGCGGCGCACAACCTGGGCTGCCTCGTCATCCACGATCCAATGCTTCGGATCATTCGGGTCCTTGATGTAACCATAGGGAGGCTGGCCCATCGGCTCACCGGCATTGCCCTTGATCTTATTGCTGATGCGCCGCTTTTTGCTGATATCGCGGGCATACCACTCGTTGAACAGGTTGCGGATCGGGGCAAGCTCATTTTCGCCCTCTGCCGTGTCGATGTTATCCGAAACGGCCACCAAGCGGATATCATGGTTCGGGAAAAATTCTTCCGTCAGCCGTCCGACCTCAATGTAGTTGCGCCCCAGGCGCGAGAGGTCTTTGACAAAGACAGCGGCGGCTTTTCCCTGTTCCAACTGGCGGATCATTTCCACGAAGCCGGGGCGATCCATCGTCACGCCGGAAATGCCGTCATCCAGGAAATGAACCAGATTTGTGTAGCCTTTTTCCTTTGCGACTTTGGCAAGCAGCTTCTTTTGATTGCCGATGCTGTAGCTTTCGCCTTCAAGATTATCGTCACGGGAAAGTCTTTCATAGAGAAAGGCGGTCACGTCACGGGATTTTTTGTTATTCGACTGTTTCATAAGTCCTCCTTCCGTCAAGGCAGTCGAATAGCAAATATACTTGTACGAACACATTATACCGCCATTTGCTGCCTCTGTCAGCCGGGTTTGAAAGCTATTTACAGCTTTTCACTCTCGGACTTCATCAGGCGAAGGAGAACGCTGCCCAGGGTATCCGGGCTTTCTTCTTTGAAAACCGGCTCAACAACGAACGACCGATTGCCAATGTGATAGGTCGTTTTTGCATCCAGAGGATTTTTCTCTGGCCTGCTGGTCTTGCCGGGATTTGTAGCTTTATCTTGCATGATAAAATCCCCTTTCATAAAGCATAAAGATAGCAATGAAAGAGGCAAAACGGACGGCTGCTGGCACAGCTCCACGGGAGTCTAACCCCGGCCCATGCTGATGGGTGCGGCGCACAATGCTTTGTGGGCGTTCAATGCG
>OGHL01001171.1_pt1 | contig 15970 bp, 15 predicted proteins | sample 1571391 | NCBI WGS metagenome assembly OGHL01 (sample SAMEA2581948, study PRJEB24529) | metagenome | biome: Human gut stool | place: China | collected 2011 | reverse complement strand
CTCTATTTTATAGCTATAAATGGGCATGGAGCCACAATCCACTTTAAGTGGATTTTCTGTTCAAACGAACAGAGCAAGTTGTGTTTTTGTACGACAGAAAGTATTCTGCCATACAAAAACCAACTTGCCCTCCCTCACGGTCGGGGGATTTTCCTCCAAAGTCGGAAAATCTGAAACGGGGGAAATATCCGGTCATAAACATTAAAAGTCTATAAGGCCGGAAAGAGCAAAATAATAGTCATTAAATGCAGGATTATTCAAAAGGAATATGTATATTTGAAAAATAAAATAGAGCATAACGGCGGATTACGGGATGTTTTCCGTCGATTATATACATAAGTCGCAAGAAGTCTCGAACAGAAATCTGGTAAATTTCAAAATTGTAAAGACGACTGCGTGGAGCTTATGCTATATCGTATAGCGTGAGCCCATGTGTGTTTTTACAATGGGTTTTACCAGAACCTCTGTTCGAAACAGCATGGGTTTCATGCTTTTATTTTTAATAGCAGAGGTATGGCAAAAGTACAGATTATTATGCCCGTCACATTGGACGGATTCCTGCCGGACAAAAATGAGGAACTGATGGAATGGCTCAGGACAGACCGTAACGGCTTCCCTTATTGGGAAGAAAGGGCTACATTCAACATGTATCCGTATTACGGTATGCTTGATTTGATGGATGCAAAAGAGAGACGAGACAATAACTGTACCTTCTTTATGAAAGTACAGGACGAAAAAAGTGCCGAATATGCTGGTGGAGTATTTCTCTTCAGACTCGCAGATGAGCTGGTCATTTACTTGCTTCCAATATCATACAAAAGTGGGAAAAACATATCCGGAAAGATACAGTTCGGGCAATGGACTTTACATAAATCCAAAACATTCCGAAATAATGTATGCAGACTGGTGTACCGCCTTAAAGAATAAAGATTACTTCAGACCAAGTTTTTTCATTTTCTTATACAGGCCTGTACGGCTGCAACCCAGTTCAGTGGCTGTCTTGCTGACATTACCGTGATTATTCTCAAGCAGGTTCCGTATCCTTTCCTTTTCCTGAATGATACGAATATCCGGATTGTCACTACAATCTACATTGTCCAGTCCCAAATCACAGACATCCAATAATGTATTATCCGCAACAATTACCGCACGTTTGATCTTTGCGTTCAATTCCCGCACGTTACCAGGCCAGTCATAACTTAACATACATGATTTCGCTTCTTCGGTAAATCCATTTTTCTTGACACGGATTCTACCGGAATGTTCTTGTCTGAAGAATTCGGCAAGCGGGAGAATATCTTCTTTACATTCTTTAAGCGGTGGCTGTAAAATTTCTAACTCGGCAAGGCGATAATACAGATCCTCACGAAAGCGACCGTCCTGTACTGCCTTTTTCATATCCTTATTAGTGGCAGAAATAATGCGTACGTCCGTATGTTTCACCTTATCACTTCCTATCGGATTAAACTCTTTCTCCTGAAGGACACGCAGGAGAAGAATCTGCATGGAATGCGGCATATTGCCGACTTCATCCAGGAATAAAGTTCCTCCATTGGCAGTTTCAAAATGTCCCTTCCTGTCTGAAACGGCTCCGGTAAATGCACCTTTGACCGCACCAAAAAATTCAGAAGCCTGCAAATCGCTGGGTATGCTTCCGCAATTGACGGCAACGAAAGGCTTGTCACGTCTGTCACTATAACGGTGTATCATCTGGGCTATCACTTCCTTACCGCTTCCGCTCGGACCTAGTATCAGGACTGAAAGATCAGAAGGTGCCACACGACGGGCAAGTGAAGCGGCTTTCCTTGCGCCTTCACTGGTACGTTCTACAAAAGAACGCTCCTTACGCACTACAACCGGACTTTTCAGCATACTGTGCATTAATTCTATCAGTTGTTCCTGGTGGACAGGCTTTTCCAGATAATCCTTAGCTCCGAGCTTGATGGCACGAACAGCATCCGAAATACAGGCATAATCCGTCATGACAATAAAAGGTATTTCCATACCGGAACGCATCATCCAATCCAGAAGGCTGATACCATCACCTTCCGGCAGGCGCACGTCTCCCAATACCAGACTGATTTCGTTTTTCTTCAGGATACTGCGTGCACCGGGTTCATCTATAGCTGTCAAAACTTCGTAACCGGCTTTATGCAGCCATTTTTCAATCATGCCGCTAAGTATCATATTGTCCTCAACAATCAGTATTTTCATATTTCCTTAATTCTTTTTCTGTTTCTTCTATCAATTTCTTTACCCACTCTATAATCTGAATCGCATGTTCACAAATAATTTCATCACTACTGTCCATATCATGCAACCGTTCTTGAAAATCACGCAACAAGTTTTCCTTTCCAAGCATTTCCCATACAGGTATCATTCGATGTATTGTTTTTCTCATAACTTCACGGTTATCATCTTTTAAGGCTGATTCCAGATTCTCAAGTTCCTTTCTGGATTCATCAATAACCAAAGACAACAGATGCACATTATCGTCCGTGTCTTCCAATAAACGGGAAAAATCAAACTCACCGGTATCCGAGACTTTTGCTTGAGATATAACGGATGATAAAAAAGTTAGCAATGCATGCATATTGAACGGCTTATGAATACAACCGGCGAATCCTTCTTTTTCATAAATTCCTGTATTGCTGTCACCACGGGCTGTCATGACTGCTATCGGAATCGTTTTTGAATTTCCAATATCTGAATTTCGGAGCAACCTTAACAGAGCGAACCCGTCGGTGTCCGGCATTTGTACATCTGTCAGCACCATATCATAATCCGATTGCCCAAGAGCAGCCACGACTTCCTGAAAATTCATACAGGTTGTGCAGGAAATTCCCTTACGTCCAAGCATGTCTTCCGCTATTTTCAACAATATAGGATCATCATCCACAACAAGCACATTCTTCGGTAAAATAGTTATCGAATCACTATCAGGCTTGTCCTCTTCCACAAGTTCATCCGTTTCAGGTAAAGGAATCTCAAGCCTGAAAATGCTTCCCTTTCCCGGTGCGCTTTCCACAGCTATAATACCATTCAGGACTTTGACCAGTCCCTTGGTCAGGAAAAGCCCTAAACCGAAGCCCTCGGAATTGACATTCTGTGCGGCACGTTCAAATGGAGAAAATATTCTTTTCAGCGTTTCCTCATCCATACCGATACCGGTATCCCTGATTTCAATGTGCAGCTTTCCTTCCAAATATTTTGAATAAAAACTTATGGTTCCTGATGGGGTAAACTTGATGGCATTGGTCAGTAAATTGGTCAGTACCTGCTCCAGCTTATCTGCATCGCCCTTTACAACAAAAGATGAATTTTGATGCTCAGATTGAAGGTATAAGGCCTTTGCAACAGCCTTGCGGGAAAACTCGTCTGATATGCGTTGCAGGAAACGGTCAAGATAAAATGGCGTGTCGTTACGCAAATCACCGGCTTCATTGATCCGATAGGCATCCATCAGGTCATTAACCAAATGCAGGATATGATGACAGGAATGGCGTATATCCTCCAAATATGGTTCGCGTTTCTTTTTTTCCCGTGTTTGGGAAGCCAAATCAGCACAGTTATGAATATTACCGAGAGGACCACGTATATCATGAGAAACAGTCAGAATTATTCTTTTGCGCATTTCAAGCAAATCCTCATTTTCCAGAATAGTCTTCTGCAATCTGCTTTTTATTTTATCCTCATTACGTAAATCTGAATGGATAATAAGAAATGAAATAAGAAGTAATATAACGGAGAGCATTATAACAATAGAAAGCATAATGAAAGATAATTTTTTAGCCTCATCAATTTGTTGTTCACGACAAGTAAACGCTAATTGTGTCTGCCAGTCCAAATCGTTGATCAGCCTGTTGAGAATCTTATTCAATACACTATTGCGCACACGAAGGCTATCAATATATGTATCCATTTCCTGCATTTGCTGTTGTTGCATGATTACAAGGCTGTCACTGAAAGTGTGCAGTTCTTGGGCAGATGGGATGACCTGTATTTCCTCTTTTCTACCCAAAAGCCCTGCTATTCCTTTTTTCTTCTGTTCAACTGTAATAACTTTTGTAGCCCTTCTTACCATCTCGGGCAAGCGGTCTGACAGCATATCATCAATTGCATTGCGTCGCTCAATATTTTGCATGATGTGCAACAGGTGTATTTCTTTTTCAGCCAGCAAATTTCTAAGGGTATCTATCCTATTTTGTTGTACATTATCCATATAATGGAACTTAAGTAATTGCAGCAGACTGTCTGTTTGCTGACGATTAACACTATATTCCATATAGTCTGTTTCTTTCCATACTATAACGCTCTCGCCTAATATGGCAAGTTTGGTAATATGCCTATGAAAATTGTTAATATCAAAACGCATATGGCGTATTTCTGAATTTTCCGCCTCTATTTTGCGTAGCCGCATCCTCTCATATAACAAAATAGCGGCCACACTACCTATGACCGCTACCAAAATAAAATATCCGAGAATAATCTTATATTTTAGTGAGAAATACATGTAATATTCTTCTAATCCAGTTTTATCAATTCATATTTTTGACTTCCTAAACCTAACCGCTCAGCATATTCAAGGTTATGCATACCATGTTTGGAATCTATTCTTTCGATGAGATGTATTTTACCATGGTCGGTAGAATTGCGCACAGCGTCAATGCAAGCACGGTCCAAGGCTACCGGGTCAAGAGAGGCAAAAATACCGAGGTCACCCATCTGAGGATCAGCAGGTGTAGCCACACAGTCGCAGTCCACCGAAAGGTTATTCGCCACATTGATATACAGAACACGGTCGCCAATATGGTCGATAATGGCTTTGGATGCTTCAGCCATTGACTCCTGAAAAATAGTATCGGCAGGAATCATATTCCAAACCTTCGTCACATCACGGGTCTTTCCTCCAGAGTGGATATATGCCTTGCCATCTGGTGAAGCAATACCGATGGAGATGTTTTTCAACGCACCGCCAAAGCCTGCCATAGGATGTCCTTTGAAGTGTGACAATACTACCATGAAGTCATAATTCAGGAAATCTTTCCCTACAATATCTACTTTCAAATGCTTGCCTCCATTTACAGGAAGTTCCACCTGACCCTCTGCATCCATAATATTCACATCGGCAATAGCAGTGAAACCATGTTCCTTTGCCACCTTCATATGGTCGGTAACGTTGGTACGCTTGCCGCCATAAGCGGTGTTACCTTCGATAATCGTACCTTTTACTTTTTGCACCAAATCCTTGATCAAGGCAGGTTGCAGATAATTGGGATTTCCGGCTTCTCCGGTCGATAACTTAATGGCTACACGTTCACCTTCGGCTTTCCTGCCAAGAGCTTCGTAGATTTTCATCAGATTTGTAGGAGTGATGTCCTTGATAAAATACACCTTCGGAAGAGTTGCTTCGGTTGTTTCTTTTGCATCCATTGAGGCTTTCTTCTGTGCATTACCGCAAGCGTTTCCTGTAAGTAACATCACGGATGCCAACATTACTGTAAAGATTTTTTCTCTCATACTAATAATCTATTTAGATAATTAAAATTTGATATTTATTCCGGCCATCACCGTAGCACGTGGCATTGGATAACCAGCATTGATTTCGTATTCTTGTGCCAAGAGATTCTCTCCTCGTGCCCATATGTCGAGCCATTTGCATGCATTGAACTGTCCGCGCAGGTTCCACAACACAAAATTTTCTTGAGTGGGAGCGTCGCCTACATTAGTATATAGCCCTCCGATATATTGCAGTCCTGTTGAAACAGTCCAGCGTCCCTTATTAAAGTTTGCTCCTGCATAGAACTTGTGCTCTGGTGCCGCAACGACTGGATTTTCCATATGTAGGAAACTATAATTGCCGTCCACTGCCCATACTTGATTGATGCGGTAAGCCGCCTGTAGCTCCAATCCAGTATTTTCGATTTCTCCTGAGTTCTGGTTGAGCATGCCGTTTCCGTTGGGATTGGGTAAAGTCATAATCAGGTTTTTACCGTCGATGTAAAACAAGTTTACGCCATATGAAAATCGCCCGTCCAGCAAACGTTGCGAGAAAGCGAGTTCATAGTTCCAAATCGATTCCGGCTGCAGGTTAGGATTCTGCGGCGGGAACATATACATCTCTCTAAGAATGGGATAACGGAAACCTTTGGTGGCCGACGCTTTAAGTTCCATTCTGTGAGGCAGATGGAATGCCAAACCAGCCTGTGGAACCCATTCTGTACCGACACGCGAATGATGGTCAACACGCAGCCCAGCATTGAAAGTCAGCCAACGGCTTAAGTCCTGACGGAAATCCATATAACCTGCTACCTCGTCCTCATGCTTGTCCACCAAGTCGCTCCGTGTCCCGGAATCCTCACCTTTTATATATTCAGTCCATGCTTCACCACCGTAGCGGAACCAGTCAAAACCGAAAGTAACACGATTTCCTTTGAAGAACTGCAGACTTTGATACACAGAGATTCCCATCATATCGTCAAACGAGTTGAAACGTCCGTCTTGGGGAGATTCGCCCGCACTGGGTGTATAACCATCGTTTATCCAATGGTCTCCCCAATTGTAGAAGAAACTGAAAGCACCGGAAGTCCAACCGTAATCATTTGCCAAACCCAAAGAGGCCATGCCACGAGTGATACGTTGGTCTCCTTCCAACAAGGGTGCATCTACAGGACCGGGATAAGTAGAGTTGAAATGCGTTACGTTCATATCGGCATAGGCATTCCAATTGGTAGAAAACTCATAACCCAACTTAGCGTAGCCGCCGTATTGTTCGAACCCCATATTATCGCGATGTCCGTCCGTGCGGTTATACGAGCCGCTGATGACACTATTGAAACGTCCTTTACGGATTCGGTTGGTCAGTTCCGTTTCCAATGTGTTATATGAACCGTATCCGGTACGCAGATTTGTGCGTATCCCGTCTTCGTGCATACGTCGGGTAACTATATTGATGACACCGCCCATTGCGTTTGAGCCGTAAAGTACGGAAGCCGGACCACGAAGTACTTCAACCCGGTCAGCAAGCAGTGACTGGTAAGCATCAGCAATGGGATGACCGAATATACCCGCATACTGTGGATGCCCGTCAATAAGCACCATTAGTCTAGCATTCCCTCCACTCAACCCACGTAGTGAGATACCACCTGCAGCTCCACCGGATACTCCATATCCCAATACTCCACGCTCAGTAACAAAAAGACCTGGCACCTGTTCTGTAAGCACAGGAAGTAACGATGGTTGCATGCTTTGTTCTATCTCTGGGCGACCTACTACTGATACTGACTGCGACAAATGACGTATATCAGTTTTATTACGTGTACCGGTAACCACCACCTCATCCAGAGTATAGTTATTATCAGCACGAATGGTATCATTCTGCGCCATTAACATACTTGTCGGTAGCATACAAGTCATCAATAATATGAATAATTTTTCCTTTCCCATCTGGATTTTCTTATTATATTTTCATTTATTTGGAAAAGTATTTTCAGATATTATAAAAATAAATTCTCAATAAAATTTCCACATCTCAAAACTTTCATTCTCATACATCATATAAAATGACAAAATACAAGCAAGCCAAATTACAAATGATAATCATTGTAGAAGAATAACGTCTACAGCAATTCTTCTACAATGATTGATAGTTATTTATCCATAGTATCCATATCAATAACATAGCGGAACTTCACCTTGCCATCAATAACACTTTCAAAAGCTTTGTTAATAGCTGTAGCTTCCGCCTCCAACATTTCTACTTCAGGATAGATATTATGCTTAACAGAGTAGTCAAGCATCTCCTGTGTTTCAGGGATGCCGGCTATAAGTGTACCCATTACTTTTTTACGCATACGCAAAGTCTCAACATTCAGCATAGGAAGTTCACTATGAGCCGGCATTCCAATAAGAACTAAAGAGCCATCAACTTGCAGCATATTTACATACTGCTCTACATTGAAATTAGCCGGGATAGTACTGAGTATAACACGAAAAGTGTTTCCCATTCCTTTCATTTCATCAGGATTATTTACATTTACGTATTTCTTTGCACCCATTCGCAATGCATCGGAGCGTTTATCTTCAGTGATATCGAATACAGTCACGTCAGCACCAAATGATACTGCATATTTCACCGCTAAATGTCCAAGGCCACCGAATCCTGCCACTGCAACCTTATCACCGGGTTTTACTCCAGTGAATCTTAACGGCGAATAGGTAGTTGCTCCTGCACACAGTAATGGAGCGATGCGCTTCATATCCGCACCTTCTGGAATATGTAATGCAAAATCTTCATTTACTACAATATTGTTGGAATAGCCACCCATGGTTGGTGTCCCATCCAACTCACGCGAGTTATAAGTATATACAGTTTTGCCGTTATCACAATATTGTTCTTCTCCTTTCTTACAATGTTCACAATTACCACATGAATTAACCATGCAACCTACACCTGCCAAGTCTCCTATACGGAACTTTGTTACATTCCGTCCAACAGCAGTCACACGACCAGCTATCTCATGTCCAGGTACCATAGGATAGATACTCTCGCCCCAATCAGAACGAGCCTGATGTATATCACTGTGACAGATACCTGAATACATGATTTCAATGAGAATATCATTTTCACCCACAGCTCGGCGTTCAAACTCATAAGGTTGCAGAACACCCTGGTTATTCATTGTCGCGAATCCTTTCGACTTCACAGTATTGTCTGCATTTTGTGCTTGTATGACTTCCCCCACGCATATCATCATGACAGAAAGGACCAATGTTAAGATTTTTTTCATCATTATTATTATCAATAATTGTTACTTATATGAACGTTCGAATATCCCAAGATAGTCATCATCACTTAAAGGAAGCGGATCTGCCGTGATGTCACCGCCAAGTACTTCGTGAATGCGTTTTGGCCATAATTTGATTTCATCACGGGTAATGCCTTCTTCGCTCATTTTCAAGTCTGCACATCCCACTGAAGCTATCAGATTGTCCAATGCCATGATAAAATCCTTGCCACTTTGAGGGTTCTCTACCCCCATAGCACGTGCCATCTTCTTCATCGGCTCTTCTGCTGCTTTTCGCTCTGCAAAGAAATTGAAATACTCGTGACTTAGCATAATCAAACCTGCACCATGAGCCAGATTACTATGGTATGAGCCCATAACGTGTTCCATTGTATGTTGAGAGGTACAGAGCATGTAATAACCAGCCAAAGAATTGGCAAGAGCCATGTTTGCACGAGCTTCCTTATCATTTCCATCCTTATAAACTATAGGCAAATTTTGGGCAATCAGCTCAATCGCTTTCAAAGCGAACATTTCACCCATAGGATGTTCGTTCTTGTTAATGACGCTTTCCGCGGCATGGAAAAAGGCATCCATACCCTGATATGCCGTCAATCTCGGAGGTACACTCATCATCAAATCCGAATCAACAACTGAAATAACTGGAAACATCGAAATATCAAATACTCCTGTTTTTTCCTGTAGTTCATCATTGGAAATGACTGAGAACATATCTACCTCAGATCCAGTACCCGCACTAGTGGTAATGGCTATCAACGGTACGCTTGGATGAGCAAATGGCTTATGTCCTCCTTTTTCAGAAAAAACGTAGTCCCAAAGATCTCCTTCATTGACCATCATGAGTGCTATACATTTACTTGCATCCATAACAGAACCACCACCTAGAGCTACAACAAAATCACAATTATTTTCACGTGCCAGTTGAGCTGCATCCATTACATTATCACGGGTTGGATTAGGCCGTACCCCATCGAAAAGTACATGCTCCACGCCTGCTTGTTCAAGTTCATTCTCCACAGCTGACAGATAGCCGTATTTTTTTGTACTCTGTCCGTTAGAAGTCACAATAAGAGCTTTCTTACCGGGCATTTTTTCCAAATGAAGGTTTTTCAATTGTCCTGCACCAAATAGAACTTTGGTTGGCATAAAGAAATTAAAACAATACATAATTATTCTGTTTTTTTATATCTGATAACTTATATCTATTCTTAAAAATCAACTTCGTCTGGGTGAAGTCCAGAGCCTCCGCAATACTCCATGCAGTCAATAGCATGCATATCGGCATCAGAGATTTCAAAACCGAACACATCTATATTTTCTTTGATGCGATAGGGTGTAACTGATTTGGGCAGAGGAAGTACACCATGCTGCAATGCCCACCGAATGCAAAGCTGAGCTACGGAACGACCGTACTTTGCAGCAATGATTCGCAAGGTTTCGTTGTTAATCATCCGACCTGTGCCTAGTGGTGACCATGCCTCGACCAATATCCCATGTGAACGACAAAAATCAACACAATCACGTTGGGGCTGTCCGGGATGGAATTCTATCTGATTTATCACAGGATATACTTCGGCACTATCAAGAAGAGGATTCAAGTGGTGAGGCAGGAAGTTGCTCACACCAATAGCACGTACTTTTCCGTCAGCATAGAGACGCTCCATAGCCTTCCAGGTATCGGCATTAATCTGCTGCCAGTCACTAAAACGGTGTGCTGTGGCAGGCCAATGGATTAAGTAAAGGTCCAGAAAATCCAACCGCAAATCAGAGAGTGTACGGTCGAAAGCCCTTAGTGTTTGGTCATAACCACGTTCGGTGTTCCATACCTTGCTTGTCACGAAAATGTCCCGACGGTCAATACCACTTCTAATGATACCTTCGCCAACACTTACTTCGTTACCATAAACAGCAGCTGTATCTATATGACGATAGCCCGCTTCAAATGCACAAAGAACGCTTTCTACCGTTGTCTCCCCGTCCGGAGTCTGCCATGTTCCAAATCCTATGGAAGGGATTTGTACTCCATTATTAAGTTCAAATGTAGTTTTCATCAGTCTGTTTTTTATTCATTATCAATATATCTGATTACCTTTGCTGGATTACCTACAGCTACAGCATTATCTGGAATATCTTTTGTTACTACGCTTCCCGCACCGATGATTACATTGCACCCTATAGTTACCCCCATCAAGACAACCGAATTACCACCTATCCAGACATTATCACCAATAGTTATCGGCTTGGCGATACCCAACCGTTGTTTCCTTCCTGCAGCTTCCATTGGATGAGCCACAGCATACAGTCCAACACCCGGACCGAGCCATACATTATTGCCGATATGGACAGGAGCCATATCAAGGATGGTCACGTTGTAGTTGGTCAAGAAATCATCACCCACATGGATGTTCATACCCAAATCACAGAAGAAACCAGGCTTGATGCTAAGGTTTTTCCCTGCCGAACCAAATATCTGGCGTAGAATCTTATCACGTTCTTCATCTTCTGTGATTGATAAGGTATTGAACAACTGACAAAGTGTAGCGGCACGATGATGTATCTTTGTAATTTCGGGGTCATCCATCCGATAGCATTCCCCATTTTTCATTTTTTCTATTTCCGTCATATATCTATGATTTTGATTGAACAGCCTTATCCCATGTCATCACATTCTCCCGGGAAAGATCTATTTTCTCCCGTTGTAAAAGTTCCACGACCTTTTCACCTATACACAGACAACATCCTGTGCAGCGCGTAAACTTGTATTGTCCTACTATGTCGCCACATTTTACAGTTCCGTAGGTTTCTTTAAAATGCTTGTACAGTTCCCCTGCCATATCTACTCCCTTGTCATTATCGTCCGGAGTGTAAAATCCTAGAGACATAACCCCTGCTGCAAGTGCACCACAGATACCGTCTTCGTAAGTTTTTCCAATACCTCCACGGAATCCGGCAGACAGGGCTTTAAGCTGTTTCTCCGTCAATTCACTCCCTAATATTCGACAAAGGCCAAGGAATGTTGCCTGCGAACAGGAATAACCCTCGTTACGCAATCCTGTAATGGACTCTTTTACTTTTCTAACCAGTTCGTTATTCATATTCATTTCTATTCCTGTATTATTGTCCAAAAATATTTCGGACTGTTCTTCTGCTTGAGCCGGAAAACAAACAGCTGATGCCATCAATCCGACTAAATTTACAGTCTTTTTCATCACATTTTATTGGTTTTGATTAGATATCCATTCATTATATTCCCTGAATAGTGGTGAACCTGCAATATAAGAAAGTTGTTTCACATCAATGTTCAACTCTTTAAGCGACTCGTAAGCACGTGGAGCCTGTACACCCGCCCCACAATTAAGTATGACTGGTCTGTCAGTGGGGATTTCTTTATATCGTTCTGCCAACTTGGAGCGAGGAATATGCACATTGCCCGTAAACTGCATGTAACCCTCATACCACTCAGGTTCACGTACATCAATAATGTAAAGGTTGGGCGTTGCTTTCATGTACTCCAAAGCCTCTTCCGGAGAAAGACCGCCCAAAAACTTATTGGAAGGTTTTGTTTCTTGCATAATGATTTTTTCACCTGATGGTTCTATTGCTTCCGAGCAACTTGCCATTGCTCCGCTTATGGAAGCCATATAAACCATACCGAAAGTTACTACCATCCATTGGAATTTACCTGTTAAGGAATTTTCTTTCTTCATATTATTCAAAGTTTATCTCACAAAGCAAATTTAAGTACTGGTGGATTCTTTTTGTTTTTTTCAAACGTCTTTTGATACTTTGCTGAAACGTCAATCCTGATTTTATATCCATGCCTTTTCCCGCTCCAACAGTTCAAGTACCTTTCTACCGATGCACAGGCAACATTCCGTACAAGCTGAAAAGCCGTTCCTGTAAACAATGTTGCCACAAATTACGGTTCCGTAACGGTATTTGAAATGTTCAAACAGCTCCTTTGACAAGGCTACAGCCTTTGCGTTATCTTCAGGCAGGAACATTCCTAATGCCATGACTCCTGCCGCAAAAGCGCCACATGAACCTTCATTATAGGAGCAACCTATTCCTCCACTAAATCCGGCAGAGAGAGCCATCAATTCCTCGTCTGTCCGGTTACAACCGATTACCCGGCAAATACCAATAAAGGTCGCCTGCGAGCAAGGAATATCCTTTTGCCGCAAATTGCAGATAACGGTTGATATGCATTCCACACCATGCATAGTTAGAAAAATTTATCTTGGATATGTATTGGGCGAAGTACACGGCAAGGATTTCCAGCAGCAATCACTCCAGATGGTATGTCTTTAGTGACTACACTCCCAGCTCCTATAACCGAATCATCTCCAATACGAATTCCAGGCATTACAACTACATTTCCTCCTAGCCAAACACGACTGCCTATCCGTATAGGAGCATCTACACAAAAGCCTTGTTCCCGTTCTTCCGGATTAAGGGCATGATTGACAGTATAAAAGCTGCAATTGGGTCCTATTAATGTATGGTGGCCAATGTGAATAGACACATTGTCCATCAGCGTACAGTTAAAATTTATCACTACATGGTCTTCAAGAAAAATATTCTCACCGTACTGGCAACGGAAACCGGGTACTATAAGGATACTTTCTCCACATTTTCCAAGAAGTTCTTCCAATATCTGACGGCGAAGTTTCTGCTCATCTTCACTCGTTTGGTTATACCGCATACAAAGGCTACCAGCTCTTTGAAACTTTTTCATCATCGCTTGGTCGAAGATGTAGGGTTTTGAATTATCATCCAGTCTCATGTCCTATATATAAAAAAACATCACCAAATCCGATGTGGATTAGGTGATGCAAAATTAGCGCAGTTAGTTGTTAGGCTGTTTTTCCTAAACGTTATATCTGTTTTTCTTAAACGTCATTTTGAAATTGGATAGGACTGTATAGAAACTGTAAAATCTTTATTAGTCCCAAGCTACTATGTAATTATCCAATGATTTTTACCAGTTGTCTTTCAGTCGCCGATGAAAAAATTTGGCGCAAATGGCTCAAAATACGCACTCTGGAGTCTTCAGGTGTACGATTTGGCAAGGTAATCAACTCTCCAAACAGAGCTTCAGGAGTGGTATAACGTGCAATCCCCCAACCGTAAGACTGCCCATGTTTATCATATTGATACTCAAAATCAGCAATTACAACCATCGCAGCCATCTGTAACCGAGTCATAGTCGTTTCAAACCCTTCCTTTCCTTTTGATTTTGTGGTGCATCTTGTCATCATCTTTTCAATCGGAGTCTGATTGCGGCCTTTCTGATTGCGGAATCCGCATAATTCTTTTATCTCTTTAGACAATAACGATTCGTGGGTCAATATCGTGTTGTAAACGAACCATTCACGACTGTATTCTTCACCGCCAGAGCGTGCGCCATCAATTTGGAAACAAGAACGCCTATAGTTCGCAAAATCCGGGAACCATTCCAGACTGACATATCCTGCTTTGCCACAAAAGAACTTTCCATAAGTGCATTTCCAGTTGCGAATGACAGGGCCTTTCCATTCCCAAGGTCCATCCACACCATCCTCAAACCACAGTTCGGGTGCTGTCAATTCCTCTACAGAAAATCCTTCTATCGAATTTTTGAAAAATGGCAGGAAGCCGAATTTCAAAATCATCTGTTCTAATTCTTCTGCATTACGTATCATCTGCTATACTAATAAAACAACATCACTGAATGTCTGAATGCTTAGATAAGTTGAGTAGTTGTTATCATCTTGTTTTCTCTGGAATCATATTCATTTTATTGAAATATCTTTTCATCCGACAACAAACGGTGAAGACTGTTTATCCGGTAACAGTATATTTCCCGCAAATTTCGGACTGATGATTTCCAGTCTGTAAACGTGTCGAACCTTGCCGGGTCCTGTCCTTTCCATAGTTGTTCATCGGCAAGGGCAGACGGTTCAATGAGCTTCTTCCAGCTGTCAAACTCATTAAGTAACGACAAAAATTTTGGTTCCAATTCAGCCCAGCGTTCTTTCAAACGATTTCCAAACACAGGATCTTTCAGTAGTCTTCCATACCACAAGGCATTTTTGTTATAGATACTGTCACCTGTAAGTGTGACCACATCTGTGCGATTCAACCGAGTAGGGCGAATATCTCCACCTGCATCAAGCCCAACGCTGATGAAAGCCAAATCGAAATCCCATACCGGTCCCGCCTTCAGCCGACCATTTTCTTCTTTGTACATATAGCAGCTCCGCGGTCCATTAGGTTCAGCATTTTGAGTCAGTTCATGTACAATCCACCAGTCAATAAACGTATCCAGATCTATAAAATACCTGTAAAGTATGCTCATATCAGTTGGTTCTCCATACAAAATATCCTCAATATGGTCCAGATATTTGCCAATATCTTTCATTCGTTTATCTGCCAATGCTCTGGGATATATGACATTGACAGGCAGATGCCGATATGAAGTTTCTATACGATACTTTTCGCTGGGATAATTATCTATTTCTATCAGAAACGAGTTTCTGTCGTTTTCGTTTATCCAACGCTCTTTTACATGTATTGATTCGCTAAGCAGGTAGCAACCTTGAAGTTTACCATTAACAACTACATCTACCAGTCTGCTATCTGGTGTCCATTCCAATGAAGTCTGTTTGGATATTGCAAATGCCAAACTGTTCCGCAACAGACTATGATCCATAAAATTTGCCAACAGAATCCACTCTTTACCGTCAGCCATTCCTAAAAGTGGGGCTTTATCTTCCAATTTAAGAGCATAAGGTTTCTTGGGCTTGGTGAATGTAGAGTGTCCACGTGCCTTGATGGAAACTGCCCTTGATTGATATGATATACCACCATCCGGTGTCACGATTTGCATCGCTGTATTTTCTTTCCAATAATCGCGCGATGTAATGGCTGAACTGTCTGCCGTAGTGATGTAAATAACAGGTAGGTTGCCTGCAAACATGGAAGCAAGGCAACTAAATACGGCCAGTATTGTAAGGCATATTTTCTTTCTCATCGATGCTAACAATTATAAATTCCTGACGGAGAAACCCCAAATTCCCTTTTGAATGCCGTGGAAAAATGAGACAGGTTTTTGAATCCGACCTCCAGGTAAACATCTGCAGGTTTCCGTCCCAATTTCTCCATCAGATTTTTTGCCTCCT
>OGHL01001151.1_pt1 | contig 16208 bp, 15 predicted proteins | sample 1571391 | NCBI WGS metagenome assembly OGHL01 (sample SAMEA2581948, study PRJEB24529) | metagenome | biome: Human gut stool | place: China | collected 2011 | reverse complement strand
GCGAATTTACATTTGTTGTAAAAAACGGCGAGTATTTGATTACAAGCAGACCGCCCACCGGCAGGCCGAAGGCACGCTCCAGCGTGCCCTTTATATCAACGCCGATCCACCCCGGGAAATTGCCGCAGGTCCCCGCGACCACGCCGCGGCGGCTGTCGATCTGCCCGGTGGCGGACACGCCGATGCCCGCAATCTTCGGTGCGTCCTCGGCCAGAAAATCACGGATCGCACGCTGCACCGTGTCAAGGATCGGCGTTCTGTAGCCGTCAAAGCTGACACTGCGCTCGGCGCGGCGCAGCACGCCGCCGGTCTCATCGACAAGGCCCAGCTTGACCGCCGTGCCGCCGATGTCAACGCCCAGATAGATTGTACTCATAGCGCACCTGCTTATTTGTGGTTTTTGATGGCGGCGGTGTAGCGGGCTGTGATCTCGGCCGGGCGGGTGATCGCACCGCCCACAACCAGCGCAAACGCACCGGCGTAGAGCGCCTGCACGGCCTGCTCCGGCGTGTGGATATGCCCTTCGGCGATGATTCTGGCCGGGCATTCGCGCGCCAGCTGCGCAATGAAGCCGAAGTCCACATCATCAATGCCCTTCGTCTCAGGGGTGTAGCCGCGCATCGTCGTGCCGACAAAGGCCGCACCGTCCGCCGCGCACGCCATGGCGTTCTCGATGTTGTCGCAGTCGGCCATGACAAGCTGGTCGGGGTATTTTTCCTTGACGGCGCGGATAAAGTCCGCGCTCGTCTGCCCGTCCGGGCGCAATGCACCGGTGCCCTGCACGGCCAGAATATCCACGCCGCAGGCAACCAGCTCATCGACCTCCTTCATCGTGACGGTGATGTACATCGGCGTGCCGGGGTAATCCTTTTTGATGATGCCGATGACCGGCAGGTCAACGACCGCCTTGATCTGGGTGATGTCACGCACGGTGTTGGCGCGGATGCCCACCGCGCCGGACTGGGCGGCTGCCTTTGCCATCAGCGGCATAACGCCGCCCTCCTTCGTGTACAGCGGCTCATGCTCCAGCGCCTGGCAGGACACGATAAGACCGCCCTTGATTTGGTTGAAAATTTGTTCGTGGGTCATGAGAAAGACTCCTTTTTTGTGAGGTCGCAGGGGTCGATGCTCGTCATCCGCCCCTGCAAATGGGAACGCAAAAAGGCTTCCCCCTCGGGGGGAAGCTGTCACCGAAGGTGACTGATGAGGGCGTAGCTTACGGCGGCAACCCGTTTACGGGCAACCATCGATAGCTTACCCCTCATCCGGCCCTGCGGGGCCACCTTCCCCCAAGGGGGAAGGCTTGGGGAATGCAAATTATTTCATCAAAATCTTGACCACGGCTTTTCTCACATGGTCGCAGCCGGGCGTTTTGCAGCTGGGCTTGTGCAGCTCACCGGGGAAGAAGATGACAAACCGTCCCTCTCCCAGCTCGCCGCCCGCATGCTCCGGGCCGGACGCAAAGCCCGCATCGCTCTCGGTGCTGAACTCGCCCTCGGGCCTGCCCTCGGATGCCCAGCCCCAATGCTCGCCGCCGGAAAGGTCGATCTGCAGATCAGCGTAGCGGCGGTGGTACTCAAACGCGGCGCCCTCGGCATCGCGCAGGTCGGCGTCCATCACATTGACGAAGACATTCTCGCCGTCAATGATCGTGCGGCCGTTCTCCAGCGCATTCAGCGTGTGGCTGTTCAGCCAGTCGATGGCCGTGTCCAGATTGGGGTGCAGCCCCTTGTAGCATGCAATATAATCAAACGAATCTACGAGCATCCCGCACTCCTTTACAGCTCTGCAACGGCAGCCTCGATCATATGCTGCGCCTCGGCCACAACGGCCTCGTCCTCGGGGATGAGGTTCGGCAGCGGGGCGCGCACGCCGCCCAGCTCCAGACCGTACATACGGCGCAGGATCTCCTTCTGCACGGCGTACAGGTTGCCGTGGGCCTCGCACATCTTGTAGATGATGCGGTCAGCCTTGTACTGGATGGCGCGGGCTGCAGGCAGATCGCCCTGCTCGACCAGCTCGTTCATCCGGATGAACAGCTCCGGCATGACGGCGTAGGTGCCGCCGATGCCGCCGTCAGCACCCATGGCGCGGCCCGAAACAAACTGCTCATCGGGACCGTTAAAGACGGCAAAGCCATCCTCGCCGCGGGCGGCGATACCGGCGTCCTTGAACAGCTGGATGTCCTGCGTGGGCATCGAGGAGTTCTTGACGGCAATGACCTTCGGGTTCTTCAGCATCTCCTGCAGCAGCGGCATCGTCAGGGCGGTACCGGCCAGCTGCGGAATGTTGTAGATGACGAACTCGGTGTTGGGGGCGGCGGCGCTCATCGCGTTCCAGTAGTCGGCAATGGCGTAGTTCGGCAGGTGGAAGTAGATCGGCGGGATGGCGGCGATCGCATCTACGCCGCACTTCTCGGCGTGGGCGGCCAACTCGACCGAGTCCGCCGTGTTGTTGCAGGCGACATGCGCAATGACGGTGATCTTGCCCTTCGCCTCGCTCATGACGGCCTCGAGAACGGCTTTGCGCTCATCGGGGTGCTGGTAGATGCACTCGCCGGAGGAGCCGCCGACATAGACGCCCTTGACGCCCTTGGCGATCAGGTGGCGGGTCAGCGCCTTGACGCCCTCGATCGAGATCGAGCCGTCCGGTGCATAGCAGGCATAAAATGCGGGGATAATGCCGCGGTATTTATTGATGTCTTTCATATACAAACACTCCCTGTTCGTAACTTGGTATGGATTTTAAAATGAATGCAGGGGCGCGGCTCTGCTGCGCCCGTACCCGTTTATGGCTGCAGGAACATTTACTTTTATTTTATATAAAGGCTTCCCCCTCGGGGGAAGCTGTCACCGAAGGTGACTGATGAGGGCGGAGCCTGCTGACACGGCCCGTTTGCGGGCAATCCCCGGCAGGCTGCCCCTCATCCGTCTGTGGTCGGGGCCACAGACACCTTCCCCCAAGGGGGAAGTCTTTTTTAGCCCTTGACAGCACCCATCGTGATGCCCTTGGTGAAATACTTCTGGAACGCCAGAAACACGATGATGATAGGCACGGCAGCCAACGCGGCACCGGCCATGATCAGACCGTAGTCGGTCGAGTTCTCGGCCTGCAGCTTGGCAATGCCCAGAGAGATCGTCAGCTTGCTGGTGCTGGACAGCATGATCAGCTGCATGAAGTAGTCATTCCAGGAGTTGATGAAGGTGAAGATCGCCAGCGCACCGATGCCCGGCTTGATGATGGGCAGCGCAATGCGGGTAAAGGTGGTCAGCTCGCTGGCGCCGTCAATGCGGGCAGCCTCGAGCATCTCGCCGGGGATACCCTCGCTGAACTGCTTCATCAGGAAGATGCCGAACGGCCAGCCCACGATCGGGAAGATGACCGCCCAGATCGTGTTGTACAGCTGCAGGCTGCTCATCTCACGCAGCAGGGGGATCAGGATGACCTGCTTGGGCAGGGCCATGGCGCAGACGATCAGCGTAAACAGCACGCCGCGGCCGATGAAGCGCTTTTTGGCCAGCGCATAGCCCGCCATGGCGGAGGTAACGCAGGTCAAAATCATCGAGGCAACGGCCATAAAGACCGTGTTGACCAGCCAGCGGATAGCGGCGGGCACCTGCGGGCCGGCCCACCAGATGACATCCTTGCCGTCGGCGCTGAAGTGGCTGCTGAACGGCACGGCAAACTCCCACAGGGGGGCCTTCTGGCGGCTGAAAAGCTTGGCATAGTTGGTGCCGACCCACTCACTGGGGAACCACTCGGGCGTGGTGGCGTTGATGGACACCTGCGTCTTGAAGGAGCCGGTGATGATCCAGTACAGCGGGAACGCAAACGCGATGGCCAGCACAACGATGACCACGGTGCTGAACACCATGTAGGGGGAAATCTTCTTCTTTTTCTTTTTGGTCTGCTCGGCTGCAGCAGGGGCAGCGGTTTTCGTTGCTTCCATTTCGATTTCCCTCCTTACTCGTTAGACTGTGTGACCTTGAACTGCACAGCGGACAGCACGGCGATCATAATGGCGAGGATAACGCCCATCGCGTTGCCGTAGCCGTAGCGGTACAGCTTGAAGGCAGTGTAGTAGATGTAGTACATGATGGTGTCGGTGGCATGCTTCGGGCCGCCGGAGGTCAACAGCTGGATCAGTGCGAAGCACTGGAAGGAGTTGATCGTGGTGATGACCAGAATGTACAGCGTGGTGGGCATGACCTGCGGCCACTTGATCTTCCAGAAGGCCTGCAGCTTGGTGGCGCCGTCAACCTCCGCAGCCTCCACAAGGGACTGGTCCACATTGCCAAGGGCCGAGACATACAGCACGATGGGCTGGCCGACCGAGGTCGTGAGCAGGATCAGGATGATGCAGCCCAGCGCATAGCGGGGATCGCCCAGCCAGTTGATGTTCTGGTCGAGGAGGCCCATCGACTTGCCCAGATAGTTGAAGATGCCGTAGTAGTTGTTGAACATCCACTTCCACACGACCGTGACGGCGACAGAGCCGGTGACAACGGGCAGGTAGAAGATAACGCGGAACAGCGAGGTTGCCCACGGGGGCATGTTGACGATGGCGGAGGCCACCCACAGCGAAAAGATGCAGGTGATGGGCACCGACACGATAACAATGATGAGGGTGTTGCGCAATGCGCCCAGAAACACCTTGTCGCCGAAAAGCTCCACATAGTTAGCCAGACCGACAAAGACATCGGCACGGTTCATTGTCGAGTCGAAGAAGCTGGTGAACACGCACATGAACATGGGGTAGATGACGAAGCCGACGAAGAAGATCAGGCTGGGCAGCAGGAACAGATAACCGACGATGGTCTCCTGCCGGACAAGCGCACGGCTCATCTTGGGCTCGCTCTTTTTGGCAGCTGCAGTAAATGCCAAGAGGATCTCTCCTTTCCGTTTTTCATAAAAAGCGGCGTCCCACCGCTGCGTTTCATGTCAGAGGTCGGACGCCGTAGGATGGCTGCAGATCTTACGCTTTACAGTTTGGTTCAGGATGCACTGGCGGCTGCGTTGGCAGTGGTGCAGAATTCGGTGACGGCGGTGGTGACATCTTCGTCAGCGCCGACCTGCTGCAGCATGTTCCACCAAGCGGTACGAGCCTCGGCCCAGCCGGGGGTGACCTGATAGTAGTCGCCCAGATAAGGCATCAGCTTCTGGTACTCGTTCATGATCTCATCGTCGGCATACAGGTCAGACAGAGAGCTCTTGACGGAGAAGTAGCTGGAGGTCTTGACGGCCTTGGCAGTCTCCTCAGAGTTGGCCATGAAGTTGATGAAGGTCTTGGCGGCAGCGATCTTGTTGTTGTCGCCGTTGTTGAAGATGCCGAAGCCCCAGATGCCGCCCTGCAGCGCGGGCTTGCCGCTCTCGGAGGGGAAGCCCATGAACAGGATCTCATCGCCGCTGTTGGTGGTGCCGGCAGGGCCGTTATCCTCATTCTTCTGCTGGGCAATGTTCCAGCAGAAAGCCATCTGCAGGGTGCCGTTGCGGAAGAGGGTGATCTCCTCGCCGCCGTTGATGGAGGCGTCGAAGTTGATGCCGTCCTGTGCCTTCAGGGCCTCAAGAGCCTTGATATTCTCGGCAGAGTCGGCGGTGTACTTGGTGTGCGCATCATCGGTGAAGGTGCCGCCGTAGAGGTTGTTGACGAGAGCACGGGTGCCCTGATCGCCGCCCTGGCCGCTGCAGTAGAGGGCGCCCACATCGGTCTTGCCGGAGTCGTAGACGGCCTGAACAGCCTTCAGGAAGTTCTCGGTGGTCCAGGTGTGGTTCTCGGCATCGACATACTGCATCGCGCCGGCAGCCTCAAACACGGTCTTGTTGATGGCCATGCAGTGGGCGGTCATGCAGAGGGGGAACTCATAGTAAGCACCGGAGGAATCCTTGCAGGCGGCCTCCACGCTGGCGCTGATGTCAGCCTTCTGGTCATCGGTCCACAGGTCGCTCAGATCGACCATCAGACCCTTGGCGCCCCAGTTGGCAACCAGACGCTCGGGACCTTCCATAACGAGGTCAGGGGCAGAGCCGCCCTCGATGGCGGTGTTGACCTGATCGTCACCGTTGGTGTAGTCCAGATACTCAACAGTCACATGGATGTCGGGGTACTTGGCGTTGAAGTCTGCCAGCAGGGCATCAACAGACTCGGAATCGCCCCACTTGCCGATGGGGTAGGTCCACAGGGTGATGTCAGCAGCCTGACCGGCCTCCGTGGTGGCAGCAGCAGCTTCGCTGGAAGCGGCAGTAGAGGTGCTTTCAGCGGTAGAGGACGCTGCGCTGGAGGCGGCGCCGCCGCAGCCAACCAGCAGGCTGGCAGCCATACCGGCAGCCAGGATGGCGGATACTTGCTTCTTCATGGTCGATCTCCTTCTTTTTGCCTTTCGGCATTTGTAAGGGGTCGCTTGCGTCTGCGCCCCTTGTGATGTTTCTATTTTAGAAAATCTTTTTCATTTTGTCCAGATGTGAAATCACCAAGAATCAGGCCGTTTTGTGTACAGGTTGCACAAATTCCGTTCCATTTTTCGCAAATCACAGTGTTTTGCGCAAGAATTGTCCGCCAGCAGCGATCAAAGATCCCGCTTGTCCGCCCCACCGCAATGGTTACAAAAAGAAAACAATTTCCAGACAAAGTCTGTTTTTGTCGGTTTTTTGCCATTGCAGGCCGCTGTGAAACGGATTTTTCCTTATGGAAAAAGTCCTGCACATGCTGCGTGCTGTCCGCAGCCGACAGGCAGTTTTTTCCCTTGAAAGGGCAATGTTGTACAAAAAGAGGTGGTTGGAAATAGCGCTTTTGCCTATTGTAAGTCCATTTTAGAATCGTTATAATAAGAGAAAAGAAATATCTTTTCATTTTTGCTGACAAAAGGAGCCTTTGCCATGACCTATGAAAATATCACAGCGCGTCAGGTCCTCTGCTTCGGTGATTCCAACACCTACGGCTACGACCCCGTGCGTGACGGCCGTTATGGCCCCGATGAGCGCTACCCGATGGTGCTGCAATCCCTGCTGGGTCCCGGCTGGGCCGTTGCGGAGGAAGGCCTGCCCGGCCGCACCGCCGTGTTTGATGACCCCATCACCGAGGGGATGAACGGCCTGCGCCTGATCAACCCGATCCTGATGAGCCATGCGCCGCTTGACACCGTGACGATCATGCTGGGCACGAACGACTGCAAGGCGCGTTTCGCCTGTGATTCCTACCAGATCGCGCAGGGCATTGCGCGGCTGACCAAAAAGGCACTGCAGACCGAGTGCTGGCGCGACAACGCCCACCCCGATGTGCTGGTCATTGTGCCGCCGGTCATCACACCGGAATATGACAGGCTGATCTTCCGCGAGGAGATGGGCCCCGGCTGCCACGAGCGCTGCGCCGGCATTGCCGCCCGCCTTGCGCCGATGCTGCAGGGCCTGCCCGGTGTGCGCTTTCTGGACGCGAACACCCTGCCCGGCGCGGTATGCTCGCCGGTGGACGGCATGCACATGACAAAGGAAGCCCACCGGGTGCTGGCGCAGGGCCTGTACGATCTGCTGACCGGCAGCACCCCCGCCGCCCATTGACCGCATTATTTGCTTGAGAAAGGACCCCGAACCATGGTAGAACAGAGCTTTTGGGAGATGCTGCGCACCAAGCGCGACAGCCTGACAAAATCAGGCGGCATCGTGGCCGATTATCTTGTCCAGCACGCTGAGGACGCCCAGTATCTTTCCATCTCCTCGCTGGCAAATGCCTGCGGCGTGGCCGAGGCAACGATTTTCCGGTTCTGCCGCTCACTGGGCTTTGATGGCTACAACGAAATGAAAATCGCATTGGCGAAGGCTACTGCAACCGCAATGCCGGTCGCGCTCAAGCTGGAGCCGGGCGTAGACACCCAGACACTGGTCACCCACGCCTACAACACCGCCGTGGAGGCGCTGAACGGCACCCGCAGCGTGCTGGACCCCGATGCCATCGACCACGCCGCCACGCTGCTGCAGCGCGCGCGTCAGGTATATTGCCTTGGTCAGGGCGGCAGTCAGGTGCTGGCGGAGGACATCTGGGCGCGCTTCTCGATGCTTTCGACAAAATTCCGCACAGCGGGCGACAGCCACATGCAGGCCATCACGGCCAGCCTGATGGGCCCCGAGGATGTGCTGCTCTTCGTCTCCTACTCCGGCTCGACCCGCGACATGATGGACACGCTGCGCCTCGCCAAGGAGAACGGTGCCAAGGTCATCCTGATCACCCACTACGATGACGCCCCCGGCGCCGCGCTGGCCGATGTCTTGCTGCTCTGCGGCGCGCAGGAGAACCCGCTCGACTCGGGCAGCATCCCCGCCAAGCTGGCGATGCTCTTTGTCGCAAATGTGCTGGTCCTGCGCTACACCCTTGACAATCAGGAGCTTGCCAACCTCTCGCTCTCCCGCACCAGTCAGGCGCTGGGCAGCAAGCTGCTTTAACGGATGCCTTTCCTCCAATAAAAAATTGCAAGCCGGCGATCTGCCGGCTTGCAATTTTTTATTTTCTCGCCTTGCCCTTTACTGCCCGGCCAGCGCGATCTGCTCGCGGGTGATGGGCAGCTCATAGAACCGCTTGTGGGTGGCGTGGTAGATCGCATCGGCCACGGCGGGCAGCGGGGTATTGATGACCACCTCGCCGATGCTCTTGGCACCGAAGGGGCCGGTGCCCTCGTAGCTGCTCTCAAATACGACATGGATATGCCCGATGTCGTTGCGCGCCGGGATCTTGTACTGCATCAGCGAGTTTTCCTGCGGCATGCCGCGGTCATCGTAGGTGACATTCTCGGTCAGCGCCATACCGATGCCCTGCAGGATGCCGCCCTCGGCCTGCACCCGCGCAAGGTTCGGGTTGACCGGTGTGCCGCAGTCAACGGCCGCCTCATAGCGGATGACCTGCGCCTCGCCGGTTTCCAGATCGACCTCGACCTCGGCCGCGCCCACCATGAACGGCGGGGGCGAGATTTCCGAGCTGTGGGTCACAACTGCCTCCAGCGCCGTATTGCTGCCGCACTGGGAGGCTGCGGCGATCTGCGCCAGCGTGGCGCGCTGCGTGCCATCCTCGCTTGTCACGGCATCGCCCGCAAAGACGACCGCACGCTCATCAAGGCCCAGCAGCCCCGCGCCGACCTGACAGATCTTCTGCTTGAGCTGCTCGGCGCACTGCTCAACCGCCTTGCCGGTGACATAGGTCGTGCTGGATGCGTAGGAGCCGGAATCGTAGGGCGAGGAATCGGTGTCCGCGCCGAGGACCGTCACATTATCGAGCGGGCACTCCAGCACCTCGGCGGCAATCTGCGCCAGAATCGTGTCGCAGCCGGTACCCATGTCGGCCGCACCGATCGAGAGGGTGTAGAACCCGTCATCGTTGATCTTCAGGCTGGCGCTGCCTACATCCACACTCGTGATGCCCGAACCCTGCATCGCCATGCCCATGCCCACGGCGCGCACCTTGCCGTTACCCATGTCGCGCACGGGGTATTTTTCGTCCCAGCCGATGTTGTCATGCACGGCCTGCAGGCAGCGGTCCAGCGCGCAGCTGGTGTTGACCTGCCCGTAGTAGGCGGGCATCACATCGCCCTCATGGACGATGTTGCGCTGGCGGATCACAAACGGGTCGATACCCAGCTTGTCGGCCAGCTCATTGACGGCGGACTCCACCGCAAACAGGCCTTGGGTCGCGCCGTAGCCGCGGTAAGCGCCCGAGGACATGTGGTTCGTGTAGACGACATCACTGACAAAGCGGAACGCCTCGGCCTTGCCGTAGAGCGGGATGGATTTGTGGCCGGACAGGCCCACCGTTGTAGGGCCATGCTCGCCGTAAGCACCGGTGTTGGACAGGGTGTAGAGGTCGATGCCCCTGACGATGCCGTCCTTTGTCGCACCAAGGCGGACATGCAGCTCCATCTCATGGCGCGGGGTGGAGGCGATCTGGCTCTCATACCGGCTGAAGATGATCTTGCTGGGCTTTTTGGTTTTCCATGTCACAAAGGCGGGGTAGACCTCGCAGACCGAGGTCTGCTTGGCGCCGAAGCCGCCGCCGATGCGGGGCTTGGCCACCCGGATCATCGACTTGGGAATGTGCAGTGCATTGGCCAGAATCCGGCGGCAGTGGAAAACGATCTGGGTCGAGCTGAGGACATTCAGCCGCCCGTAGGCATCTATGCTGCAGTAGGTGCGGAAGGTCTCCATCATGGCCTGCTGGCAGGCGCGGGTATGATATGTATGGTCGATGACGACATCACACCCCGCCAGCACCGCCTCAATATCGCCCGCCCCGCTCTCATCGTGGGCGCAGAGGTTGCGCTTGTTGTCGGCCCCGACCGGTGCCAGCGACTCCCAGTTTTCCTCCGGGTGGACAAGGACGGGGTTGTCCAGCGCCGTGTGGTAGTCCAGCACGGCGGGCAGGACCTCATACCTGACCTTGATGAGCTTCATCGCCTTATCGACGCATTTTTCATCCTTGCCGGCCAAAATGGCGACAACGTCCCCCGCAAAGCGGACATGGCGGTCGATGACAAGCCGGTCATAGGGGCTCGGCTCGGGGTAGGTCTGGCCCGCCTGAGTGTAGCGGCGGCCCTGCTGGTCCACATCCTTCCATGTGTAGATCGCCTCGATGCCCGGCACCAGCAGGGCACGGCTCGTGTCGATTTCCTGCACGATAGCGTTGGCATGGGGGGAGCGCAGCAGCTTTACGATCAGGCAGTCCTGCGGGATGACATCATCCATGTAGACGGGCTGGCCGGTCACAAGCTGCATGGCGTCCTTTTTGCGCATGGGCTGGTTCACGGTTTTCATTGGGCGGCCTCCTTCCCCTTTTTCCACGCTAAAAAGTTCAAAATGCCCCGCAGCTGCCCCTCATAGCCGGAGCAGCGGCAGAGGTTGCCGGCCAGATACTCCTTGATTTCATCCTCGCCGGGGTCGGGGTTTTCCCGGAAAAGCGCCAGCGCGTTCATAATAAAGCCCGGGTTGCAGAAGCCGCACTGCTCCGCACCCTGATCGGCGATAAAGGCGCCGAACTCGGCAGCCTCCTCCTGCAGCCCCTCCAGCGTGGTGACGCTGCGGCCGTTGACCCGCGCCGCCAGCACCGAGCAGGACAGCACCGGCTTTTCATCAAGAAAGACCGTGCAAAGGCCGCAGTTGGCGGTCTCGCAGCCGCGCTTGACGCTCTTGCAGCCGAGGCTGCGCACAAGGTCCAGCAGCACGGTGTCGGCTGCGACCTCGGCGGTTATTTTTTTATGATTTAAGGTAAATGTGATCTGCATGGTATACCTCCGTCAATTTTCCAGCGCGGCCACGGCACGCCGGACCAGCACGCCGGTCAGGTGGGTGCGGTACTCGGCACTGCCGCGCAGGTTGCTGCCGGTCTTGACGGCTGCCTGCACGGCGGCGGGCAGCTGCGCCGGGTCGCAGTCCGGCGTGACAAGCACGGCCTTCATCGGGCGCGCGCCGATGGCAAAGCGGTACTGCCCCTGCGCCGTGCGGGCGGCCGCACAGGTCAGGATCGGGAAATCGGTCTGGGTCGCGCGCACCGACTGGTACTGCACCCTCAGCCCCGGCGTCTTGCGCAGGCAGATGCGGGTCAGAATATCGCGGTCATAGGGCATCGCGGCAAACTGCGCCAGCGGCATCCGGCCCGCCTTATACAGCTCAACCTCGCAGTCCAGCGCCAAAAACAGCGTCAGCACATCGGAAAAGCCGAACCGGCCATAGATGCTGCCGCCCACCGTGGCGCAGTTGCGGAACTGCACGCCGACAATGTGGCGCACAGCCTCCCGCACAGCCCCCGCGGTGTAAGCGTTCAGGGCGGCGTTCGTTTCCAGATCGCGCAGCGTTGCCATCGCGCCGATGAGGATCTCGGTGTCAGTCTCCTCGATCGTATCCAGCCCTAAGGCCGACAGGTCGATGGCCGTGCCGACATTGATCTTTTCCATCTTGAGCCAGAGCATACCGCCCAGCACACGGTTGGGCTTTTTCTGGTTCAGCTGCCATGCCTCCTCCAGCGTGGCGGGGCGGGCATATTCGCGTATCGTCATCATGGGTCAATCTCCGTTTTTTCTGTTTTGGGCGAAAAAATCACACTTTTCGTGGATAGGTACTTTTATTCTACCATAAAATCTGGTATAATACCGTTGTTGTTTCAAAAATACAACGATATTTTTTATTGTGTGAGGGAAAAAGATCCATGAAAATGACCAAAATGACCGCCCTGCTGCTGGCCGCCGCCATGGCGCTGACCGCCTGCGGCAGCACCGCCGCCGTAAGCAGTGAGGCTGCCGCCTCCGCCACCGCTGCCCCCGAGGTCACCGCCAGCCCCGAGGAGGCTGCCGCTGCGCCCGCTGCCGCCGATACCGCCGTCACCTACCCGCTGACCGTCACCGACCAGCTGGGCCGCGAGGTCACCATCGAGACCGAGCCCAAGACGCTGGCCAGCGGCTACTACATCTCCACCAGCCTGCTCATCGCCCTCGGCGTGCAGGACGAGCTGGTCGGCGTCGAGGCCAAGGCCGACAAGCGCACGATCTACAGCCTCTCCGCACCTGAGCTGCAGAGCCTGCCCAGCATCGGCACCGCCAAGGAGTTTGACCTTGAGGGCTGCGCCGCGCTGACCCCCGACCTTGTCATCGTGCCCGCCAAGCTGAAGGATTCCATCCCCCAGATGGAGGAGCTGGGCCTGACCGTGCTGGCCGTCAAGCCGGAGAATCAGGACAAGCTGTACGGCGCCATCGACCTGCTGGCACAGGCCACCAACACCGTTGCCCGCGGTGAGGCGCTGAAGTCCGCGATCGAGGACAACCTGCTCAGCCTGCGCGAGGCCATCGGCGATGCCGAGGCCCCCACCGTCTACATGGCCGGCAACAGCTCTGTGCTGCAGACCGCCGGCCCCGCCATGTACCAGAACTATATGATCGAGAATGCCGGCGGTCTCAACGCCGCCGCCAGTGTCGAGGACACCTACTGGGCCGAGGTCTCCTATGAGCAGGTGCTGGACTGGGACCCCGACTACATCATTCTGGCGTCCGATGCCGACTATGATGTCGATTCCGTCCTGAACGATGCCGCACTGGCCGACTGCACCGCCGTCAAGGAGGGCCATGTCTACCAGCTGCCCCACGCCATCGAGGCTGTGGACTCCCCCGTGCCCGGCAGCTTCCTGGGCAGCGTCTATCTGGGCAGCGTGCTGCATCCCGAGCAGGTGAGTGAGCAGTTCTACCATGACTGCGCCGATGCCTTCTACACGACCTACTACGGCTTTACCCCTGCCTCCTATGAATAACCGCAAGCGCACGGCGCTGTGCCTTCTGGGCGCAGCGCTCTGCGTTTTTATGGCCTTTGGTGCGGCCCTTGCGCTGGGCCGCTACCCCATAACACCGGCGGCGCTGCTGGCCGGCGATGCCATGGCGGTGCGCACCTTCACCGTGCTGCGGCTGCCCCGCGCCGTTATGGCTCTGGTCGGCGGCTTTGGACTGGGGGCGGCCGGCTTTGTCTACCAGACCGTATTCCGCAACCCGCTGGCAAGCCCCGATATCATCGGCGTTTCCTCGGGGGCCAGTGTCGGCGCGGCGTTCGCCATCCTGTTCGTCTCGTCAGGGGCGCTGTCCACCACGGTCTGCGCCTTTGCGGGCGGGCTGGCGGCGGTGTTCCTCTCGCTGGGGCTGGCCGCTGCCGCGCCGGGGCGCAGCAAAATGTCGCTGGTGCTGGCGGGCATCGCCGTCCACGCGCTGGCCCAGACGCTGCTGATGCTGCTCAAGCTGACCGCCGACCCGGAGAAGGAGCTGGCCAGCATCGAGTATTGGATCATGGGCAGTCTGGCCGCCGTGACCCGCAGCCGGGTGTGGTTCCCGGTGCCGGTCGTGCTGGTCTGCTGCGCGGCGATCTTTGCGCTGCACCGGCAGGCGCTGCTGCTCTCGATCGAGGAGGGCGAGGCCCGGCTGCTCGGCGTGCGGGTGGGTGCGATGCGCCTGCTGCTGCTGACGCTTGCCACCATGACGGTTGCCGCCGTTGTCAGCGTGACAGGGCTTATCAGCTTTGTCGGGCTGCTGGCCCCCCACAGCGCCCGGCTGCTGGCGGGGCACAACCGGCGCTCGGCCTGCCTGCTGAGCGGGCTGCTGGGCAGCGCCCTGCTGCTGGCGGCCGACACGCTGGCCAAGACGGCTGCCTCCACTGAGCTGCCGGTCAGCATCTTTACCTCGCTGCTGGGCGTACCGTTTCTGCTTTATCTGATTCTGCGGCCGGGGAGGGATGCGTCATGATGCCACAAGCCACGCCCACACCTGCGGGGCTTTGCGTGCAGGACCTCACTGTGCAGTACGGCGCAGCGGCTGTGCTGCAAGGGGTCAGCTTTTCGGTCCCGGTGCCCGGGCAGCTGATCGGTCTGCTGGGGGTGAACGGCAGCGGCAAGACCACACTGCTCAAGGCGGCCGCCGGGCTGCTACCCCACACCGGGCAGTGCCTTCTGGACGGCGTCCCGCTGGAGAGCCTGTCCACCCGCAGGCTGGCGCAGACCGTCAGCTATATCCCGCAGCAGAGCGGCATCTCGGTCTCGCTCTCGGCGCGGGAGGTCGTGCTTATGGGCTTCAACCCGCGGCTGGGGGTTCTGCAAAGCCCCACCGCCGCCATGCGCGCCGCTGCGGACGAGGCCCTGCGCACCGTAGGTCTGGCCGACAAGGCCGGGCAGGACTACCTGACGCTGAGCGGCGGCGAGAAGCAGCTCTGTATTCTGGCGCGCACGATTGCCGAGGATGCGCCGCTGCTCTTGCTGGACGAGCCGGACAGTGCGCTTGACCTTGCGAACCGCAGCCGGATGACCGCGCTGCTGGCGCAGCTGGTCCACACCGGCGGCAAGACCGCGCTGGTCTGCCTGCACGACCCCGCGCTGGCGCTGGACAGCTGTGATATACTGGTGGTATTGCAGGGCGGCGGGGTCGCGGCGGTGCTGCACCCCAGAACCGACCCGCCTGCCGTGCTGCAGGCAGCCCTTGCCGCCGTGTACGGCCCGCTGGAGCTGCTGCCCGTTACCGACTGCCGGGGCCGACGCCGTCTGGCCCTGCTGCCGCTGTGAGGTGATACCATGAAACCTGCTTTGCGCGTGATGCTCTGCGATGACGCAGGCGAACGCTTTTTTGGCGAGGGGCCCTGCCGCCTGCTCCATCTGATCGAGGAGACCGGCTCGCTGCGCAGCGCAGCGGCGCAGATGGGGCTTTCCTACTCCAAGGCGCTGCGGCTTGTGCAGCACGCCGAAAAAGAACTGGGCTTTGCCCTGACCTGTAAGACCATCGGCGGGCGGGGCGGCGGCGGCAGCACCCTGACCGCCGAGGCCCGCCAATTTTTAGAAAGGTATGAGGCCTACCGTGATGCCTGTGTACAGACCAGCCGCGAGCTCTATTCTGCGTTCTTTCCGGGCCAGCGGTAAGCGCCACTTGCTGCTGACCGGCGGGCGCGGCAGCGGCAAAACAACGCTGCTGCGCGCACTTATGCCATCCCTCTGCCCCGATGCCCCGATGCTTCTCACCGCTGCCGTCCCGGGCAGATGGGTTGAGATGCGCGATACAGCCGCCGGGGCAGCAGCGGTCATCGGCCGGTTTGATGCCGCCCTGCCCCCCGGTGAAAACCGGATGCGCCCCGTACCGGCCGGCTTTACCGCCGTGGGACTGCCCGCCCTGCAGCGGATGGCGGCAGCCGGCGGCTGGGCCGTGCTGGACGAGCTTGGCTATCTGGAGAGCGGCTGCGCGGATTTTCAACAAAGCGTGCTGAAACTGTTGAAGGTCTGCCGCGTTCTCGCGGTGGTCCGCAAGCAGAACACCCCGTTCCTGCGCACGCTCTGCGCCGACCCGGACGCCTTTGTGTACGATCTGGACTGTCCTGTGCCGCCGCTGGGCTGCATCGTCATGGCCTCGGGGCTGGGGCGGCGGTTCGGCGGCAACAAGCTGATGGCCGAGCTGAACGGCCGGCCGCTGGCTGCCCATGCGCTGGCGCTGGCCACCGCACCGGTGTTTGCCGGGCGCATTGCCGTGACCCGCTCAGCCGAGGTCGAGGCCCTCTGCCGCGCAGAAGGTTTCCCCGTGCTGCGCCATACCGAGCCACGCCGCAGCGATACGGTGCGCCTTGGCCTGACCGCGCTGCTGACGCAGCAGCCCGGCCTGCAGGGGTGTGTGTTTCTGCTGGGGGACCAGCCCTGCCTAACCCGCCAGACGCTGGAGGCGCTGGCGATCGGTGCCGCG
>OGHL01001139.1_pt1 | contig 16268 bp, 8 predicted proteins | sample 1571391 | NCBI WGS metagenome assembly OGHL01 (sample SAMEA2581948, study PRJEB24529) | metagenome | biome: Human gut stool | place: China | collected 2011 | reverse complement strand
ACCCTGACGTAGTCAATGCCCAGTGTGGTGACAATGGAGATGGAACTTTCTCTAATCCTGTATTTTGGGCAGATGTTCCTGATCCGGATGTGATACGTGTAGGGGATGACTTTTATATGGTGAGTACAACCATGCATTTGGTTCCGGGAGCGCCGATCATGCACTCAAAAGATTTGGTCAACTGGGAAATCGTAAGTTATCTGTATGATCGGTTGGATGATAAACCGAATTATGACTTGAAAGAAGGAACTGTATATGGACGTGGCCAGTGGGCTACTTCTTTGCGTTACCATAATGGAACATATTATGCTTATTTTTCTCCGAATGACACCCCTTACAAAGGATATGTGTATACTACTTCTGACCCTAAAAAGGGATGGACATTGTCGTCACGTATTCCTCATTTTCATGATGCATCTTTGTTTTTTGATGACGATGGGAAAGCTTATATCTTTTATGGTACCGGACAGTTGCGTGAACTGAAGCCGGATTTGAGTGATGTCATGCCGGGAGGTGTGGATATGAAGATATTCGAAAGAGATAAAGAGGAAAATGCTTTACTGGAAGGTAGTAGGGTGATAAAACACGATGGGAAGTATTATTTGCTGATGATTTCATGGCCTCGAGGAGGTAAACGCAGACAAGTATGTTACCGGGCAGATAAAATTACCGGTCCTTATGAGAAAAAGGTGATATTGGAAGATGCATTTGCTGGTTTTCCGTACGTGGCACAAGGTACGATTGTAGATGATGGAAAAGGAAATTGGTATGGAGTTATTTTTCAGGATCGTAATGGGGTAGGTCGTGTGTTGACTATGATGCCTTGTCGATGGGTAGACGGCTGGCCGATGTTAGGAGATGAAAATGGACATGTGCCGGCTACAATGTCTAAGCCTGTACAAGGATATTCTTCTGAAGGATTGGTAGTGAGTGATGATTTTAGTGGCGAAAAGCTAAAATTAAACTGGCAGTGGAATCATAATCCGATGAATGAATGTTGGTCATTGAATGCACGTAAGGGATATTTACGGTTGACGACCGGACGAGTTGTGGATAATTTGTTTGTGGCTCCTAATACTTTAACTCAGCGTATGGAAGGGCCGAAATGTTCTGGAGTGGTTTGTATGGACCTTTCGGGCATGAAGGATGGTGATGTGGCTGGACTGAGTGCATTTAATGGAGATGCTGGAATTTTAGCTGTCACTTGTCAAGGAAGCCAGAAGTATTTGACTATGAAAACAGAAAGTGTCAAATTGGATGAAAAAAATAAGTCTGTGACAGGTATTGATCGAAATGAAATTCAAAAGGTAGAATTGACATCGGATGTGATATACCTTCGTTTGGATGGGGACTTCAGATTGAATAAGGATATAGCTTCATTCTATTATAGTTACGATAATAAAGACTGGAAGAAAATCGGAACTGATTTTAAGATGATTTTTGATTATCGTCGTTTCTTTATGGGCACTAAGTTTGCTTTGTTTAATTATGCGACAAAGAGTCTGGGTGGTTTTGTTGATATCGATTTCTTTGAATATCAGCATATAAAGAAATAATAGAACAGGTTTTGCAGCCGAGACTCTGATAAAAGAAAAGTGAGAAAATAGTGTGGCTGGTGGAATCTTTATGTTGCGCCTGCTTACAGAATGATGTGTAATATTACGTTTCCCTTTTAGTCGTTTTATCTGCACTAAAAGGGAAACATAAACAATAAAACTAATGTCTATGATTAAACGTGTATTATTGTCATCGTTTACTGCGATGATTTGTATGACAAGTTTATATGCAAGTGAAAAAGAGGTGCTGAGTCCTGATGGACGTTTGAAGGTAGTAGTGTCAGATGAAGGTGGAATTCCTTCTTATCAGGTATTCTATGATGGAGTAACTTTTATTGAGAAATCTCCGTTGGGTATGAAGACTACTATTGGTGATTTTACATCTTCTTTATCACTCGGTAGTGAAATCAAGGAGACCTCTATCCGGAAGAACTACCGTTTACCGAACATAAAAAAAAGTAAGGTGGAGTATGCGGCTGAATCAGTAGTCGTTCCATTTACAAAAGAAGGGAGAACTGCTTTTGATGTGGAATTTCGGGTAAGTAATAATGACGTGGCCTTTAGATATACCGTTTATCCTAAGAAGGATATTTTGTGCTGTGTGATACAGCAGGAAACTACGGGGTTTGTCATGCCGGAAGGTACGACTACTTTCTTATGTCCACAAAGCGGACCGATGGGTGGTTTCGCCAGAACTTCTCCCAGCTATGAAACTCCATATACAGTAGATGATACGATGGGAAAAAATGGTTGGGGAGAAGGATATACATTCCCTTGCTTGTTTAAAAATTCAGATAAAGGTTGGATTTTAATTTCTGAAACTGGAGTAAACAGTTATTATTGCGGTAGTCGTTTGATGGGGCATGAAGATGGGTTGTATACCATTGGTTTTCCGCAGGAAGGTGAATTTAACGGCAATGGCACGATTTCTCCGGGAATTGCATTGCCGGGTAAGACTCCTTGGCGTACTATAACCTTGGGTTCTACACTGGCTCCTATTGTAGAAACAACTGTACCGTTTGATGTGGTAGAGCCGTTATATGAACCGTCGAAAGACTATACCGCAGAATACGGTTGTGGAACTTGGAGCTGGATTATTGCCGGAGATGCCAGTATGAATATGGATGACCAAAAGCGTTATGTAGATTTTTGTGCAGCTATGGGATATCGTACGGTGCTGGTAGATGCGCTTTGGGATACACAGGTAGGTTATGATAAGATAGAAGAGCTGGCTGCCTACGCCAAACAGAAGAATGTAGGGCTATATTTGTGGTATAACTCCAATGGATACTGGAATGATGCCCCTCAAGGACCTCGTGGAAAAATGAGTAATATCATTGAGCGTCGGAAAGAAATGAAATGGATGCAACGTATAGGTATCAAAGGTATTAAGGTCGATTTCATAGGTAGTGACAAGCAGGTCACCATGCAGCTTTATGAAGACATTTTAGCTGACGCAAACGATTATGGACTGTTGGTTATTTTTCATGGATGTACCATTCCGCGTGGATGGGAACGTATGTATCCTAATTATGCGGCCAGTGAAGCGGTATTGGCCAGTGAAAACATGAATTTCTCTCAGGGAAGCTGCGATGCAGAAGCATTCAATGCATGTATCCATCCGTTTGTTCGTAATACGATTGGGAGTATGGATTTCGGAGGAAGTACTTTGAACAAATATTATAATGCGAAAAATGAACCGGGGGGACGGCTGAGAGTTACGTCCGATGTATTTGCATTGGCTACGGCAGTATTGTTTCAGAGTCCGGTGCAGCATTTTGCATTGGCACCTAATAACCTGACTGACGCTCCAGCTTGGGCCGTGGATTTCATGAAAAAAGTGCCTACTACTTGGGATGAGGTGAAGTTTATAGACGGTTATCCTGGAAAATATATTGTGATGGCACGTAAACATGCTGGTAAATGGTACGTGGCAGGAATTAATGCACAGGATGAAACTATTAAATTAAAGATAGATGTTTCAACTTTGTTTGCAGCAGGAGAAATCGTCAATTTGTATGAAGATAATGATAAACTGGCAGGCTCAGTCAAGGAACAGGTTATCAACAAGAAACAGACTTTGAATCTTTCTATTCCTAAAAATGGAGGTGTAGTGATTACCCGGAAGTAAATTGTTAATATTGGAATGATGATAAGGAATAAGATATTATTTTCAGTATTGGGAGGATTAATTTCTCCCATACTGATGGCACAGAATCCGATTGTACAGGCCTGTTATACGACAGATCCTGCTCCTATGGTGCACGATGGCAGACTTTATGTGTATACAGGACATGATGAGGACAAAGCTGATTTTTTCTGGATGCAGGAATGGAGAGTGTATTCTACGGACGATATGGTGAATTGGACAGACCATGGCTCTCCGTTGGCCATAGAATCTTTTGAATGGGCAGATGACCGTGCATGGGCTGCACAGTGCGTAGAGCGTCAGGGTAAATTTTATTGGTATGTCTGTCTGCATTCAAAACTTACAGGAGCGATGGCTATCGGAGTGGCGGTAGGTGATTCTCCTGTGGGACCCTTCCGGGATGCCATCGGGAAACCGCTATGTGACGGCAGTTGGGATTATATTGACCCAACTGTGTATATTGATGATGATGGAAGGGCTTTCTTGTAATGGGGAAATCCGAATATTTATTATGCAGAATTGAATGAGGATATGATATCCATCAAGGGTGAGGTGAAGAAGCTGGAACAAACAGTGAACAGTTTCGGAGCTCCAAATCCGGATAAGCGTGTGAAGGGAGAAAAATACAAGGATATCTATACGGAAGGTCCTTGGTTTTATAAGCGAAAGGATAATTATTATTTGCTGTATGCGGCAGGGGGTGTTCCGGAACATATTGCGTATTCCATGAGTAAATCGCCCGTTGGTCCCTGGAAATATATGGGAGAAATTATGCCTTTGCAGGATACGGGTTCATTTACGAATCATTGTGGGGTGATTGATTATAAAGGGAACTCTTATTTCTTTTATCATACCGGAAAATTACCTGGAGGTGGTGGATTCGGACGTTCTGTGGCTGTAGAACAGTTTGAATACAATGCAGGCGGAACATTCCCTGTTATTAATGCTACGCAAGAAGGAGTAAAACCGGTAGGTTCTCTAAATCCTTATCAGCGAGTAGAAGCGGAGACTATGGCTTTTTCTGAAGGTGTGAAGACGGAGCCGAATGATCGGACAGGAATTTATGTATCAGACATTCATAATGGTGATTATATAAAGGTCAGAGAAGTCGATTTAGGCAAAAAGGGTGCCAGCAAGTTAGAAGTAAGTGTGGCCAGTGCATTGAGAGGCGGAATAATTGAAGTGTATGCCGACAGTATTGGTGGCACGTTGATTACAGAAATACAAGTACCTCATACCGGAGGATGGGAAGCCTGGAAGACTTTAGAAACAGCGGTGAAACAGGGTGAACAGGCTGTTTCAGGTACACATGATTTATATTTCTGTTTTAAGGGTAGAAAAGGCTGCAAGCTTTTCAATTTTGATTGGTGGAAATTGGTAGAGTAATTAGTTTTTAATGATACATAGGGAAAAATCGATTTGATAAACTTAAATATTGAATATTATGAATATTAGCAAGATTTTGTTACTGTGTAGTGGTTGTGGACTGTTGAATTGTCTGAATGTAAATGCTCAACGACCTATTATTCAAACGAAATATACTGCCGATCCGGCACCGATGGTATACAATGATACGGTATTTCTTTATACGACGCATGATGAAGATGATGCCGAAGGGTTTAAAATGCAGGATTGGTTGTTGTATACTTCTACCGATATGGTTAACTGGACTGATCATGGGGTTGTTGCTTCTCTCAAGAGCTTTGATTGGGTGAAGCGTGATAATGGAGCTTGGGCTGAACAGGTAGTTGAGCGCAATGGTAAGTTTTATATGTATTGTCCGATTCATGGAAATGGAATCGGTGTGCTTGTTTCCGACAGTCCTTATGGACCATTTAAGGATCCTCTAGGAAAGCCTCTTGTATGGCAGAAAGAACATTGGGATGATATTGATCCTACCGTGTTCATCGATGAGGATGGGCAAGCTTATATGTATTGGGGAAATCCCAATTGTTATTATGTGAAATTAAATGAAGACATGATTTCATATTCTGGAGATATTGTAAAGCTAAAAGAAACTCCGGAGCATTATCAGGAAGGTCCGTGGTTCTATAAACGTAATGGACATTATTATTTGGCTTTTGCTTCTACCTGTTGTCCGGAGGGAATAGGGTATGCAATGAGTGATAGTCCTACAGGACCATGGAAAACGAAAGGATACATTATGCGCCCTACGGAGAGAACCAGAGGCAATCATCCTGGTATTATGGATTATAAGGGGAAATCGTATGTCTTTGGATTGAATTATGATTTGTTAAAACTGGAAACGAATACTCATTATGAACGCCGTTCGGTGTCAGTGGCAGAAATGCACTATAATGAAGATGGAACTATTCAAGAAGTACCTTATTGGGCGGATACCAAGCTGGAGCAGATCGGTACTTTTAATCCGTTCCGTAAGGTAGAAGCTGAAACTATGGCTTGGGGATATGGATTGAAAACTGCTCCGAATGCAGATAAGTCTCTTTCGGTGGTAGATGTGAACAATGGAGAGTACATCTGTGTACGTGGAGTGAACTTTGGAAAGAATAAAGCTCGCTGTTTTGAAGTTTCCGCATTGCCTCTTGAGGGAGGAAATCTGAAAATTCGTTTGGATGCTCCGGATGGAAAGATTGTGGGAAACGTGAATATACCGCAGGGAAATGAAACATCTAAGTATGAACTTTATTCTTGTGAGGTCAATGCGGTCAGTGGCATACATGATTTGTACCTTAGTTTTGAAGGAGAGAATAATAAGGATTTATTTGAATTGGATTATTGGAAATTCTGATATTAGTTTACAGCATAAATAGAGTATATATGATAAAAAAGATTTTAAGAAAAGATATAAAGTTGTCTTTACTAAATATTCGATGGTGCAGAATTATGCAGGGAGTGGTTTTGTTGTCTGGTTTGGCAGTAAATGCACAAAACCCCATTATCCAAACATCTTATACGGCTGATCCGGCTCCTATGGTATACAATGACAAGCTGTACCTTTATACAAGTCACGATGAAGACGGTTCTACGTGGTTTACCATGAACGACTGGAAACTTTATTCCACGGATGATATGGTGAACTGGACCGAACATCCCACTCTTTTGTCATTCAAGACATTTGAATGGGCAGGTGGAGATGCATGGGCTGCCCAGTGTATTGAACGTGACGGTAAATTTTATATGTATGTACCTGTGACGGACCGTAAAGGTGAAACGGCTATTGGAGTAGCTGTGGCTGATAGTCCTTACGGGCCTTTTTATGATCCGATAGGAGCTCCTTTGGTACGAGCTGATTATGGCAATATAGATCCTACAGTCTTCATTGATGAAGATGGACAGGCTTATCTTTATTGGGGAAATCCGAACTGCTATTATGTGAAGCTGAATAAGGATATGATATCTTATAAAGGGGAGATACATGCGGTACCGATGAAGCCGGAAGCTTTTGGACGCAGGGAGGGAGATCCACAACGTCCTACTTTGTATGAAGAGGCTCCGTGGCTGTATAAACGTAAGGGAATGTATTACCTCTTTTATGCTGGAGGACCGGTTCCTGAACATTTAGCGTATGCTACAGCTGAAAGTCCAGAAGGCCCGTGGAAGTATGGAGGTACTTTGATGGCTACAGAAGGAGGAAGTTTCACCAATCATCCTGGAATTGCCGATTTCAGAGGAAAAACTTATTTGTTTTATCACGATGCTTCTCTTCCTGGTGGAAGTGGCTTTACTCGTTCTGTGTGTGTTAGGGAACTTGATTTCCAGTCTGATGGAAAAATTCCTTGCATGAAGATGGTGAAAGAGGGTGTTACGAAGAGTTTAAAACCTCTTTGTCCGTACCAGAAGGTGGAAGCGGAAACAATGGCATGGTCAGAAAAGATGAAGAGCGCTTATAATCCTCAGGTAGGAGTCTTTATTACAGCCTTAGCAGATGGAGCTTATACGAAAGTACGGGCTGTTGATTTCGGTGAGAAAGCTCCTTCTCGTTTTTCTGCTCGTTTGTCTACCACTCACAATGCGGAAATTACTATGGAAGTACGTCTTGACGGGCTGGACGGACAGGTGTTAGCTAAGATTAAAGTACCACGAACTGGGGGAAGTGATCGTTGGCGGATAATGGAAGAACAGATTCCACAGGTAACAGGTGTACACGACTTGTATTTTATTTTTAAGGGAAAGGCTCCGAAAGATTTGGCTTATTTTGATTATTGGAAGCTGAATTACTGATGATATTGCGTATGCTATGAACAGGGTTAATTTATTTTTATTATCCGTTTTCACTTGTGTAGGGTGGAGAGGAGAATGTTTGGCCGGGAATGATCCCGGCCTCTCGTCTACTAATGAGTTGCAGGAATGGACGTTGGAAAAGCAGGAGACTGAGCAGGTAACTTTTCGATTAGCAGACACTCTGTTGAAACTTCGTCCGCTGACCAACAACGCTGTAAGAGTGATTCGAAGCATGGGCATAGCTCATGAAGTTCCAGAATTAGTATATCTTCCAAAGAAGGTTCCTGATTATGTACTGAAAAAGGAGAAGGATAGTTATATTTTGTCTTTAAAGAATTTGAATGTCAGGTTTTCTGTATCTGACGGACGGATTTCGTTCCTTTCTTCTGGTGGCAAGGAAATTGTAGGAGAGGAGGCGAGTCTGATAGAGTCTTCTTCAGTGCAAGGAGAAAAAACGTATGTTTCTACGCAGACTTTTCATTCTCCGTTTGATGAGTGTCTTTACGGGTTAGGACAGTTTCAGGATGGTTATTTGAATGTGCGTGGTTTAACCAGAAGACTGACCCAGGTTAATACACAGATAGCCATTCCTTTTGTGATGTCGAATAAAGGATACGGACTTTTGTGGAATAATTATGGTTTGACAGATTTTAATCCTGCTTCTTCGGTAGTTGCACTTCAGAAAACGGGGTTGGGAGGAAATAAAGTAACCGTGAATGTGACTTCTACTGAAGGGGGGAAGGAGGAAGTGCGTGAAAGTAATGTATTTGTGGGTAAGTTGAAAGTAGAATCAGACGGACAGTATGCTTTGATGCTGGATGTGGGAAGTTTAATGGCGCGTAGACATAATCTGGCAATTGATGGGCATACGGTAGTCGACATGAATAATCTCTGGTTGCCACCTACAGTTTCCATATTGGTAGATTTAAAAGCGGGAGAGCATAATTTAAGGGCTGAATTGACTAAAGAGGATGCACCTAAAGTGTATTTTAGAAAAGTAGATGAAACTACTACTTTTCGCTCTCCGGTATCGAATGGAATAGATTATACTTTCTTTGCAGGAACAGCCGATGAAGTGATTGCTTCTTATCGGGAAGCGACAGGAGAAGTCCCTATGTTGCCAGCGTGGGCTTTGGGATACATTCATTGCCGGGAACGTTTTCATTCTCAAAAAGAAATTCTGGAAACGGCTTCCGAATTTCGAAGAAAAAAATTGCCGGTTGACTTGATGGTACAGGACTGGCAGTACTGGGGAAAATATGGATGGAATGCCATGCGTTTTGACGAGATAGATTATCCTGCACCTCGGGAAATGACCGACAGTCTTCACCGGATGGGCATGAGATTGATGTTGTCGGTTTGGTCGAAAGTGGACCAGAATTCTGTGTTAGGAAAACGTTTAGCTGATAAGTCCTATTACATACCAGGTACTCCTTGGGTTGATTTTTTTAATCCGGAAGCTGCTTCTTTTTATTGGAAAAACTTTCGGGATAGTCTGGTGCTTCCGATAGGAATAGATGCTTGGTGGCTGGATGCAACGGAGCCGGAAAATGACGATTTGGTAGGACGTAGGGTAAACCATTCCACTTTCCCCGGAGAAGTGTTCCGGAATGTGTATCCACTTGTGGTCAACAAAACGATATATGAAGGTTTACGAGGTCTTTCCACTGATGAGGGAAAACAACGTGATTCTATTTCTCGGACTATTCTGCTTACCCGTAGCGGATTTCCTGGCATTCAGCGATATGGGGTTGCTACTTGGTCAGGAGATGTCGGGAATGACTGGGATACATTTCGTCGTCAGATTGTTGCAGGACTGGGTATTTCTGTTTGTGGTCTGCCTTGGTGGACTTATGATGCTGGAGGATTCTTTCGTCCGGGCGATGCACAGTATACAGATGCACATTTTCATGAGCGTTTTTCCAGATGGCTTCAGACTTCTGTCTTTTTACCTTTGATGCGTGTACATGGGTATATGACTAATACTGAGTTTTGGAATTATGGAGATAAAGTGACGGATATGGCTCGTAAATCATTGGAGCTGCGTTACCGCCTTTTACCATATATCTATTCTGAAGCAGCATGGGTCTCATTGGGAAATGGTACGATGTTACGTCCTCTGATGATGGATTTCCCTCAGGATACTCAAGCTTTATCTTTGAAATATCAATATATGTTTGGTCGGTTTCTGCTGGTTTCTCCTATCGTGGAAGAGGGACCTGTCGTGTGGAAGACATACCTGCCTGCCGTTCAGGGTGGATGGTATGATTTCCATGACAACCAGTATATGTCAACGGGTTGGGTTCAGACTTCAGTCTCTCCGGACTACATTCCTGTATTTGTCAAGGCTGGCACTGTCTTGCCTTTGTCATCAGGATATGCAGAAAATGCGCAGAAAGCCTTGAAATCAGATTTGGAGATACGTGTTTATGCAGGAACAGATGGAACCTATCAATTGTATGAGGATGAAGGTACAGACTACAACTATCAAAAAGGAGGATATTCTTGCATTCGTCTGTTTTGGGATGATGCGCATTCCATTTTGATTATTGGTAAACGGAGTGGTCAGTATGAGGGGATGGAACCGGTGCGGAACCTTAAGATTGTAAAAATAGCCTTGTCCTCAGATGGAAAATCGAACGTAACAGAAAAGTCTGTAGTCTATAAGGGTGAGGAGTTAAAAATAGCTTTTTGATAAAAATAAATAGAGATAACTGTTGAATATAAATTTTGAACTAATGGAAGTGAAAAGAATGTTTGTGACATTGACATCATTGATGGCTTTGTCTTTGGGACCTGTTTCTGCACAGGCTCAGACTGGAACCGAGAAGGTGAATGAGAAGTTTCATATCTATCTTTGTTTAGGACAGTCGAATATGGAGGGAAATGCAAAAATAGAAGCGTGTGATACGGTGAATGTAACTCCGCGTTTCAAGGTGCTTCAAGCTGTAGATTGCCCGGATTTAGGACGGGAAAAAGGTAAGTGGTACACTGCTGTTCCTCCTTTGGCAAGATGTGGAACGGGTTTAACTCCAGCAGACTATTTTGGACGAACATTGGCAGATAGCCTTCCAGCTGATGTAGAAATAGGTGTTATTAATGTGGCTGTGGGAGGATGTAGAATAGAATTATTTGATAAGGATAATTATGCTTCGTATGTGGCCGGATCTCCAGATTGGTTAAAAAATATGGTCGCTGAGTATGATGGAAATCCTTATGCAAGATTAATCGAGCTTGCTAAACAAGCTTCTCGGTGTGGAGTTATAAAAGGTATACTTCTTCATCAAGGAGAATCCAATACCGGAGATCCGGATTGGCCGATGAAGGTAAAAAAAGTATACGATAATATTCTTTCAGACCTTGGTTTGCAGCCTAACTCATTGCCTCTTTTAGTTGGTGAGCTTGTTTCTGAAGGGCAAGGGGGAGCTTGTGCATCGATGAATCCGGTGATTCAGAAATTACCTGAAACGATTCCTGTAGTACATGTGGTTTCTTCTGAAGGATGTGAGGCCGTATCCGATCGATTGCATTTTAGTGCAGCTGGTTATAGAGAACTTGGCAAGAGATATGCCCTTACCATGCTTGAACTTTTGAAAAAGAGTAAGTAATAGGGTATTATACGAAGAGAGGAGATAGACTCGGTCAACCCCGTCTATCTCCTCTCTTTTTATTCATCTTTCTTCTCCTCTTCTTTTTCTTTACAGCGTTCCGTATATTTACTGGGGGATACTCCGTACAATTCTTTGAATGCATTGGAGAAGTAAGTTGTATTGTTGAAACCTACCAGTTGGGCTATTTCAGACATACTGTAATTCTTCTCAGATTTCAGCAGGATTTCAGCTTGTTTCAGTCTGATATTCCTGATAAAATCCCGGGTAGACTGGTTGGTCAGTTCTTTTAGTTTTCTGTATAGGTGTACACGACTTATACCCACTTCGGCTGCAATCATTTCTGCATTTAAATCTGGATTATTCAGGTTCTTATTGATTACTTTTAGAACCTTTTGCATCAGCTTTTCATCTGCAGACTGAGGTTGTGCCACTTCAATATTGTCGTTTTGTTCTTGTTTTCCGCTAAAGTTATTGCGTAATATTTCTCTGTTTTTAATCAGGTTTTCAATAGTTGTTATTAAAATATCCAGGTTGAAAGGTTTGGCTATATAGGCGTCTGCTCCTAGGGAAAGTCCTTCGATATAATCCTTTTCACTGTTTTTGGCGGTAAGAAGGATTACCGGGATATGATTGGTTTTGATATTCTGCTTTAATTTACGAAGCAACGTGATGCCGTTCACTTCTGGCATCATGATGTCACTTAGAACCAAATCAGGCATGTGGTGCATAATAAGGTCGAGTGCTTCCTTCCCGTTGCTACAACTTAACACACGGAAATGACTTCCTAATTCAGTGAGCAGATAATTTCGTATCTCATCTTCATCTTCTACAATTAATATAGAATGCTTTTTCCTGATTACTTTTTTAGTGCCGTCTTCGCTATTTTCGTTTTCTTCAATAGAAGCCGGAATATGTTGCAGAGGCTGATCTTCAATGGATGGTTGCTCTGAAATATTCTTATTACTATTCTGATAAAGCTCTTCGGTTGACAGATGGCTACATCCCAATGGAATATGGATGGTAAAACTACATCCGGACTTGTTTTCATTGTTCTTGACCGTGATAGTACCATGATGCATCTTTATGAGCGACATAGATAGATGAAGCCCGATTCCGGTTCCTTTGCTTCGTGACCGGTCATCGCTTATCTGATAGAATCTTTCAAAAATACGTTCCATCTCACTTTCCTTTATGCCGGTTCCATTGTCTTCAATAATGATTTCTGCATAGTTATTCAATGGATAAACATTTGAAGAGTTATTGACGGAGTTGATATATATGTTGATTTCTCCTTCATTCTGGATATGTTTGAAGGAGTTTGAGAGTAAATTAAAGATTACTTTGTCAAAGTTATTAGGATCCAGCCAAACTTTCAGGCTCTCCATTTGGGTTATAATGTTTAATTTAGCTCCTTTAGCAGCTGCTTGATATGCAAATGTATTTTTTATGTCATTGATAAAGCTGATTAAATCCACTTCTGTGAAACTTAGCTTCATTTGGTTCTTATCTATCTTTCTGATGTCCATTAATTGGTTGATCAGGTTTAGAATTCTTTGCGCATTACGTTCTATCAATGAATAGCTTTTTTGTCTTTCGCTGTCATTATCTGTAGAGATTAATTTCTGTAATGGACTGATGATTAAAGACATCGGAGTTCTGATTTCATGAGAAATATTAATGAAGAACTGTAATTTACTTTCATTAATCTCTTCCAGATGTTTGTGTTTTAGCATCTCCTGTCTTACTCTGTATTTTTCTTTAGCCTGATGTATGAAGATGGCTATTATACTAATGATGATTAAGATATAGATAACCCATGCCAGACCGGAGTTGTACCATGCAGGATGTATATTAATGACTATTGTCTTTATTTTAGATTCAGAAGTGCCATTGATTGCTTTTACTTTAAATTCGTATTTTCCTACAGGAAGATTACTGAAGGAAACACGGGAGCTTCCTTTGGGCAAAGAGTTCCATGTTCCATTATTCATGGAATATAAATAGTTCTGTGGGGAAATGAAATTGTCTGTAGCAAATTCTATATAAAACGAATTGTCATAGTGGGACAGATTGATTTCTTGGGTATGAAATATATCATTATCTATCACATGATAACTTCCAGATTGGGTCATTTCGTTGACAGCTTTATCATGCAGATAGAAACCGGTAATTCTTATATTGCTTTGAAACTTCTGTGTTTCGATGTCATTCGGGTTAAAAAAGACAATGCCATTGGTTCCCCCAAACAGAATTTTTCCGTCGGGAGATATGCAATAGGCATTTCTTGAAAATTCATTATTGTATAATCCGTCTGATGCAAAGAAAGGAATAAACGATTTGTTATGTGAATTATATTTGGCAATTCCCTGACTTGTACTTACCCATATATCCTTGTTTTTATCCACAATGATTGATGAGATCAGATTATTGGGGAGTCCATTGTGAGTTGTAAATTTCTCAATTATATTCAAATTATAATCCATTACATAGATTCCTTCCGGGGTTCCTGCCCATATATGGTCGTCTGGCCCTTGTGCAATGGTATTTATACTTAAGCCTATGAGCACTTTTTCCTTACCTACGACTTTGAGCTTCTCAGTATCTATGCATTTAATACCATCATAAGTACCTATATACAATCGTCCGTTTGAAACCTTGTAGGTGAGTTTCAGGATCGGCTTCTGTACCACGCCGCACAGCCATACTACGGCCTTGCGGGTGAACTTGGGCGTCCATTTGCAGGGGCCTACCAGCCACGGTGTCTGCTCGCGCGTAAGCATCTGCGCGGCATTTTCGTCGATCACCACCTCGATATTGGGGTGCATCTGCAGGTTCGAGGCAGGTACCTGGCTGGTGACTTCGCCTTCGACAACCTTCTGGACGATTTTGGCTTTCTCCTCGCCCCACGCCATCAGGATGATCTTCTCGGCGCGCATGATCGTGTCGATACCCATCGTGATGGCCATCTTCGGCGTGTTTTCCAGGCCGAAGAACGCGCCTGACTGGATTTTGCGCGTGTTGTGGGTCAGCTGAACCAGCCGCGTGCGCGATTTGGCATACGATCCCGGTTCGTTGAAGCCGATCTGTCCGTCCTCGCCGACGCCGATGATCATCAGGTCGATCTTGCGCACCGAGTGGTCGTACGATGCGCAGTATTCGGAAATCCTGGCTTCGGGTACCGTGCCGTCAGGGATGTGGATATTTTCGGGCAGGATGTCGATATGGTTGAGGAAATCCTCGTGGATGCGGAAATTGCGGCTCTGCTGTTCGGTCGAGCGGATCGGGTAGAACTCGTCGAGGCTGAATACCGCCACGTTGCGGAAGCTGACGATCCCCTCCTCGTGGCGTTTGACCAGTTCGCGGTACAGCCCGAGCGGGGTGCGCCCGGTCGTGAGCCCCAGCACGAACGGCTGCGACTCCTCGTAAACCTCGTTCGAACAGTGGATTTCGTTATACGTGCGGATTGCCTTCACGATGGTGTCGGCGACGTATTGCACGCCCAGGTACTCGTTTTCATAAACCGTCGTGTGGATCTTTTCGTAACGGTGGATGATGTCGCGCGGAGCCGATACTTCGATCAGGCCCCCGTCTTTGGGAAGTGAATATTTGTTGTTCATATCTTTGAAAATTTAATTTGTTCGAAAAATTCCGGCAGGTGGAAGTCGGGCTTCGGAGCCGCGATCGGCTTCCACGACAGGAAATGGGGCTGCGAGAGTTTGTCCCCGCATTTGTAGAGGTTCACCTTCGCCTTCAGTCCGCTCCAGTCCGTCAGCGAGTGCATGAACAACGCCTGCGGCGGGATGGCCAGCACTACCGACCAGCGGTTGTCGCCCTCGTGTTCGGGGAAGGGGCGCGGCCCGAGGCTCGGGTTGCGCAGGATGCTTTCCATGACCCGGGGCGTGGCATGCGTGGCGTGTTCGCGCTCCCTGCGGAACCCCACGAGCAGACGCCCGATGCAGGTGCATTCGAAATTGTAGTAGTAGCCGCTGTCGTCGGGGGCGATGAAGAACTCCACGCACGAATCAGTCCAAACTTCCCCGTTATCCTCCGTGACGCGGGCCATCGTCCATCGTTCCGCGACGTCGAAGCGCAGCATCAGGTAGGCACCCGTGTGGAACATGCGGAACGAAACCTCCGGTGCATAGGGATATTGCTCCGGCCAGTTGCAGCAAGCTACCGGCTGCGGTTCGATGCTGTCGAAAGCGGCCTCGACGGCCCGTTTGTCGGCCGGGACGACGCCTGTTATTTTCCGTATCTCCATGATTGTTTTCCCCTCCCTCTTTTGCTGCATCGTCTTTTTCGGTTTATGCGTTTTTATGCGTTGCGGTATTTCGCCGCGATCCCGTCCACGATGCGGCACATTTCGCCGTAATGTTCCTCCATGCTTTGCAACAGGCGGTATTGGGCGTGCGTGCGTACGAGGTTGTGGTCGGGGTATTTTATCTTGTAATAGGTGTCGCCGTCGATGTAGTCCATCAGGAAGCGCAAAACCTGTTCGAACGTGATATACCGTGCCGAGAAAGCCAGATGGCCGATTTCCGTGTCGGTGAGTTGTGCTGCACGCAGCGAGAGGTATCCGTCGGTGTAGGCGCTGAACATTTCGAGCGAAATGCCGACACGCGACAGGTCGCGGTCGTCCTCGTCGCCCGTGTTGGCGTAAGAGCGGATCGCGTCGCCGAAATCGTTGAGCGACGTGGAGGCCATCACCGTGTCGAGGTCGATGGCGCAGAGCACCTCGCCCTGTTTGTC
>OGHL01001137.1_pt1 | contig 16325 bp, 10 predicted proteins | sample 1571391 | NCBI WGS metagenome assembly OGHL01 (sample SAMEA2581948, study PRJEB24529) | metagenome | biome: Human gut stool | place: China | collected 2011 | reverse complement strand
GTTGAACTCTATCAAAAAATCCTCTCTAGAACCACTAATACGAACAGTGCAGAAAAGTGTTCGATTAATCTCTCCATGCTTCGTTCTTTTCGAGAATACGGTGATGAAAAAAGTTGGAATGCAAAATATGAAGAACTTGTTAATTCAAAATCGTTCCTTACGGCGGAACAACAAGAGCAATTCCAATGGGAAATATGTCTGCACTCACTTTTTCGGTATGAGTTTCAAGCACTGAAACAGCAACTAAGGGAATGGAAAATTTCTCCGGATCAAACAATATGGGCATTACGTAAGTCTGCATTATACGCTGAAATTGGAGAGTATAATGGTGCACTTGCACTTTTACAAGACTCTTTATCTAACTTACGGCTACGCCTTGCCCACCAGATTCGCCCAGACGCGTTTCTTGTATCGCTGGAGAGCCCAATGATGAGATTACAAAGCTATATTTCACAGGCTCGACCTCAAAACGAGGAAAGAACAAGCGGTGAAAACGATTCCCAAGATTTTGTCGATGAATATCGCAGAACGATTCATCGACAGTATGAAGTGGATTGGGAGGATGAAAATAAGTATTTCACATCAAGATTAGAGGCTCCATGGGTTCCTTTCCAAACGCACGAAAGTAAACCCAGCTTTGATTTTGGGGCAAGTTCATCTACAACACATTTTGGAGGAGAAGACGAAGAGAGAATCCTTTCATTTGCATTTCTTCGCTTTAGAGAGGATACAGGTATACCATTTCAACTCAGAAATGTTGTAGAAAGTACAAAGGCTGCTAGAGGAGCAGCAGAACGCATAGCTTTGCATTGCCCTTTATGGGCTACATTAACTATCGTAAGGGCTGGCCAAGAAAAATATATGGAAAGTGTGCTTACACGCGGAGTCCTCAGCACATGGTCCCAAGAAGACACAGATGAGTGCTGTCGGTTTTATATGGATGCGGTTTTACGTACAGAGTCAGAGCTTACAGATATTAAAGCATTTTGGGATAGGACTTATGTGACGAGGGCGGCTACAGTTCTTTTAGAGGTGTTATCTCAATTGTGCTCTAAATGCTCCGATAAAATGATGGCACAACTTTTGGAGTTTTTAGAAAAGTTATATAACTCGCCTCAAAAGGAGTACTATTTGCAGGCCGCATCACTTGTGAGAAGGATGCTTTCAAACTATCCGGCTAAATGGCATCACGAATTGCTGTTAAAACTTTTGGCTTTTCCTTTGCCTGACTTAGAAAAAGTGAATATTCAACGCGATTTGCCTGATCCAGTTGGGATGCTCTCGGCATTGCCATGTAGCTACAGCACTAATTCTGGAAGTTCTTATCCGGAAGTTGAACAGTTGATTGCACAGTCTAAAATAAGTGATACCAGCTTGGCAGCTCTGAATCGGCTGCTTTGTTGTTCGTCGCAAGGATTATTGACTTCTGAGCAGAAAAGATGGTTGGGAGATTTTATTTGGCATGATGGTAAGCCTCGCCTTCCTGCATATTGGTTAGATACTGTTTTCCTCAAGCTCCCGTCTCAGCATGAGGAGGATGAAGTTCGATATCTTTGCAGGTCTATTGCAAATAAAATTTCAAATGATACATCAGGGGCGATTCGTTTTCCAGGGGGGAGGGATGTTTTTAACGAACTTATAACTGTTTCATTTTGTCATGCAAATGATTTTTCGCAAGATGAGACAAGCCAAATTATCGAGTCGAGTAAAGAGAGAATTGTTTAGCTGGCTGACCACATCAACTATGGGGTTGATATCTTTGGCGATAAGGATATGCTTGTTACAGAAATATATCAGATATTACATGCCCTTTGGGTTTTTACAACTCTTCGCTCACAGGAGATTCTGCCAGAAAAAGAATATACTGTATTGTCAGCGATTCTTGCTCAATGTGACACACACCATATTAGTCACCATGGTGCAAAGAGACTTTGGTCTATGCTCCTAAAACGAGATTTTGAATCCAAAAAGGATTTGGAAAGAGCTTTAAGGTCCACCGATATCCGACGTGCGCACAGTTGTTATGATGTTCTAGCAATGGCGATATGTCATTCTGATAAAGGACTGCTTCCGGATGATGAAATTCAAACTGGATTAGAAGTCGCTGCTCAGCAAATTGCTTGGGGGGTTCCTAAACAACTTGTTACCGCTTTACAAACTGTCTCATTTGCAGCTGAGTATCGTTTTGATCTGCTGACATCACAATCTATGGAACTTATATTGGCGGGACTTTCTCAGCTACTAGAACAAACTCGAATTTCTTCAGATGATACTGTAGCAACAGCATCAGAAAAAGGAAACATCCGTCGGTGGGCAGTTTCTCTTGCTATGAAATTAGAAGGTAAGGAGGTTTCTGAAGACGGACGGGAAATTCTAAATTGTTGGCTTGCCATTAGACAGGATAAAAATGAATTTTCCGAAATTAGAAATATCCAGCGATAACAAATCAAGATATGCTCATAGTAAGCATAAACAACAGTCCCCAAGATGCCACCTTGGGGACTGTTGTTATTCAGAACCTATTTACCGATTTTGAAATGCCTTCACAGCGCAAGGGTCTGGAATCTCCCAGTTGACGTATAAGTCATTCAACGGGCAGGCGTGGGGGTCGCGGATATGCTCGTCAATCCAGCCTTTGTACAGCTCACAGAAGTTGGCTTTCGTAAGGATGGCACGACACTCGGACTTGTCCACTGTAGTGCTGAACAGGTACTCCAGATCATGCACCGGAACAATCACCGGCGCACCAGCCGTGTCGAAGGCGCAGAGCAGATTTTTACAGATGCGGCTCACGGCTCGCTGACAGTCGCCGCATTCGATGTAAATGGTGTTGCGCCAGTCACGGCCTGTGGTGCGCAGAAACTTGCAGAGGTGCGAATTGGTAGAGGTAAAACAAGAAACGGACAAAAGATCACTCCTATCTCGAATTGTGTGCAGTGTAACAACTCGGCACAGCTTTTATAAAATCCTGCCGGTCTGCGGGAAAGTTTTCATAAGCGGCACGGGCGTATCGGTGCGCTCATCATACATGGCAAGATACCCCTCGGAAGATTTCTGCCAGCCGCCGCCCTGCCAGATAAACACAACAAGGTTGTCATTCATCTGCATGACCTTGAACGTAATGCTCTCGGCAATGAGATAGCCGTTCGGAGCCAGTTCTTCCACCATCGTGTAGACGTGTTCACTGGTGTCATCGGACAAAAGCAGCAGATTTTTGTGCGGGTCTTTGGCGGCAGAACGCTCCGGCAGTACGCGGATAGCATGGTCGCCGTCCGTGGTCGTCCAGCGGTCGATGGTCGTGCCGTAGGCATCGCGGATCGTCAGGCGAGCATCCGCCAGCTTTGCGTTGGTGGCAATATCCCGTTTCGTGAGGATCAGCGAATGTGCCGGGGCATCGTACATCGTAACTTTCTGAATTTCTCCGGTCTCCTGCACGGTAAAGTGTACTTCCTCACTGAGTAGATACCCGGCAGGGGCAGCCGTCTCGGTCAGCGTATAGTCACCGGGCTTCAGGCGCTCGATGCGGTGGGGCTGACCGTTGGTTTCCCACTCGGCAATGGTGCTGCCACTGGCATCGGTGATTTTCAGCTTTGCACCGGGCAGCTCACGGCCATCCGTCATGTCTGCCTTGGAGATTTCGACCTTGGTAAAGTCATCTTTCATCTCCACACGCTGAATATTCTCGGTAGGACCAACCGCAAAGGTAACGCTCTCGGCGCGAACATAGCCTTGCTCGGTGGGAGCCATCGTTTCGGTCAGGGTGTAAGTTCCCATCGGGATGCGCTCCATATAGTGGGGTGTTCCGTCTGTGAGCCATTCAGCCACGGTCTTGCCGTCTGTGTCCGTGATTTTCAGCCTTGCACCGCTGATTTCCTTGCCGGTGGCAATGTCGGTCTTGGAGACCTGCAATTTTGTGTAGTCATCCTGCATGAAAACGTGCTGAACTTTGCCGTCATCCTCGACCGTGAACCGAATGGCACTGGCAGGAACATACCCGGAGCCGTCCGGCACAAGGCTTTCCTCCAGCGTATACGTTCTGCCCGCAACCAGCACGGCTTCCATGTAGTGCGGCGTGTCCTCGGACACCCATTCGTCCACAACACTGCCGTCTTTATCCAGCACGCGCAGCGTGGCACCGGGGATTTCCTCGTGGGTCGCAATGTCGGCTTTGCTGATTTTTACGCGGGTGGGCGCATCCAGCATTGTAACGGTCTGGCTGAACCCATCGGAATCCTTCAGCAGAATCCAACTTGCAGAGTAGGTGATTTCGGCATCGGTAGGCTTGTCGGCAACCTGCTTATCGGCAAAGAATGCAGGAGCCGCCGCGCCGGTCAAGTAGACCTTATCAAACGTCAAATCGGAGAAATCGCTCTCCCGCAGGCACTTGGCAATGGCGCGGTCATTGGCGGCATCGGTGAAATTCACCACCAGCATGCCGTTCACGCAGTACCAGTTGGCAATGACAACGCCGTCTGCATCGGGATTCTTGCCCAGCAGCTTATCCCAGAAAGCGCGCAGCTTGGCGGGAATCGTAGCCACGGTGTCATCGGAGAATGCGGTGGGGGAGATAACGCTGCCGGATTGGTACTCGGCATCTTCGGATTCATGCAGTACCCAGACCGCTGTTTCCTGCAAGTAGCCGTTGTCGTCCGTGGCCTGCTCCAAACGGAATTGAATCGAGCGGGCGGCGGTATAGCCGTCTGCCGGGCGGGTTTCGGTCAGAATATAGACTTTGGTGGCATCGCGGTTCCCGGCAAAGTCGTGGGAAAGGCACAGCCTGCGAATCACATGAGCCGTGTCACCGCTCTCCCAAGTATCCACCATATTGCCATTCCAATCAGTCACGGTCAAGGTTGCACCGGGCAGGGCAAAGGTGTCATCGGCATCAGAGATGAAGGCACGCTTGTCGATCTCCACGGTGGTCTGCTTGTCGGAGTGCAGGCAGTCAACAATCTGCCACGCGATGAACTGGTTCTCGTAGGTGAACTCCACAGAAATCACGCTTTGCTCAATCAGGTAGCCGTCCGGCACACTGACCTCGCGCAGATAGTAGCGACCGCTGTTGGTCGTCCAGTCGTGGGCATCGCTGCCGCCGTAATGTTCACCGCGCAGAGGAACGTCTACATCAAAATAGGCAAGGCCGTTTTCATCGGTGGTGGCTGTGCCCAGCAGCGTATCAGCGGCGGCCAGCAGGTCACCGGAAATACTGTAAATGTCGTCTGCGGTGTACAGTTCATAGACTGCCCCTGCGACCATCTTGGCATCTGCCGGGATGTCAGCGCGGTTGCTGCCACCATTCAAAAGGTTGGCACGAGTCTTACAGCCGTCTGCATAGGGCGCTTCATCGGTCAAATCGCAGGTGTCGCGATCCAGCTTATACAGCCCGACACCGACTTTGCCCTCCTCAACGATCGGCAGCACACGGGCATTCTCAAAGACAAGAACCTGCTTTTCAATCTGCTCGGCATTGGCGTTGCCTACATTTATAATAGAGTAGTCGTACACAACATCACCGTCCTGCGTGTGGTCGATGATGCTTTTTGCAAGAACGAGGTCGTTATACTGGTTGTCCCAGTCCAGCACCACGGTGTAAGTGTGGTCGGTGTGGACAAAACCGTAAGGGGCCTGCACCTCGGAAATCGTGTAGGTACCCAGCGGCAGCGTGATAGTGACTTCGCCTTTCGTGCCATCGTGGGTTACTTTCAAGAAATCATAGGTGGCGAGTGTCCGCGTGGGGCTGAATCGGACTTCGTCCACCTGCCCGTCTTCGGCAGTGGTAACGGTAGCGACAAGGTCGCCATCTGCGTACCAGAGTGTGCCTTGATTGTCCGGCGTGGGAATATCGCCCTGCGCGTGGATCTCATAGGTGGCATTGGCAAGGTTATCGGACTCGTACACGAACTGTCCGTTCTCGTACCCGGTCAGCACGTTACCAATTTTGCGGATTTTGATTTGCCCCAATGTCTCGTGGTTATAGTAGTTTTCGGTGATGACGTAGTCGTCCATGCCGTCGGCGCTGCCGCCGCTGACCTGATACACACGGTCCGAGGTCAGCTCAAACACGACATTGTACTGGCGGTCGTTGAAATACCCGCGTGGACCTTCGATCTCGACGATGCGGTACCTGCCCAGCGGCAGTTTTTCCGGGGTCTTCATTTCGCCGTTGGAATCGGTATAGAAAGTGCTGGTCTTTGCCCAGGCATTGCCGGATTTCGGGTCGTTCATCTCCACAAGGGTTTCACGGCCGTCCTCGGCAATATAGTAAAGGTTGAACGTGGTGTCGACAATTTTTACAGGCTTGCCAGTTTCAATGTCGATTTTGACAAGCTGCAAGTAACCCTCCAACTCTTCGTCCAGAATGTTGTAGGTCATGTAGCTGCCGCTGGGCGTTGTGATGCTGCCAGCAGGCACAGTAAAGCTGCTCTGCGGGCTGGATGCATTGACATTGATAAGGAACGGTTCAGCCTGAAAAACATCCTTCGGTACGGTGGTTTCCACGACGATGTACTGGCCGTAAGGAAGCCCCTGCACACGCAGGATGCCTTCCTCGTTCGTGAAGATCTCGGATAAGCGATATTCTTGCGCATTGTTGGTCGGCACCCAGCCAAGACCCTGCCCGTTGGCAAAATCACCGTCTGCGGTCAAGGTTGCGTTATAGCGGGTGACGACGGCGGTGTCACTCTCGTACATCGTGGCAACAGCCTGTTCTTCGTTAGAAAAATCAAATTTCAGCGTGTCCTGATCGTAGCTGGATTTACGGTAGACATCCAGAATGCTGGCGGCATCGTAACTGCCATCGGCGTTTTGGGCAAACTGGTCTGCCTTGCTCAGCAGCGATACACGGTACACTTTGAACCCGGCACCGCCCAGCTTAATGGCAGGGGAGAGCTGACCGGTGGTGGACACCAGCTTTTGCAGACTGAACCCGGATTTCAGTACTTCGTCCTGCGTCTGATCTTCGGTGCGGACAACGTAAGTGGATTCATCTGCATAAGTAAGGGATTGATAGTGGTTGACTTCATCACAGAGATAGCCTTTCGCAAAGGACAGGTAGTAGCCGTCATAGGTCTTGCTGCCGTCTAAGGCGCGACTCTCGGCAACAGCAGAATATTGGTTGCGGTAGACATAGTCGGTATATTCCGTACCGCTGCCGGCGAGGGCGGCATAGCTGCCGGTAGGCTCCAGCTTTTTATTGAGAAGCGGATACTTGCCGGAGAGGTAATACTGCCCGTTGGAATCCACGGGGATCACGTTGCCGGTGGCGCGCTCCACAAGGTAGTAACGACCTAAGTAGAGATTAGAAAACGCCAGCTTGCCGTCCTTGATGGCGGCGGAGGCTACAAGGTAATCCTTTTTCAGCACCGGGAGATAGTCGGACTTCCATGCGCCGTTGGTAAGCACGGTGGTATGCCAGATGGGGTTGCCGCTGGAATCGGTGATCTTGGAGTAATCGACAATGCCGGAAACGCCGTTCGGATGAAGAATGTCCTCGGCGGCATACAGGTCGTACACGGCACCTTCAAGCGTTGAGTCGCCATTACTGCCTGCGGCCAGATACCGGGCGGCATCAAAGTCTGCTTTGGAGAGAGTGATGCTGCCGAGAGTGCGGTCGTTCTGCATGGTGTCGACATCGGCGTGCATGGTGTAGGAATCCTCGTTGCTGGCAATACCTGTAGGATCGGTGGTATAGGTCTTATCCGCATTGCGACTGCCAAATGTAATTGTGACGATGCCCTCGCCGGTGTCGATGAGCGTAACACCGCTGTTGGCCGTGGTAATGTCGGCGTTATAGTCCGCGTTGCCCAGCCAAATCGTCTGACCGTCTAATGCTTTCGTGATTTCAAAGGCATACGCCCGCTTACCCAGCACAGAGCCTGCCGTGCCGGGTTTGGTTACATCCGTCCAATCGCCATAGTACCCGCTGGGAGCATGGCTTTCCACGATGACGAACTTACCCTCGTTTCGCTGGGTGTAATAGATATTGTCAGAACCGTTGGCATAATTGCTGTGGTTGATGACTTTGTAAGTTCCATCTGCTTGGCGCTCAACCTTGTACTGGTTGTACCCACCATTGGGGATGTAGCACTGCCGGACGGTATCCCACTCGAAAATCTTAAACTCGGCATCGCCCTTGATGCGCTGCTTGGTTTCGCTGTCGATTTTGTCAATACTGACTTTGACCGACCACTCACCGTTTTTCATCTGGTAATAGTTCGAGCTGTTGGCAGGAACAGTAATCGTCTGGTGGCTGCTCAGAGCACCAGACGTGGTATCGAAGCCGTGCGGAATGGTGATTTCATCGTAGCTAAACGTAATATTTGCAAGCTGTGCCCGCGCCGAGGCGATGGCAGCATCTACCATACCTTGTGCTTCGTTTTTCAGTTGGTTGATGGCTGCATTTTTGGCAGCCTCGGCAGCGGCATCCGCTTCAGCCTGGCTGGTGAACGGTCCTTCCTGCCCGCTGAGTGTGCTTGTGCTGGTCTTGGACACCTCATAATGTACTGTCCATGTGGCAGAACCATCGCCGCCATTCAAATGGTAGTTGTCGTCCTGCGTGTGACCGCTGGTGGTAATGGTCTGCGCTCCGGCAGGAGTCATCTTCCAACTACCGCCGTCCACACTGCCGCTGGTCTGGCTTGGAGTGACGGTAATGACTGCACCATCCACTTTCTCCAGCGTATTCAGCTGATACTTATCGGTGTTGACGGTGAACGTCAGATCAAAGCTGCCTCTGGCGCTCTGTGCAGGAGCGGTCCATGAAGCAGAATAATACTGCGGCTCAGGAGCACTCGGCACGTCCGGAATTTCGGTGCCGCCAGCAATTTCCTCACCAACCAGCGCCACAATCTGCCATGCGTAGCCTGCGGGCGGATTATAAATGTAAGTGTAATAACCGTTCTCACCAGACTGCACCGCCGTGCCGTCTACCAATTCTTCGGCGGCAGCAACATAGGCCTGCGCAGCATAACTATCAGGATAGTTGGTAATGATCCACTGCTGGGTTTCATCGTAGATCTCACTGATGAGGTCGGGCTGCTCTGTATCCGCGCTCATAACAACGGGCTTGCTGTCCAGCATATCGAGACTCAACTGACCGAGGCCGCCCCAAATGTTGATTTGGTTCGCGTAATGGTTGCCGGGGGTGTACTGGCCGGGCTCAAGGCGAGACACATGGTCAAAAGTGTAGGTCGGGCAGCCATTGGGCTGACCGTTCAGACCATGACTGCAACAGTAGGCTTCTTGTCCGTTGAACCAAATAAGCCAAGTGCCGCCCTCTTTGGCAATGCTGGTGATTTTGCCGGTGGCATAGGGCGGGGTAGGACCTGCTGCGAGTGTTGCAACACCGTTATCGGCATAAAGCTGTGCAGGGGCTGCATCATCCGACAATTGTACATGAATAGATTTCTGTAAAGTGGTGCCGTCCGGGCTGGCGTAAACAAACTGCGCAGTGAAGTCAGAAAAAGCCTTCACATAAAAGCCTGTTGCAGCCGCAGATTGCTCGGCGTAAGTCTGATGTAGGATTTTGGCTTGCTCGGCATCATCGGCAGAAATGAGGTCTGCATCAGTAGATGCGTAGCTGAGAACCTCCACCCCTTTCGGAAGTACAACTTCTGCTGTTGCACTGTTTGCGGGGTATTCGGTTTGTACCAACAGAGGAACTACCGCATAATCTGCATCGGGATTGCGGCCAACGATGACGGTGCTTTCATTTCCGTTCAGCGCATCGGCGTCCATGTGGGCATCGGTACCATCATACAGGTCAGATACCCATGCCGAGATGCTGATTTTGGTTTCACCGGTTGCCACAGGCAGCCCCATGCTGCCGAGATAACTACCAGTAGGTGCATCGGGCAAATCGTGGTACAGATTTTCGGTAATCTGAGAAAGGTCTGGGGTTACGCTGTCCGTAATTTCGGGAACAAATGTATCTGCTATCTCTGGCGTGGAAATCTCCTCGGCCGAGGCAGCAGGAATCATCGTACAGCACATGGCACCCGCCATGAGCGCTGCAGATAAGCGGTGTTTGAGTTTATATTGCATTTGCATAACTCCTTCGTATTATTTTTACATCAAATGCGAAAAAATCACGATGCTACATCTACACCACCTCCACCAATCAGCTTGGCAACGACCAGCAGGCGGCTGTTAGGGTCTGCCGTACAGGTGGAGAGCGTCAGAATATGGTCATCAGTCGTCACGTCCACACCGTAGTCGAACGCACAGCCGGCAACAGCCTTGTCCAGAATTTGCTGAAATGCTGCATCGTCCGGGTCAGCCTGAATACAATCGGTATCATCGTTTGCATCGCAGACCCACACACTGAAAATCTGGTACGCCAACTTTTCATCTGCCAGCGAAACATAAATGTACGGGTTTTCCTGCCCGAACTCGAACACGCGGTATTTGTGCAGATCCTCAAACCCGCCGGTATAATCTTCGTCGGTAAACGTATGCCCGTAAAAAATCAGATTGCGAGAAACTTTTACGCTGCTGTCCATGCGGCAGGCATAGTCGGCGTAGATGCAGCCGTGGTAATCCTCGGACCCATTCTCGTCACGGCGCAGATAATAGTCATTGTCGCCGTACTGCTGCACAGGCACGTCAATGTTTGTGCCGGGAATCGTGATCCACGCCACGGTGTCCGGGTTTTCTTTCTGCGCGGCGGCAAGTCGTTCATCGGGTGGCTCAACATGTTCGGCCTGTTCCCACGCGGGCATCACTGAATTTTCATTACCGGAACGCCCGAAAAGCAAGAACCCAGCCAACAGCAGCCCGACCAAAACAAAAATAATGACGAGTCGCAGCAAATCGGGATTGGCGGTATCGCAGAAGCGTTTGAATTTTTCTCTCACTGCGGCACCTCCGCAACATCATCTTCCTGCCACGGCAGGCGGGGCAGGGGCGCGTAGTGGCGGCCGTTCGGCTCGACCCAACTGCCCTGGCCGCCGGCAAAAATGTGGATGTTGAACGAGTTCAGCACGGTCAAAAAACTCTCCATGTCGGCGGCATCACAGCAGAGTGAATCCCGGTTGCCGATCAGCAGCACATCGAAGCGATGCTGCTCGGCATCCTGCAAAATCTCCTTGACGGCGGGGCGCATGAGCAGCGGCACAGGCTCGTTTGTCTCGGAAATGCGTTCTTTCTGTACGCCCCACTGCAATTTGCGGGCGGCGCGCTGGCAGGCAAGGCGCTGTCTGCCCATGCTGGCAAGATTCTTCGGGTCGGACTGGTAAAGGCATTGTGCAATCATGGTGTTTTCCTCCTTAGTATTTCGGCTTGTGATAGACTTCTTTGTGCAGCGCCACCGCATGGCGGCGTTCATGCCATAGGAACAGGTAGTGCAGGACCATCCCGCTGCCGACCAGCGGCAGCAGAACTTTTGCCCAATCAGAGATTCTCTTCATCGTCATCCTCATTTCTGCCGCCGAGGACAATATCCCCGGATGGCACATAGACTTTCGGCGCAGGTGCGGGCTTTGCAGGCTCAGCCGTATGGGTAGGTTCTTTGCGCAGCAGGTGGGTAATAATCAGCAGCACCGCGATAAAGAGCAGCGCGCAGGCGATACCCGTAATCAGCAGGGCAGGGGTAATGCCGCTTTCCGCCGCAGCAACCACCACAGGTGCAGAAATCGGCGCGTACAGCAGCGTGTAATGCACCGTTCCGGCCTCGGTGCGGGTGACCGTTCCAGCGTAATGCGCTGTTGCCATATAGGTACTGTCGGCCTGCAAAGTTTCGCCAATCGTAATGTCCTGCAAGGTCAGCGTGCCGGAAAAACCGTACTCGTCATCGTAGGCAACAGACTCTTTCACATCATTGCGGGCGGTTTCGGCATCGGCGCTGCGCACAGACAATTCAAAATCCTGCGTGACCTCTTTCTCCTCGGTCACACCGCCCTCCACAGACTGCGTAACGCCCCATAAGGTGTAATCGACGCCGTTCCACTGCATAGTGCTTTCGGTCAGGTCGGCAACGGTTGTGCCATACGGTACGCTGTACTGCTTGACGACAAGCAGCTGCCCGCCGTTTTCCTGCCACGAGATGCTGTCCGGGTAGAACAGCGACGCCGTATCTTCCGGCGGCAATCCCACCAACTCCGGGGCAGGGGTGGGTGTGGGTTCCTCGGCAAAGGCTGCGGTGGCGGTGCCCAGTGACAGCAGGCAGCACAGGGCAGTGATAACAGGTTTCTTCATTAGGATTCCTCCGTTTCGGGTTGATTTTGCATTTTGCGTTCTACAATACGGCGCAGCTCGTCCCGGTCTGTGGTGATCAGGTCTTTTTCCTCCTCGCTGCACCGCATATCAACGGTGACATTGTTGGAGTTTGTGACGATCAGCGCGCTGCCGCGCTCGAAGCGGGTGATGTTGTCGATTTCGGCATCTGTCAGCTTCAAAACACTTTGCACGCGCTGGGCTTCCTCTTCCTCCAAATTCAGAATGATTTTGATTTTGCAGTTGTTCAGGATGCCGCGACCGTATTTTCCATCTTCCAAGGAAAAGAAGTCGTTCAAATCCTGCGTGGCAACCAGAACCCCGCCGCCGTAGCCGCGAATGGTTTTGACAGCCTCGAATACATAGTTGGCCGCCAAAGCGTTGGACGATGCGCCGATGATTTGCCATACCTCATCTATGAAAATCTGCTTGCGGCGGGTCAAATCCTCTTTCGCCTTATCCCACATATAATCCAGCCCGATGTACATCCCCACGGTTAGCAGGTCGCCGGACAGCTCGCTGATGTCGATGACGACATAGCTGTTGTCGAGGTTCACGTTTGTCTGGCGGTTGAAGCTGGATGCCGAGCCGTGGACAAGGCGGTTTAGAATGTTGGCAATGCGCCGCGTTTTCGGAGCGGAAGACAAGACCGCGTGCAGGTCACCCAAAATCGGCATTTCGCGGTACTGGCCGGGGCGCGCCGGGTCGTCCAGACTGGCATTGTCGTAGGTGATGCCCTTATTGCGGTAGGTGGTAACGATAGCTTCATCCAAGAGCTGGCGTTCCTCGTTGCTCAAATCGGGAATCAGCAGCGAGAAGAAAATGTGCAGCTTCTGGATTTTGGCAGCCAGTTCCGACTGCTCCGGCATAGGACCGTCCAGCAGTTCGCTGCTGGTGTGGTCGATTTTGCGAATCTCCATGACGTTGATGCAGTCCGGGCTGCCCGGCACAATACGGATGATGGTACCGTTCAACGCCTTGGACTGCCGGTAAAACTCGTGACCTTTTAGGGGCGCGATGATGTAAACCGGTGTTCCCGCCAGCCGCATACGCCGGGCGATAAGCTGCATGGTGAATGTCTTGCCCGCGCCGGAAGTGCCGAGGATTGCCATATTCGCATTTTTATAGATGCGGGTGTTGAAGTTGTCGAGACTGACGAGGGAGTTGTTGTACTTGTTCACGCCCAATAGCACTCCGTTGGTATCGCACAACTCAAAGCTGACGAACGGATAAAAGCTGGCTGCAGTGGAGGTAAGGATATTGCGGCGGTACTTCTTGAACAGCGCCGCGTCCGGGGCACACAGCGGCAGGGAAGAGAGAAAGGCTGCCTCCTGCCGGAAACTGCACAGCTGCAAATTCATATCCTGCGAGACCATGAGCTTGCATATCTCCCCGATACGCCACTCCAAATCCTTGACGCTGGCGGCGGTGACCGTTACGAGGATGGCGGCGTAGTAGAAATCCTCGTTGTTGGCAAGGCCGTCTTTCAGGTAGTAGCCGGAACGAATGGCGTTGGAGAGGTCATCGAAATCCGAGTTTGTGTCGCTGGTGTCCTTGATTTTGCTGCGGTTGATGCGGATCTGCTGCCCGATTTTCTGCATCATGCGTTCTTTGGGCTGTCGTTCCAGAAACAGATCCACATCAATGCCTTCTCCGGCGTTCACCAGCAGCGCCATCCACCCGGCTGTGACCTGCGCGCGGTAGCCGTCTGCGGAAATCATCAGGTAGGCATGGTAGGTGCCGTCTATGCAGAGATAACGACCATGCTTCAAGTCCAGCGAGGGCGGAATCATAAAGGCGGCGGGCGGGATTTTATCCAGCGCAGTGGCATCGTTCTGGGCCAGATAGCTGGCAAGTACGTCTTGGATGCGCTCCTGCAAGGGTACCTGCACCGCCGTCCGCCTATTTAATAAGGTATAGAAAACATCGGTGAGGAACTCATCCTCGTTTTCGTGTTCCACGATGGCATTGCCGCACTGTGCCAGATAGGTTCGGAAGTTGCGGGCGGTAGTTTCGAGCGTGGAGACGATTTCGGCATAAGAGATATTCCGCTCGTTCGTGGGTGCTTCGTACTGGAAAATCACGAAGAAGCGGCGGCTGACGGCATCGCGGGAGCCGAGCCGCTTGACAAAGCGGATATAGCTCATGTGGCGCTTGCGCACGTCCGCGTCAGGCTCGTTGGCGGCATCCCTCCGCAGCTTGTCCAGATAGGCATTGACATCCGCCTTGCGGGAAAATGACTTGAATTGCAGCCGCACCGGGCTGACTTTCAAAAGGCTGGCGAACGAGTAGATGACGCTGCGCTGTTCGCGCGGGGAGCGCAGCAGGAAGTTGATGGGTTCGATTTCCAGAATTTTGATGTAGCGGTCATCTGTGGTGTGTAGGATGCCGTTCTCGATTTTCTCAATGGGCAGCAAATCGTAAAGCGTCTGCCGCTTTACCAGCTTTCCGTGACGGTCTGCCTTGCGCTGCAAGACCTGTGCATTGTGGGGGAGAGTGTCAGAATCATCGTAGTAGACAACACGATACCTTTTGCTGATGAACCGCAGATGCCGGTGGCGGTTGGCTTCAAGATTGCCCTGCGGTGTGGGTGTGACGATGCGGCGACGCTTCATAAAGCGGAACCAGTGCGCCACAAACTGCGTCAGGCTGTCCCCGCCGATACCGACCACACCAAAAACACCCAACGGCACCGACACCGCAATGACGATCATCAGGCGGATGTTGAACGCCAGCGGCAGATAAAACAGCGGCACCGCACTGCCCACGGCAAGCACAGCCGCCTCCACTGCATTGCGCAGCTTGACCGTACCGCCGAGAATCGTGCCGGTGTCCACAAAATTCTGCGGGATAAGGTAAACATCCCGCTCTTCGCGTGAAATTTCGACCACCTCCAAACAAAAAGAGCGCCCTCGAAAAAAGGCGCTCTTGCGTTTCTGTTCAATTTTGACGATACTATTATAGCAGAGTCATATTGCAGCAAAAAAGACTTTTGCTGTGCGGATGTTGTGCTGATTTACTGCATTTCGGCAGATAAATTTTCAAATGCATATTTGTGGCATCAATGTAGCTACATAGATTGACAACCGAATGCCGTGAACGTATAATAGAGATAAGAAAGCTACGGCACGAAGGGAGTTTGTTTTATGGAAAACATTGTTTCGGCGGCAAAAACGGATGTATTCCGCGTCCGCATCAACCCGGAAATCAAGCAGGAATTGGAATCTGTGTATGCAAAGAACGGTCTTACCCTGACCGACGCCATCAACGTGTTTTTCCAGCAGTCGCTAAACGCTGGCGGCTTTCCCTTTGCCGTAACCGAGGACAATGCGGAAATCATCAAGGCAAAGGCACTCTCCCGCCTGACGAAGCAGTTGCAAGAAGCGCAGGATGATCTGATTTCTTACTCCGAGGATGAAGTATATAAGATGTTCGGGGTCGAAAAATGAGGGTAAGCTATAAAAGGGCCGCCGTCAAGGACATGGAGGCGACCCGCGACTACATTGCCGGGCGGCTGAAAAATCCCAAAGCCGCCAAAAAGTTGATGACGACGCTGCTGAAAGCCATATCCTTGCTGGCGGATAACCCTTATATGGGCGCGGCACTGGCAGAAAAGTTTGAAATCGCCACAGATGTGCGCTATTTTGTGGTGTCAAAGCAGCTGATCTTCTACCGTGTGGACGAGGGAAACAGCGTGATAGAGATTCTTCGAGTATTGGACGGCAGGACGGATTATTTGTCGGTGGTGTTTGGATAAGAAAAAAGTAAAGAGGGCGGTTTTTGCATATTAGCAGAAGCCGCCCTCTATTCGGTTTACAAAACAAATAGATAATTAATCAATTACTATGCGCAAAATGTCAAAAAAGTGAAACGGGCTATCATTCAATACTGAATCAAGAAACATTTCCATAAGCGTCACAGCATAATGAGAGACTTACCGGGATGAACGTTCCGTTTCTGGATAGGGTTGCGTTTAAGTAGGCACTATTTCCACTAGTCCACACGCTTTGACCACTATAACTCCAACCGTTAGAACCTGCTCCTGCTCCGCTAGCAGCGGTGGCACTGGAAGATGATCCGTCATAATAGAAAGAGGCATATAGAGTAGCTGCACC
>OGHL01001132.1_pt1 | contig 16396 bp, 20 predicted proteins | sample 1571391 | NCBI WGS metagenome assembly OGHL01 (sample SAMEA2581948, study PRJEB24529) | metagenome | biome: Human gut stool | place: China | collected 2011 | reverse complement strand
CGGCGGCTGGCACCGCTCACGGGTCTTGCACCCCTCCGAGGATCTCTCCGAGCTGTCCCCATTACGTTCCGTTGTGGCTGGACAGGTGTACCATTATAGGTTGGCAGGGTCTTCGCAAAACAGCTTGCCAAAGCTGCTTCCGGCTGGATGGGTCCGCTCGTCACCTTATTGGGCCGTCTTTATGCAGGAGCATCGCTCCCGCACAGGTGGTCTTCGCGCATCCGCCAAATCGCTTTCCCTCGTCGGGTTCTGCCAACTGATGTACTGTTGAATCGGATCTTTACTTTTCAAAGAACAACCGAGGTAAATGTCCCTCTATTTAATCCGACAGAAAATCGCGTTTTGACCAGTCACTTTTTCAAAAATTTTTTAATTTTTTCTTTGCCCACTGGATGGAATCCAAAGCCGCGTTATATCCGCAGTTTTCAGCCTTCGCAATGTCGTGAATCGTCAAACCTGATTCAAGCAGTAAAAAGCGTCGGCGCTGCGTGGGCGTCAGTTTTGCCTGTGCAACCGCAGCCGACAGGCGTTCCGTTTGTTCCTCGCTTATATACTGTTCATCCAGCGTCTTTGATGCCAACTCAGGAGCATTCGCAGGTCTGGCCTCCAGCCGGAGCTTTTCCACATGGCGCTCATCTCGCTTCTCCTGTTTGAGATCTTCCAGCTTGAATTCCCGTGTCAGAACCGTAAACAGCCGGAAGTCCAGCCGGATCACCCGACCGGTATCCGGAGATTCCGGGTAGACATCCTCGATATGAACAATCGCCGCTTCCGGCTTCTTTTTGATCAGTTCGCGGTGGGCCTTTTTCGTGAGCTGGAACCAGTCAGATTCGATTCCATTTTGGACAATTTTAATCAGCATATCGCTGCCTCCATTTCTGAATTTCATTTGCGCGGATGGGCAAATGTCAGAAACGGAGGGCCGCGGCACCGCAACCCCCGCGGCTGTGGATGAACATCTTTTTGCGTTCCACATAAAAACAGCATCCAACGAGATACTGCCAAGCGGTACCCCATCGGACGCTGTTTCTTGCTATAATAGCCACTATAATAGCCATGCACCCACAGGCGCACGGAAAACCAAGCCCGCCGCAAGCTGTCTTTTTCAGATCTTTGCGACGGGCCGTTGCACCGGCAGGCGGCAGCTATCCATCTTCTCTCGCCACTCCCACCGTTATTTTCTTGTTTCTGTTTGTCCGTGATTTTTAAGATGCGTTCATAGCGCGCCTTCTTCCAGATGCTGGCTTCTTCAACACTTCAAAATCACAACATAATTTAGGCGATTACTTCCCTAGTGCGTTCTTCCTTTCCAAGGATTGCTTCAAATTTCGTTTTTCAATAAATGACCGGGACGGACGCTCTCAACCTTCTCCTCGGAGTCGTCCGTAAAGGAACCCTCTCCTGCATCAAAGGTCATGGAAACGAAGTCTTTCTCTACCCAGACGGCGTAGAGTGTGACTGTACCATCGGATGCGAGTATTTCAGCTTTCAGCGCATCGTCAATGGCTCCTCCGGCCACATAGCTTGCGACATCCGCATTTTGCGTCAAATCCCAACCGAGCATCTTATGGGTCGTGCTGGTAAAGACATCCGTAGTCAGCTTGGCATCAGCCGTTTCGTAGACATAGGTCTGGTCGTTCACGGTGCCGGTCGCATCCTGCTGACCGTTTTTGTCAAAGCGGATGGTATAGGTCTTTGCGCTCCACTTCGGGGTGTAATGCACGGCCTGTCCTTCTCGAATGACCGCAGTCTCCGTTGCACCGGCATCCAGACTCGGATACGCAGCGTTGTCGGACTGCCAACCATCAAAGGTATAGCCAGCACGGGAAACCGTGCCGGGGATCGTTGCCTTGAGGTCAGGCTTGGTTGGAACCTTCTTCTCGCCGGTAGTTCCGTCGTTCCAGACGCCCTCACCGGAGGTGAAGGTCACGTCAACCGCAGTCTTCTCCGTCCACTGTGCATAGTAGGTGGTATCAGCTGCCGGGAACATGGCCGGATCTGTGAACTGCGTGCCGCCGGTAGCTTCCGTCCACCAGCCGGTGAAGTTGAAGCCGGTGCGTTCCTTGACAGCAGGCAGTGTCATCGCCGTTCCGGTGTTGCCGGTCTAGGTTTTCAGGCTGCCATCCGCAAGCTCTCCGCCGTTGGTCTGGGCATCGAAGGTGACTGTCACTTGCTGCACCGGCTGTGCCGGCATCTCATGGCGCTTGACATCCAACTTGCCATTTGCTGCGATGGCACAGTAGATCTGATCTCCCAGCCGTTTCGCAGAACTGTCTGATGCGGGCTTTGCAACTGCCTTACCAAGCTGTGTAAGGTCTGTGGGATCGTTCTGCAGTGCATAGAATACATCTGCCTCACTTTCTCCTGTCTGAAGAACCGAAACATAGAGGAATGCGCCATCTGCCATGATCTCACCGCATGAGGTGTTGGCCGGGATCTTCTCCAAGCTGTACTCCACGGGCGTCTTGCCCGCCTCCTAAACCCACAGTACCGGACTCTGGCCCGTGTAGGTACTGAGCAGATAGGTCTTCTCGCCGGACTTGGTCACCGCATTCGCATTGGACTGAACCGTGTTGGTCAAAATACCGTTCTTGCCGCATACCCCTCCGCATGCAGTGCCGCGCGCCAGCCGTTCGGCAACTCCTGATTAACCGCTCTCCCCCGCAGCCATTTCTGCAGCGACCGTACATCCCGCTGATATTTCAGGCGTGTCCCCATGGCTTTGTCCTCTTTTTGCAACCACGCTTTATATTTTGCAAATTCCTTGTCGCCAATCTGATAATCCGCCATACCATCATGCCCCCATCTTTTTCCTTTCCTCTATTCTACATCGGAGGAACTCATTTTTCGGCGGTAAAACTTTCCTGCAAAAACACCACATTGCAGTCATTCCTAGCCTTTTTCGCAAAAAACAGTTTCTTTCTGAACCTATATCCTCATTCTTGTCCAATATGTCAAAAATCAGCGCATCCGGCTGGCTATTCTGTTCCCTCTCGCAATCATCCCCGCATCCTCTCGCCACGCCTGCTCCCAATCCCCTTCGGTCTGTCTGTCCCGCGCCTGTCCTGCTCCCTCGCATCCCGTTTGCTCAACCCTCTCCGCATCCATTTCACGATCTGTTCCCATGTCTCCCTTGCAGCAAAAGCAGCGCATCCATCAGGATGCGCTGCTTTTGCAAGTTCCCTCTTGACAAATCGGGAAAGTTATGGTATTTTGTAATCAGTAATAATAATCATTATTGTTTTCGGAGGATTCAAGCATGAAATACGAATGTCCCTGCGGCTACGTCTATGATCCGGCCGTCGGCGATCCCGGGAATGGCATTGCCCCCGGCACACCGTTTGAAGAAATCCCGGAGGATTGGGTTTGCCCTGACTGCGGTCTGGACAAGTCCGCATTTACGGAGGTCTGATGATTAGCCATGGAATACAAAGAGAATGTAGAGCTTTGCCACTGCAAGCACGTCACGCTCGCGGATATTGACCGCGCACTTGCGCAGACGAACCGCTTTTCCGACGTCGAGCGTGAATTTCAAGAAGTACAAAAAATCACAAGCTGTTCCACCGGCTGCGGCGGCTGCCATGATAAGATCATGGGCGTCATCTCCGGTCTGATGAGCGGCTAAGAAAAGGAGATCAACTATTATGAAAATTCGAATCAATCAGGATATTGTTGAGTTCACCCCGGAGAATCCCGCAGAAAAAACAGAGCTGGAGGCGCTCTGGATCAAGATGGCCAACTGTATCGGCAAGACGAAGCGCCTTGAACCAATGGGCACCTACATTCCCAGTGAGGACAAAACCGCAACGTTCCATATCGAGGGTCTTTCCAAAGAGGAAACCGGTGCTGTCCCAAGCGTTCGTGCGCCGTATGACACGGATGTTTACTGTCAGACGTGCAACAAGACCGTTCACGTCAAAAAAGGCGAGGTCATCCCCTTCTGCTGCGGCCGACTCATGGAGATTCTCGACTGACTATGCGTTCCCCGGGCCGTTCCCATTTTGTGCCCGAACAGGCAGCCAGCATTTCGCTGGCTGTCATTTTTTGTCGGCTGTTTGTCGAGATATTTCGGTTGACAGCCTCCCCCATATTTCGCTATGATGGTTTTGCAGCGGGAATCGTCATTCGCCCTTCCTTGGGATTCGCTGTGAGGAGAGAGGATTTTCCGGCAAGCGGTTTTCATGCCGTCGCCGGAAAATTTTTTATCTTCAGTCGAAGATAGACTCCACATCCCACTCTGTGACTGCGCCGGAAGATGCATCGACCGTGAAGTCATACTCCATCAGGTTGTAGACGATCTTGCCGTCATACTCCCAGCGGCCATCGTCAAAATCCAGCTTCCACTCGTAGATGTTCGCCGCGGTCGCACCGGGCACTTTGTTCAGTACCGTCTGTTTGGCCGTTGCCTCATCTACACTGACGGTGGTTGCGCCCTTTGCGCTAACATAGTTTTCAGCGTCGTAGTCATAGCTGACAACACTGCCGGTCGCAGCATCAATCTCATAGTCGTACTCCACGACTTTGCCGCCATCATTGGTCACAAATTCGACCTCATAGACCAGCTTGCCATTTTCATAGTCCTGCTCCGCTTTCACGAAGGTCACTGCATCTGCTTTGAGTCCTGCGTGCTTCAGCGCCGTTTCTTTCGCCTGCTCCAGTGTGATCTGTCCGTTTGCGGCAGGCGTGGTTGTAGTCTGTCCGGCGGTCGGCTTTGTTGTTGCGGTGTTGTTCTGGTTCCCTGTCGCTGTGGAAGGCGTTGTTTCCGCAGGCTGTGTCGCGACTGGCTGATCTCCGCTGGCCGGAAGGGTTGCTTCTCCAGTCTGAGACGCCGATGCATCCGTTGTCTGCTCCGGCTGAGCTTGGATCGGTTCCTCCCCTACCGGTGTTTTCGTAACTTTGACAATTTCTCCATCCGTTGCGTTGACCGCATAGTAATACGCATAGCCATCTGAAACAAACTGAACCTCATAGCATGTCGTAGTTCCCACATCACCCATCTGCGCACTGTAAGACTCCACATTTGCTGCATCGACATTTGCTGCATTGAGCGCCTTGCTCTGCGCCGCATCCATGCTGATATACGATGCCTTTGCCGACGGGATCATGGAGCAGGCCGTCATCGTAAGTGCGGTTACCACGCTCATTGCGATCACGGCTGTTTTGCGAGAATTTCTTTTCTTCATGTTGTTACCTTAACCTTTCTTCCGGGTCTTTGTAGAACAGACTTTTCATCTGCGGACGTTTTTGGGGAGGCTTGGGCAAGAGTGCTTTTTGGCGTTGCCGTTCCTGATGCTCTGCTTCCTTTTTCTGCAACATCTCCTCATATTCTTCGAGGATCTCCTGTCGTTCTTCTTCTGTGATCTGCGTCAGCAAAATTCCATAAGAAATTTTTAATTCCCGCGCCTTCCATGTCATGGCATCGACCGGATTGACTGCCATCCAAGCCGCCTCCTTTCCGCATTGTCCGTGTGCGATAATTGGCCTTGCAAGGCCATTTATCGCGCATTTCCCTAAATAATGTATATTATTAAAACATTCTTGGAATATTTGCGCCATATTACAGCACTTTTTGCGTTTTGTCAAGGCCGTAGAATTCTCTGTTTGTCCACGCTTCCGTCATTCTATGGCGAATTACACAAAGTTTTCTTTTCCCCTTCTGTCTATATTTCACGACTCTCTTTCTCTCCTCTTGACAATCTGCTCGCCATCTTGTATATACAGAACCACATGTATACCGCAATCAACCAAACTCAAGTGTCAGAGAAAGAGAGGCTTTCCATGAACGAATTTGACAGATTAGACAGCAGCCAACCTGCGCTTCGCACGACCATGTTCTGCACGCATTGTGGTCAAGAAATTTCAAAGGACGCCATCACCTGCCCGTCCTGCGGTGCGCCGCAGAAGGACACAAAATTTTGCCAGCACTGCGGCTCCATGATCGACAATGCGTGCGTCGTCTGCCCAAAATGCGGCAAGCAGGTCGCGGCACTCAAGTCTGAGCAGCCGAATATCATCATCAACAACAGCAACGAGAACACAAACATCAACCACAATCAAGTCGGTGGTTACGGCCGTCCCAAGGATAAGTGGATCTCATTCTTTCTCTGCCTGTTCCTTGGCATCTTTGGCGGCCACAAGTTCTATGAGGGCAAAATTGGTGCCGGTATTTTGTATTTGCTTACAGCCGGTCTGTGCGGTGTCGGCGTTCTGGTCGATCTGATCATTCTTCTTTTTAAGCCGAATCCGTACTACGTCTAAGCAAAAAATAGCGGGGCATTTTATGCCCCGCTATCCGTTTATTTTCTCCAGTTCCACGCCTTTGTTGTCTTTCTAGCATAGACAATATCGGGGCGCATTTTTAGAATCGTTCTACACCTACATCCCAACCACTACAAGGAGCTTCTATGAAAACCAGAATTGTTGTTGACTCGACCGCAGATATTCTACCCGAATATCTGAATCAAATTCACACGGTTCCGCTGACCGTATCGTTTGGTGACGAAGAATACATCGACGGCGTTACCATTGATCATCGCACATTTTATCAAAAATTGATTGAGACCGATGCCATGCCCTCGACCAGTCAGGCGAGTCCTGCCGCCTTTGCCGAGCAATATGATCAAGCGGCTGCCGCTGATGAAGAAGTCGTTGTGATCACAATTTCCTCGAAACTCTCCGGTACATACCAGAGCGCCATGATTGCAGCGGCCGGACGCAGCAGTGTTTATATAGTGGACAGTGAAAATGCCTCTGTCGGCTGCGGCATTCTTGTTGGCTTAGCACTTCGCTATCTTCGTGACGGCATGACCGCTTCGGCTATTGCAGAAAAACTTCAGGAAGATAAAAAGAAAATTGTCGTAATCGCACTGCTGGATACCCTGGAATACCTCAAGCGAGGTGGCCGGATCTCCAAGGCTGCCGCCTTTGCCGGTGGTCTATTGAACATCAAGCCCGTTATCTCCATCGCTGATGGTGAGATCCAGCTTCTTGGCAAGGCCCGCGGCTCCAAAATGGGGAATAATCTTCTCGTCCAGCAAATTCAAAAAGTCGGCGGGATCGACTTTACAAAACCGGTACTCCTTGGCTATACCGGCCTGTCTGATGTTCTGTTGCAGAAGTACATTGAGGACAGCAGTTATCTTTGGAATGCTTCCCTTGATGCCGTTCGCTATGTGAGCATTGGAAGCGTCATTGGCGCCCATGCCGGCCCCGGTGCGATTGCTGTGGCCTTTTTCCGAAAATAGGCGTCTTGAAAAACACCTTTTTGCTTTTTCCATGATGAACCATCTCATTCAAAATCCCATCAAACACCAATCTGGACGGCAGGCATTGTTCGACAATAATGCCCGCCCCCTCCTCTTTGCTCTGATTGGCATTTGCTTCAAAACTATATCTGTGCTTGGTTTTTCCACCTTCACACATCTTATGGATCATTTTGATGCCATTCTTGTTCTGAAAGATGGCCAGCTCGCAAAAACAGGAACATTCCGAGAACTCATGGCAAAGCAGGGCACTTGCTACAATCTTGTAAATAAGCTCACTTTGTAACAGTATCTTACTGGGAGAATATCATGCAGATTCAAACCCACAGTCCGGAAGAGCCGGAAGCCGTTGGCCGCAAGCTGGCGGCGCATTGCAGCCGGGCGATGTCCTCGCCTACTACGGTGACCTTGGCGCGGGCAAGACCGCGTTCACGCGCGGACTGGCCTCGAGTCTTGGTGTAACCGAGCCGGTCGCCAGTTCCACCTACACCATCGTCGACGAATATCTCAGTGGCCGCCTGCCGCTGTTCCACTTCGATATGTACCGCCTTGGCTCCGCCGACGAGCTGTTCGACATCGGCTGGGAGGATTATCTCGCGCGCGGCGGCATCTGCGCCGTGGAGTGGAGCGAAGGAGTCTTATTTTGAGCCGAAGTTCAAACTGCTGTTTGAAAACCAGCAGGCCATGCTGGAGCAACTTGCCCCTAAGAGCCGCCTTGAGGAACTCGAAGATGAGGTTGCAGTTCTGCGCGCAGCCGTTCGCCAGCACAGCACGGAAATCGCCAAACTAAAACAGGCATGAATCCACAGCCCGGCAGGTTCCCTGCCGGGCTTCGCTATTTGAATTATTTTGTATTATGGACTGCTCTTTTTTGGGTCATTTGGTTTAGTATTGCTCCCGCGTTCCTTTGTTTCTTTGATTACTCCATCACAACCAGCGGCTTGATCAGATCCTTCGGCTTATCCTTCATCAGCATCAGCGCCGGCTCTACACTTTCAAGGCCGGTAAATCTGTGCGTAATCAGTTTTTCCGGATGAATGCGGTTCTCCATAACCAATCTGGCCAGCTTTTCAGACCGCAGCCGCCCGCCGGGCATCAAGCCACCACGGAGCTGCTTATGGCCCATGCCGCAGCCCCACGCCAGTCTGGGGATACCAACGGTGTCGCCTTCCCCGAGATAGTTCACATTTCCAATGATCCCGCCCGGCTTCACGATCTCCATCGCCTGCGCAAATGTGTCATTGTCGCCGCCAGCTACAATCACTTTATCCACGCCCATTCCATGCGTCTTCTCCATGATTTGCTCGACGATCCCACCACTGCGGTAGTTGATGATCTGCGTCGCGCCAAACTCCATGGCCAGATCGCAGCAATTTTTACGGGAGCCAACTGCATAGATCCCAGCTGCGCCACGAATCGCCGCCGCCGCAACTGCCATCAGGCCAACCGGACCAATGCCAATCACTGCGACATTATCACCGAACTGGATGTCGGCCAGCTCTGCACCGTGGAAGCCCGTGGGCACCATGTCCGAAATCATCGCCGCTGCCGCAAGATCCATACCCTCCGGCAGATGTGCCAAGTTGCCATCCGCATCATTCACATGGAAATACTCTGCAAAGACGCCGTCCTTGAAGTTGGAGAACTTCCAGCCGGAAAGCATGCCGCCGGAGTGCATTGCAAAACCCTCCTGCGCCTGTCTGGAATTCCAGTCCGGCGTGATTGCGGATACCAGTACTTTATCTCCGACCTTGAAGTCCCGGACAAGGGTGCCAACTTCCACGACCTCCCCAACCGCCTCATGGCCGAGGATCATATTGGATCGCTCACCAATCGCGCCTGCCCAGACCGTATGGATGTCCGAGGTGCAGGGTGCCAGCGCCAGTGGCTTACAAATCGCATCCATAGGACCGCATTTGGGAATCTCCTTCTCGATCCAGCCTGTCGCTCCAATTTTCAACATTGCAAAACCCTTCATGGTTTATTTCCTCCTAATATTATGATTTTATCTGGCATAGTTGCCAATCTATCAAAACGCCTGCATGAATCCTTTTATTGGCTCATGTCGTGCGTTTTTCCCAAATTCAGTTGCTTGCAAGCCTCAATTCACCCCTGCATCAATCTTTTGCTCATTCAGATATTGCTCTGCAAAATGCGCTGCAACAGCGCCGTCCGCTGCCGCTGTCACGACCTGACGCAGTGGCTTGGTTCGCACATCTCCCGCCGCAAACACGCCCGGAAGATTTGTTCTTGTCGTTTCATCTGCGCAGAGATACCCTGCCTGATCCATGGTAACCTGTCCTTGAAGCAGTCCTGTCGCCGGGTTTCTCCCGACGCTCACAAAGATGCCGTCGCATAAAAGCTCCTGCATTGTGTGATCTTTGCTATTCCGGAGCTGCACACCGGTCAGCCGCTCCGTGCAAATCAGCTTTTCCACGGTACTGTTCCAGCAGAACTCCACGTTCTCTTTTTCCTCTAATTGCTTTTTATAAATCTTCTCTGCCCGCAGTGTATCTCTGCGGTGGATCAAATACACCTTTTTTGCAAAGCGGGAGAGCGTCAGCGCATCTTCCGCCGCGGAGTTCCCGCCGCCAATGACCGCTACCGTTTTACCACGGTAGGCCATGCCGTCACAGGCCGCGCAGTAGTGTACGCCTCTGCCTGTCCATTCTCTCTCACCCAGTATCCCAAGCGGTCTTGGCGTCGCACCGGTCGCAATTACAACCGTTCTCGTCATGATGATTCCTTCACTGGTATTCAGCCGCTTGACCGGCTCCTGCAGTTCCACAGATTCCACCTCTGCCAAAATTGTCTCAGCACCAAAGTGTTCCGCACCGCGCTGCATCTGCTCTCCGAGTGTAAATCCATCGATCCCTGCATCAAAGCCGGGATAGTTGTCAATCTGCTCTGTCAAAGCCATCTGCCCGCCAGCGGAGAGCTGCTCCAACACCACAACGTTCAATCCGGCTCGCGCCGCATAGAGTGCCGCTGTGTAGCCTCCCGGCCCGCCGCCGATCACAGCCATGTCATAGATCTGCATGCTCATCCCCCCAGTGATTCCTGAATAAACGCATCGATCTCCGCCTTCGTCCCTGGCGCAACAATTTGTCCTTTACTTTCTCCGTTCCGGAACAGCTTCAACGTTGGAAGCAGCTCCACGCCATTTTTCCGAAGCAGCTCCGGCTCCTCGTCAGCATTGATCTTTGCCACAACAAGATCCCCTTCCCGCTGCTCCGCTACCTTTTCCAGTGCCGGTGCGATGCGTCTGCAATAACCGCACCATGGTGCCCAGAAATCCACCAACACAGGTCGTTCTGCCTTGAGGACAATCGCCTCATAGTTTTGTTCCGTTACCGTAATGATTGCCATAATATTTTCTCCTTTGTCTGTTTCAACTCTTTTCTTCAGGTTTCCCCGGATGCGTCATAACCATGCCTGTAATCAGGCACATCAGCATCGAGATGACCATCACGGCCGCCCAGAATTTATGCTGCTTGAACATGGTCTGTTCTCCCTTCCTTATGTGCTTTATAGATCATCAATCAGCGCCGTACTCTTGGCGTATGCCGTGCTGCGCGCCTCAAAAAAATCTGTTTTGACCAGATTCGCATTTGCGTACTGGCTCACCCACTCCATGCCTTCCGGCTCTTGCTCCAATCCCGGATAGAGGGGTTCGTATCCGAGGCTTGTCCAGCGCAGGTTCCCAAGGTATTGGATATAGTCCGAAACCATCTGTCGGTTCAGTCCCGGTACCTCATCGCCAATCACATAGTGTCCCCACGCAATCTCCTGCGCTACGCCTTCCATCATCATAAGTCGCAGCCCTGCTACTGCTTTTTCCGAAAACAGTTCCGGTTCCTCCTCTTGCAGTTCCAGCAACATCTTCCGAAACAGCCAAAGGTGCGTGTTTTCATCCCGGTTGATATACCGGATTTCCTGTGCCGAGCCGGGCATTTTCCCATTTCGGCTGAGGTTATAGAAGAACATGAAGCCGCTGTAAAAATAGATTCCTTCCAAGATGTAGTTCGCCATCAGCACGCGCAGCAACGTTGTTGCCGATTGATCCTTCTGGAATGCATTATAGCAGTCCCCAATGAAGGTATTGCGCCGCAGCAGATGCGGATCCTCTTTCCACTGATACAGGATCTCATTCCGTTCCACAGGTGAGCAGATGCTATCCAACATATAGCTATAACTCTGCGAATGCACACACTCCTGAAAGGTCTGGATATTCAAGCAGAGATTAACTTCATTGGCCGTCACATAGGCGCTGATATTCGGAAGATTTGCCGTCTGGATGGAATCCAAGAACACCAGAAAACTCAGGATCTTATCATAGGCTCGTCGCTCTGCTGGCAGCAGCTTAGGATAGTCCTTGAGATCCTGTGACAGGTTGATCTCCTCCGGAATCCAGAAGTTGTTCATCGCCTGCCGGTACCACTCACTGACCCATGTATATTTCATATTGTTGAAGTCATTGAGATTTGTGGTATTCCCATTCAGCATCCGGCGCAGGCGAACATCCGTATCTCCTTCCGGATTAAACAGTGCTTTTTTTCGGAGCATCTCCATCTTTTTTCTCCCTTCAGGATGAGCATACATCGCAGTCCGTCACTTCCAGCGATTTGCTGCGTACATAATAGATCGTTTTGACACCGGATTTCCAAGCCAGAAGATACAGCTCCAACACCTGCCGCATCGTATACTCATTTGTGATATACAGGTTCATGCTCTGTGCCTGATCAATATGCCGCTGTCGAATCCCGGCCGCCTTGACAGACCACGTCTGGTCAATCCGATGCGCCGGCTTATAATACCACATCGTATCTGCCGACAGCTCCGGCGCCACCCTTGGCAGCATACTCCCCTTCTTTTCCTCCAGCCAGAACCGCTGCATGACCGGATCTACGCCGGCCGAGGTGCCGGAGAGAATCGACGTACTGGATGTCGGCGCAATGGCCAGCAGATATGCGTTCCGCATTCCGTTTTTTTGTATCTCTCCCGCAAGGTTCTTCCACGCCTTTGTCTTATAGCTGCGCTTTTCGAAGTACGCACCAGTCTGCCAATCACTTTCCTCAAAATACGCATAGCTTCCGCGCTCCGCAGCCAGCTTGCAGCTCGTTCGAATCGCCGCATAATTGATGCGCTCAAACAGCTTGTCTGCAAACTTCAGATGCGCGTCCTTCTCCCAGTTGATATGCCGCTTTGCCAGCGCATGGTGGTAGCCGCTGATCCCAAGGCCCACTCCGCGATAGCTTCTATTTGTCAGCCCTGCATACGCAACCGGATAGAAGTTCAGATCGATCACATTATCCAAGGCCCGCACAGCAGTTTCCACCGTGCGCTCCATGTAGTCCTCATCCTCCAGCGGAAGATTTCCAAGGGATAAACTGGCGAGATTACACACCACAAATTCTCCCGGTTTTGTCGTTGTCACGACCACTGGATCGCCCTGCTCCGTCCGTACCTCAGTGCCAAGGCTCTCAACAGGCGCCATATTTTGCGCAATCTCTGTGCAGAGGTTTGAGCAGTAGATCATTCCACAGTGGCTATTGGGATTCATCCGGTTGACTGTATCCCGGTTGAACGCAAACGGTGTCCCCGTCTCCACGGCGGAGCGCAGCACCAGCCGTACTATCTCCTTCACCGTGAGTACCCGCTTTTCAATGCGGGGATCTTCGACACATTCCCAATATCGCCTCTCCCATTCCTTCCCCCAGAAATCCTCCAGTGCATAGTCCTTGACTGTCTGGATCTCATGTGGGCACATAAGATACCATTTTGCGTCTATGTTCTTTTCCGCAAGCTTCCAGAACAGGTCCGGATAGCAGACTGCCGGAAATACGTCATGTGCTTTCTGCCTGTCGTCCCCGTTATTGGTACGAAGCTGTAAAAATTCCGGCAGATCACGATGCCACACATCTAAGTAAACTGCAACGGCTCCTTGCCGCATACCAAGCTGATCCACCGCAACTGCCGTATCGTTGACCAGCTTGATCCAGCGGATCACGCCGCCGGCCGCACCCGGAAATCCCCGGATGGCGCTGCCGCTTGCCCGTACCTTTCCGAAGTACAGGCCCATTCCGCCGCCAAATTTGGAGACCTTCGCAAAGCTGTCTATGGAGCGATAGATCCCATCCAGACTATCCGGAACCACATCCACAAAGCAACTGGAGAGCTGATAAAACGGTTTTCTGGCATTGGCCATCGTTGGTGTGGCCATCGTGACCTCCATCCGGCTGAGCATATCATAAAACCGCTGTACCCACTCCATGCGATCTCGCTTTTCCTGCATCGCGAGGTGCAGCGCAATTCCCAGGAACATCTCCTGTGGTGTTTCCATTGGTTTTCCGTCTCGTGTATGGATCACATAACGTTTCAGAAGCAGCTCCAATCCTGCGTATGTAAACAGCCGATCCCGTTCCGGACAGATCATATCTCCAGCCATCTGCAGTTCTTTTTCAGAATATGCCTCTAAAATATATCGGCCATAGAGTCCTTCATCTGCCAGATCGTGCAGCTTCTCCGGAAATGTTTGAATGTTCCGCTTCTGCATTTCTTCCCGGACGGTCCGTGAGAAAAAATGGTTTTGAAGCCGTGCCGCAAGATACTCCCAGCGCGGCGCCTCCATGGTAGTCAGCTCTACCGCCGCCTTGACCAAGATCTTCTCCTGTTCCCGGACGCTCATCCCTTCCCGAATGAGCCGTTCATACTGCTCTGCAAGTAAATTCAGCGAATATTTCGCAGAGTCAAAGTCCGCTTCAATCTCACGCAATGTTCCCTCCAACGAAGGATCTTCCATGCGCGCTGCAATCCGCTCCCGCATCGCGCGAGCCTTCGCCCGCTTTTCCCTGTACAGGATGTATGCCTTTGCAGTCTCGTAATATCCCTCCGCCATCAACTGCTGCTCTACCTGATCCTGCACATTCTCTACCGTCAATTGCTGCACTTCTTCCAGTCGCTTCAAAACTGCCCGCAAAAGGCTGTTCAGCGATTGCTCCGTGATCTCCACATTCGTCGCCGTAAAAGCCAGTCTCATGGCCGCACGGATCTTCTCCGCGTCAAACGCCGCCATTTCGCCGTTTCGTTTTCTGATCTCCATTTCTGCGTCCTCGCGTTAAATAATAATAATAAAAATTATTATCAATATAATACAAGAGCTTCGCACGCTTGTCAATATATTGTGCCATTCTTCTTTCGCTTATCAATATATTGATTTTCATATTATGATCATGGTTTCATTTGCGATATGATATTTCCTGACCCGTACAAGATATCTCCCATCGTTCCTATCTCTTCCGCCTCACGCTCGTTCCATCGTGCTTCTCCACGATCTGTTCCGCCTTGATAAAGGATGAGGTATCCCAATGGGTTCATATACTGTTTTGCTGGCAAAGCTGATTTCAAAAGAGCTTCTTGCACTGCGCCGCCGGCTGTCTCTGACACAGGAGGCCATGGCCGAGTATCTTCACATCTCACGCCGTGCGTATGGCGATCTGGGGCGTGGAAAATACGCAATCTCTGCTGCCACACTGATGTTTCTTTTTCCAATGTTTGACCCGAATATGCAGCAGAGACTTTTCCGGCAGTTCGCCGAAGGTGTCCGAGCCATCGAGGAATCCGCTGAACAAACCGACCAACCCAAACCGATCCTGTGAGCGGAGATTCCTGCACACCAAAAGTAAAAGTGCAAATCGGAGCTGAACTGGCTCCGACTTGCACTTGAAACGCCTTATGGAGCAGAACGCGGGAGCAAATCCCTTACCGCGCGCCAAACTTCATTGATACGATAAGTCTGATGGTTTTTATTTTTATAAGCGATTCATACTGGATACTGCTGTTTTCTGATGCAAGCATCCTCCTAATATCATAGAGCGCCTGATGCGCTTCGTCTGCCTCGGCTCCCTCCAGAAAAGCGTCCAGCGCCTTTTCAAATTCGTTGCTCATCATGCTCTTTCACCACACAGTTTCGGTATATACTCGTTCTGTATGGTATTTTACCATGATTTTCTCCAAAATACAACATAGTCTGTGTATTTGCGCAAAGTATATCGACGAATACTATAGGCATCTCTCGTAAAATAGAGGCAGCAGGGAGGTGCGTCATGGATAAGCACTATAAGGATTACATCCAGATCGGGTTGAATATCATGCGGTACCGCAAAGAACAGGGGCTGACGCAGGATCAGCTTTCCGAGATGGCGGGCTATTCGCGCAATCATTTGCAGCGCGTCGAAACCGCCGTCTGCAAGCCAACGGTCGGTCTGCTTCTGGATGTGTCGGAGGTTCTCGGCGTTCCGGTGGAACGGCTGATGGAAATACGGAAATGAGAAGAGCGTCTGCTTTGGCAGGCGCTTTTTACATCCCCATCTGCGGTTCCTGTGAGCGCTCCTGCTGCTGTTCCGAGATTGGCTCGTGCAGCGGACCAAAATCCTCGCGGTTGACCATGCCGTAGGGCGTGATCTCAGCGCCGTACTGCTTGAGGACGTCTTCTGCGTAGGCTTCGCGGTTCAGATGCTTATAGATCAGGTCTGCATCCTTGCCGCCGAGAACGAATTCCAACTCATCACGCACCAGCGCGTCCTTATCACGTATTTTTGTCTCGAAACAGTATTGCGGCAGCTTTTCAAGTCGGTCGAAGACATCGTCCAGCGTTTCACACTGCGTCGCACCGATAACAGCTTTAATTTTTGTAAGCTGTCCATTGGCTTTTAATTCTTGAAGAGATTTGGCAAGCTCGTTGATCCGCGGAAGATCTTCCACATCGGTCAGCATGCTGTTCAGCTGTGGCACGATGGCATCACAGGCTGTGAACTGCGCGTCGAACCATTCCGGCGCGTCGAGTTCTTTTTGGACTTCCTGCATCCGCTGTTCCGTCGCAGGCAAGTCCAGCACAGATGTTTTCTGCTCGTTCTCATGATTCATGAGCGTCAGGCGGATCATGTAATTGATATCACGCTGCGGCTCGTGATCCGCCAGCGGCTGCAATTCCTCCGTGCGGACAACGTAGCCGTGCGGCGTGAATACACCGGCTTCACTTTCGCGCATCTGTTTGCCGATTTTGGCGTAATCCAAGAGAGCATAGGCGCTGTCCGGCAGGGCATCCAGATCCTCCCGAAAGCCGTTTTCTACAT
>OGHL01001125.1_pt1 | contig 16518 bp, 12 predicted proteins | sample 1571391 | NCBI WGS metagenome assembly OGHL01 (sample SAMEA2581948, study PRJEB24529) | metagenome | biome: Human gut stool | place: China | collected 2011 | reverse complement strand
TACGGCGACCACCGAGATCTACACTCTTTCCCTACACGACGCTCTTCCGATCTTGTCAGTCTTGACCGTGGAGAGCATGGCTCTGGCGAAGTTCTTTACCTTCAGCGGGTTTTCCATGCTGACAGTAATCCCTGCGACATTGAGCATATACAGCAGCAATGCGCTGTAGTTCCCGGTGGCTTCCATGACACAGTGGATACTACCGTCTTTGGGCAGAGTTCCGATGAACTGCTTGATCCCTGCGGTCGTGTTGTTAAAAGTGCGGATTTCCCCGCCCTTGTCGGAGGAGTAAGCCACCACGAATGTAGCTTTGCTCACGTCGATTCCAATGTACTGCATGGCCGTTCGGTTTTTAGTTTTAATGACATCGCTTACATCTTGATCCCTCATTGCAAATACGGGTTCATGCACCTTACGAACTATCCGGATTCTGATGTAAAGAGTATGGGGTCGGAACATGCTTTTCGGTCTCGCAGACCAATGAGAGATCGGACTTATTCCATACTCTGATGTCTTAATTACTCAAATTTAGAATAACTAAAGTTAATATACAATGAAAAATATCGTTTTTTGATACAAAAAGATTCAGAGATGAGAAAGTAATGATCTGTTGAATATTTCTTCGTTTTGTTGTCGAATAGAATCTGTACGCAGGGAAATTCCGATAAACATTTTCAGTTGCCGCTGTTTTATTTCCGGATTGTTATGGCTAATATGCGGTGTTCCGTCTTTTCGATTTGAGAATATGGAAATATTCTCTTATTTTTGTGGCCGACGGGGCTGTATTGCGCCCCTTTTCGTTAATTTATTAGATAGTTTTCGGATTATGATGAAAAAACTGTGGATGCTTCCTGTTTTGTTGCTGGCGGCGGTCGCTTGCAGCGACGACAATGGCGGAGACGACGTACCCCCCCCCTCTGCTGATCAGCATGTGACGTGCGAAATTTCGGCACCTGCCGACGGTGCAGAGGTCGATATGTCTGCAAAGATGACGGTCGAGGGCGATGCGGAGATCGATGCAGGGAAAATCTCGAAAGTGACATTGACCGTAGGCGGCAAGGTCGTGAGCGACGTTACGTCTGTACCTTTTACTTATGATTATGAATTTGCGGAGGATCAGGCCGCGGGTGAGTTCAAGATCGCATTGGCGGTCGAAGGCGACGCGGGTGCGAAAGCTTCGGACGAGGTAACGGTTACGCTCAAAGCGCCCGAACAGCATCTTACCTGTACGATTTCGGAGCCGGCCGAGGGGGCGGTTTTCGACCTCGGGGCGACGATTACGATCAAAGGCGATGCGACGGCCGATATCGGCTCGGTTTCTGCGGCCGTATTGAAAGTCGGCGGCAAGACGATCGCGGAGGTGACGAACGTGCCGTTTACTTATGAATACGCTGTTGCGGCCGACCAAGCCGAAGGGGCGTTGAAAATCGAGCTGGCGGTCGAAGGCGACAAGGGCGGCAGCGCCTCGTCGGAGGTGAATGTAACGGTCAAGAAACCTGCACCTCAGCCCGGTGAAGGCGAAATGGTCGACACGCGCGACAACCATGTTTATCGCACCGTGAAGATCGGCGACCAGACGTGGATGGCCGAAAATCTGGCCTATCTCCCCTCCGTGAATAAACCGTCGGCCACCGTAGGGGCTACCGTCCCGCTTTACTTCGTGCTGAATTACGACGGCGAGGATGTGGCGGCGGCCAAAGCGACGGAGGAGTATAAAAAATACGGCGTTCTCTACAACTGGTACGGAGCCATGGATCAGGAGAATGCACAGGGCGGCAGCGCCGATGCCGTTCCGAGCGGTGTCCAGGGGATCTGCCCCGCTGGCTGGCACCTTCCCAGCAAGGCCGAATGGCAGGTTTTGGAGGATTATGTAGCTTCGCAGTTGCCGCCGGTGAAAGGAAACGGCTGGTATAATGAGTTGGACGGAGAGTGGGTGTTCGACGAAGACTGCAAGAATGTCTGGTCGGCACTGGCGGGTAAGGAAGGTTGGAGCGACTCGAATGCTTCGCAGGAGAATCCCGATCTGGCGAACGGGCCTCGCGATACGTTCGGATTCAACGGAATCCCTGCCGGACAATGCTGGCATACCGGTTCGTTCAGCCTTTCGGAGTCGTCGGCGACTTTCTGGACGACGGATATGCAGACGCAGGGTAGCGGATATGTCGTGCTCAACAACTTGCAGTACGGTCTCGAATATTCTAAATTCGGTACGCAGCCTCAGCGCGGTTATTCCGTGCGCTGTCTGAAAGACTGAGATTTTGTTATCAACGGCGTATCCCGGATCAGTCCGGGATACGCTTTATCGTGTAATTATACAGAGCCTCGGAGTGTTGTCGGGCGGTGTGACGTGCGGCGATGTGCGGTTCTGTACAAAATAAGAAAATCCGAATGAAAAAATATTTGTTCATGCTGCTTTGGACGGCTTGTGCTGTCGCTTGCAGCGACAGTGATCCTGCGCCGCAGCCTGACGACGAAGGGCCGACGCCTCCGCCCGATAAGGAGCAGCAGGTCGTCTGCGGCATCGAGAAGCCCGAAGAGGGTGCTTCGGTCAATCTTGCGGAGAAACTGACGATCGCGGGAACGGGTGTCGCTACGGTCGGCGAGATCGAAAAGGTCGTTTTGAAAGTGGGAGGCATAGTCGTTCCTGAGGTGACCGACGTGCCTTTCGAGATCGAATACACGTTTCCTGCCGAGCAAGCCGAAGGCGAATTGAAGTTGGAGCTGTCGGTAGAGGGCGACGCCGGAGCGACGGCATCGACCGAAGTGACGGTGACGACCTATCGAAAGGAAGGTCCCGCCGCTCCCGTAGAGGGAACCATGACCGATGCCCGCGACGGCAATGTCTACAAGACCGTGAAACTGGCCGATCAGGTGTGGATGGCGGAGAATCTGCGTTATCTGCCCGAACAGCACGACGATGTTTCCGATACGGAGCCGCGCTACTATATCTGGTCCGATTATGATAAGGAGACACAACTCGGCGCCGAGGCCCTGAAAGTTTACGGTGCCTTCTATAACTGGAAGGCGGCTCTGCAAGGGGAGGAACCTCAGACGTCGGCCGATCAGGCTCCTGTCCGCGGCGTCTGCCCCGAGGGATGGCACATCCCGTCGCAGGCCGAGTGGCAGCAGTTGGCGCAGTACGTGCTCGATGCGGACATGGCGGCGGTTGGCAGCAACGGCGAGGTGGATGAGACGGCCATAGCCAAAGCGCTGGCCATGGATTATCCGGATGATGAGTTGATGTGGAACCTTCCTTCGATGATCGAAGGCGATCCGCAGCCGACGTGGCCCGGTATCGATAAGTCGAAGAACAATGCGACGAAATTCAGCGGGATTCCGATCGGGTTCCGTTCCTACTCGTTCAATCCGGCTGACGGCGGCGTGCAGTGGGATCATGCGTCGTACAGCGCCGGCTGGTGGTCGTCGACCCAGGGAGTGATGGGCGAAGGTTATTGTGCCGTGGTGCGCATGTGGTCGGACAACCAGCGTTTCGCAACGGACTCGAACTTCATCGGGGGCGTGGGCCTTACGGTTCGCTGCTTGCAGGATTGACCTGACCCGATACTTTTTTAGCGGGTCGGCGTATGCCGGCCCGCTCTTTTTATGCGTGAGCGCAGGGAGGAAAATAGTGCGGCGCATGTCGGAATGCCGCCGATGCGCTGCAATGACAAGATGGCGATAGGGCGTCGTGCACTGTCGGATGCAGCGGCGTGTGAGAACTTTTTTCTGCGTGAGCAGGCGATTATACAGGCTATTTCACTACCTTAGACTTCGCTCCGGCGGGTATCGTACTTCGAAAAATCGAACCGTGCTTGCTTTCACGCGCGGTTTTTTTCGTATCTTTGGCTACGCCTTAGATATATCGTCTCGGCATAATAAAACATAAATATTTGCTTCTGCGCTCGACTTTTCGTATCTTTGTCTTCGCCGAAGATACTCCCGCTCGGCAATGTTCAAATAAATTTGACATTGCGCTCGCTTATTCGTACTTTGGCTTGCGCCGAAGATACTCTCGCTCGGCAAAATCAAACTTTGGTTTGTTTTTGCCCTCGCTTATTCGTATCTTTGTTAAATATTTCGTCCCCTCCGGCCTGTGCGCGGCGGAGGCTCTAAAAACGACCGAAAATGAAAGAACGGATTCAGCGCTTCGGTAAATCATTGAGCAGTATGGTAATGCCCAATATCGGCGCATTCATCGCCTGGGGATTCATCACGGCTCTTTTCATTCCGACGGGTTGGTGGCCCAATGCGAGTCTGGGGCAGCTCGTCGAACCGATGCTGCGTTATCTGCTGCCGCTGCTGATCGCCATGACGGCGGGACGGCATGTGGCCGGCGATCGCGGCGGCGTGATTGCCGCCGTAGCGGTGATGGGCGTGATTCTGGGCAGTGACATCCCGATGTTCATCGGCGCCATGGCGATCGGGCCCTTTGCCGGCTGGGTGATCCGCTCCTTCGACCGCTGGGCGGAGGGACGCATTCCCGCCGGATTCGAAATGCTGGTCAACAACTTCTCGGTCGGCATCCTGGGAATCGTCTGCGCGCTGATCGGGTTCTATGCCGTGGGGCCGGTGGTTTCGGCGCTGACCGTCTTCCTGTCGGCCGGCGTGTCGCTGATGATCGAACACGGTCTGCTGCCGCTGGTCGCGGTCTTCATCGAACCGGCCAAGGTGCTCTTCCTGAACAATGCGATCAACCACGGAATCTTCTCGCCGATCGGGATCGAACAGGCGCGCCAGACGGGCCAGTCGATCATGTTCCTGCTGGAAACCAATCCCGGGCCGGGCCTCGGCGTCCTGCTGGCCTATTGGGCCTTCGCGCGCGGCGCGGCGCGTTCGTCGGCGCCGGGAGCGATCGTCATCCAGTTCTTCGGCGGCATCCATGAGATCTATTTCCCCTATGTACTGATGCGCCCGGCCATTATCGTGGCGCCGATCGTCGGCTCGGCCGCGGCGATCCTCTTCTATTCGCTTACCGGAACGGGACTGACCGCCGTCGCGTCGCCCGGCAGCATCATCGCCGTGGCGGCGATGGCACCGAAGGGGGAGACGCTGCTGGTGCTCGCCGGGGTGGTGGTCGCGGCAGCCGTGTCGTTCTTCGTTGCGGCGCCGATCGTCAAACGTGCGCATTTGGAGGAGGTGAAGCCCGTTCAGAAGCCTAACGGAACGGTTATCGGAGGAACGAGCCGTGCGCCCCGTGCGCTCGAAGGGCCGATCCGCACGGTCGTCTTCGCCTGCGATGCCGGCATGGGATCGAGTGCCATGGGTGCGACCCGTTTCCGCAAACGCATCGAACCGCTCGGCAGCGGCGTGCGTGTTACCAACAGTTCGGTCGACACGATCCCGGAGGGGACGGATGTCGTCGTGTGCCAGTCGCAGTTGTCGCAGCGCGCCGGGAAGGCTGCGCCCGCGTCGGAGGTGATCGTGATCGGCAATTTCCTCTCCGATCCTGCCCTCGACGGGTTGTACGGCCGGATCGAGGGCCAAACCAGAGCATCCGAAGCTCCGCAGTCGGAGGAGGTGCCCGCAGCGGCAACTCCCGCTGCACCGGCGTCGGAGATGCTGACCTTGCAGGGGATCCGTACCGGACTGGCGCCTGTGGGCAAGGAGGAGGCGATCCGTGCCGCCGGAGCGTTGCTGGCTGCCTGCGGTTATGTCGACGGGGAATACGCCGAGGCGATGGTCGCCCGCGAGCGTGTGGCCACGACCTATCTGGGCATGGGTATTGCCATTCCCCACGGGACGGCCGAGGCGAAGTCGCGCATCAGGCGTTCGGGAATCGTCGTGATGCAGTATCCCGAAGGGGTCGATTTCGGCGAAGAACGGGCGCAGCTGGTGATCGGTATCGCCGGTGCCGGCGACGAACATATCGAGATTCTGGCGCGGGTGACGTCGGCGCTCGAAGACGAGGAGGTGCTCCGACGGCTTAAAACGACGGACGATCCCCGTTATATTCTGGAAAAATTGGCTATTTGAAATATGGTATCGAAGACTGTTACAATCGAAGCTCCGAACGGGATGCACGCGCGTCCCGTATCGGCATTGGTGGCGCTCGTCAAGGCGTCGGGACAGCAGGTGACGCTGCGTACGCCTGCCAAATCGGTCAGCGGGGCAAGCATGATCGGCATCCTTTCGCTGGGGTTGAAAAAGGGCTCGGAGGTGGAAGTCGCGGTCGAAGGCGACAACGAGCAGGCTGTACTCGACGAGGTGGTCGCCGCGATCGAGGCGATAACCGATTAGGTCGTCATGCTGCGGTTGCGGGTGAAACAAGCCATGGCCGATGCCGTGGCGATCGGGCGCGTGTGGCGTTATCGGGCCGGAGCTTACGCGCCTTCGGGCCGGGTCGTGCCGTCCGGAGAGCGGCCTGCGGAGCAGTCGCGTTTCGATGCGGCGGTGGCGGCCGCCGAAGGGGAGTTGGAGAAACTGGCGGCCGCGAACGAAATCTTCGCCGCGCACCTCGAACTGGCGGCCGATCCGATGCTCATGGAGAACGTGGCGGAGAAGATCGCGGAGGGAATGACTGCCGCCGATGCCGTCCATGCGGCCTCCGGCGAGTTGGCGGCGCTCTTCGCGCAGATCGACGACGAGTACCTGCGGGCGCGCGCCGACGATGTACGCGACGTATGTCGCCGCATCCTGCGGCAGTTGGTGCCTTCCGAGACCGATCCTTTCGCCGCGATTCCCGACGGGAGCATCCTCGCCGCCGACGAACTGGCACCGTCGGATACGGCGCGGATCGATTTTTCGCGCGTGCGCGGCGTGGTGACGCGGCGAGGCAGCGCGACGAGCCATCTGGCCATTCTGGCACGCAACCGGAACCTGCCTGCCGTGGTGGGGTTGGGCGACGATTTCGACCGGTTGGACGACGGCACGATCGTGGTGCTCGACGGCCCGGCCGGCGAACTGCTGATCGCTCCCGACGAGCATACAGCGGCGGAGTATCGCCGGCGTATGGAGGAGGCCGAGGCACGATCCGCGGCTGCGGATGCGTACGCATCGCAGCCGGTCACGACACGCGACGGGCGGGCGTTGGCCGTGCTGGCCAATGCCGGCAGCGTGGATGAAGTGGAACGGGCGATCCGCAGCGGCGCCGACGGCATCGGGCTGTTCCGCAGCGAGTTCCTCTACATGCAGCGGCAGGACGGCTTTCCCGACGAACAGGTGCAGACGGCGGCCTATGCACGGGCCGCCGAGCTTTGCGGCGGCCGGCCGCTGGTGATCCGCACGCTCGATATCGGCGGCGACAAATCGCTGCCTTACTATCGATTCCCCGAAGAGGAGAATCCTTTTCTGGGCTGGCGGGCCATTCGCGTAAGCCTCGAATTGCGCGATATGTTCCGCACGCAGTTGCGGGCGATCCTGCGTGCCAGTGCCCGGGGCGGCGTGCGGGTGATGTTTCCGATGATCGTCTCGCTCGCGGAGTTGCGCGACGCGCTGGCGCTTTTGGAGGAGTGCAAGGAGGAGCTGCGCCGGCAGGAGGTGCCGTTCGACGACCGGATTCCGGTCGGGGTGATGATCGAGACGCCGGCGGCGGTGTTCATGGCCGACGAACTGGCCGCCGAGGTCGATTTTTTCAGCATCGGCACCAACGACCTCACGCAGTACGTGCTGGCCGTCGATCGGGGCAACCGGCGGATCGCTGCGATGTACGATACGCTGCATCCGGCCGTGGTGCGCGCGATGCGGCTGACGGTCGATGCGGCTCATAGGCATGGATGCGAAGTGGGCATCTGCGGCGAATTCGCCGGATGCGCAGCCCATGCCGAACTGCTCGTCGGACTGGGGTTCGACGAGCTGAGCGTGGCGCCGCCCTCCGTTCCGGCCGTCAAGGAACGCATTCGCGGGCTCGAAACGCCGCAGGCGGAACTGACGGCACGCAGGGCCGTCGAAGCGGCTACGGCGTCGGAGGTACACGAATTGATCGGCGTCGGGTGACGCCGGCTTGCAGAAGCCCTTACTCAATCCAAATTTCAATACGATGAAAAAACTGTTTCTAACTTGTTTCTGCTGCGCTTCCGCCGTGCTGGGGGCCCGTGCGCAGGATGAACACATCGTCATCTGGGACAATGCTTCCGCCCCGACGTCGAGCGGCTTGTTCGGGCCGACCGTCATCGAAAAGGAGGTCTTCGTGGCGAACAACAATGTCGCCGAGCTTTTCGTCTACAAGGCCGAGGAGCCGAGCGGCCGTGCCGTCGTGGTCTGTCCGGGCGGCGGTTATCACAACCTGGCTATCGGCTACGAGGGGCACGACATGGCGCGCTGGCTGGCCGACCACGGTACGACGGCCGCCGTGCTGAAATACCGTATGCCCAACGGTCACTGCGAAGTGCCGCGCAACGACGCCGAGCAGGCGTTGCGCATCATGCGCGAACACGCCGCCGAGTGGGGATACGACGCGTCGCGCGTGGGGATCGTCGGTTCGTCGGCGGGAGGTCATCTGGCGGCCAGCACCGGAACGATCTCGGACGAGAAACCCGCTTTCATGATCCTTTTCTATCCGGTCATTACGGCCGAAGAGGGCAAGTTGCACAAGAATTCGTTCAAATACCTGTTGGGCAAGGACTATTCGCCCGAGGAGGCGCGCAACTATTCGCTCGAAAAGCGAGTCTCGGCGCTGACGCCCCCGACGCTGCTGCTGCTGAGCGACGACGACCGGATCGTTCCGCCGGTCAACAGCCTGCTCTTCTACGAGGCACTCAAACGCAACGGCGTGAAGGCCTCGATCCACGTCTTCCCCACGGGAGACCACGGCTGGGGCATCAAGCCCGAATTCAAATATATCGAGCAGTGGCAACGCTACGCGCTCGACTGGCTGGAACAATTCTGAATCGGAAAAACATCAATCAATCTTTTTGCAAGACGATATGAAAAGAGCAATTCAATTCGGCGCGGGCAATATCGGCCGCGGATTCATCGGTGCGGTACTCTCCGAGGCGGGGTACCATGTGGTTTTCGCCGATGTGAACATGGAGGTCATCGACCGCATCAACAAGGACGGCGCCTACACCGTGCATATCATGGACGTGGAGAGCCGCGACGTGCGGATCAGTAATATTTCGGGTGTCGATTCGGGCGGCGGGGAGATCGTCGACGAGATCGTGCGCGCCGAGATCATCACCACGGCCGTCGGGCTGCGCATCCTGCCCTTCATCGCCCCGGCCATCGCCAAAGGCATCGCCGCGCGCCGCGCCGCAGGCGTCGGGGAGCCGCTGAACGTCATCGCCTGCGAGAACGGCATCCGTGCCACCTCGCAGCTCAGGGAGGAGGTCTACAAGCATCTCTCGGCCGAGGAGGCCGCATGGTGCGACGCGCACGTCGGGTTCGCCGACTGTTCGGTCGACCGCATCGTGCCTCCTGTGCGCAGCGAGAACCCGATCGACGTGGTCGTGGAGAATTTCTACGAGTGGAACGTCGAGGAGAAGTCGTTCGTGGGCGGTGCACCGCATATCGAGGGGATGAATCTGGCCGATAACCTGCTGGCCTATATCGAGCGCAAGCTCTTTACGCTCAATACGGGACATGCCATTACGGCCTATCTGGGACGGATGAAGGGGCTCGCGACGATCGACGAGAGCATCGCCGATCCCGCGATCTTCGCCATCGTCAAGGAGGCGATGCAGCAGAGCGGACAGGCGCTGGTCGAAAAGTTCGGTTTCGATCATCTTCCGGGCCACCCCCCAGTGGTTCTGCTCCGTGGAGTCCTTCAAGGACGACGCCATCGCCGCCTGCGAGGACGTCCGCTGGGTACCCTCCTGGGGCAAGGACCGTCTGCGGTCCATGGTCCTGGAGCGCACCGACTGGTGCATCAGCCGCCAGCGCCGCTGGGGTCTGCCCATCCCGGTGTTCTACTGCAAGGACTGCGGCAAGCCCATCTGCACCGACGAGACCATCGACGCCATCGCCAATCTCTTTGAAAAGAAGGGCTCCAACGCCTGGTTCGAGATGGAGGCGGAGGATATGCTGCCGGAGGGCTTCACCTGCCCCCACTGCGGCAAGAACGCCGGCTTCGAGAAGGAGACCGACACCCTGGATGGCTGGTTCGACTCCGGCTCCACCCACTACGCCGCCATGGAGCGGGACCAGGGCTTCTGGCCTGCCACCATGTATATCGAGGGTCTGGACCAGTATCGCGGCTGGTTCCAGAGCTCCCTGCTGGTGGCCGTGGGCGCCCTGGGCCGGGGCGCGCCCTTCAAGGAGTGCCTGACCCACGGCTGGACCGTGGACGGCCAGGGCCGCGCCATGCACAAGTCCCTGGGCAACGGCATGGACCCCGCCGAGATCTTCAACAAGTACGGCGCGGACCTGCTGCGCCTGTGGGCCGGCTCCTCCGACTATCATGTGGACGTCCGCTGCTCCGACGACATCTTCAAGCAGCTGAGCCAGAATTATCTGAAGTTCCGCAACACCGCCAAGTTCTGCCTGGACAACCTCACCGGCTTCGATCCGGAGCAGCTGGTGGCCGCCGCCGATATGCAGGAGCTGGACCGCTGGGCCGTCACCCGGCTCAACAGCCTGATCCGCCGGGTGTTCGACAGCTACGACGCCTACGAGTTTCACGCCGTGTCCCACGCCATCAACGACTTCTGCGTGGTGGACCTGAGCTCCTTCTATTTCGACATCATCAAGGACCGCCTGTACTGCGACGGGGAGAACAGCCTCAGCCGCCGCAGCGCCCAGACCGCCCTGTTCCTGATCCTGGACGCCATGACCCGGATGTTCGCCCCCATCCTGGCTTTCACCTGCGAGGAGATCTGGCTGGCTATGCCCCACCGCAGTGCCGACGACAGCCGCAGCGTCCTGTTCAACTGCATGGTGCAGCCCTATGAGGGCTATGCTCTGCCGGAGGACGCCATGGACCGCTGGGCAAGGATCGCTGCTGTCCGCACCGCCGTCAACGGTGCGCTGGAGCAGGCCCGGGCCGACAAGACCATCGGCAAGAGCCTGGAGGCGGAGGTGGATGTCACCGTTCCCGCCAAGGACGCCTTCCTGGCGAACATGGACGCCGATACCCTGGCGGATCTGCTGATCGTGTCCCAGGTCCGGGTCACCGTGGGCGACGCCCTGTCCGTCACCGTGGCCCCCGCCCAGGGCGTCAAGTGCGCCCGCTGCTGGAAGGTGCTCACCAGCGTGGGCACCGTGGCCGGGCACGACACCCTGTGCCCCCGGTGCGCCGCCGTGGTGAAGGCGCTGCCCGTGGTGGAATAATCGCCCATTTGATCTGACCAACGGGGCGGGGCCGCTGTGCCCCGCCCCGGCTGAAATTTTCGGGCGGATGCGGCATCCGCCTGCGGAGGTAAAACGTGAACGACAAACAGGAAGCAAAATTCCAGGAGCTTACCGGCCGGCCGGTGGGCCATCTGGTGTGCAAAATGGCGGTCCCCACCATCATCAGCATGATGGTCACCGCCTGCTATAACATGGTGGACACCTATTTCGTGGGCCAGCTCCACAGCAACAGCGCCACCGGCGCGGTAGGCGTGGTGTTCTCCCTGATGGCGGTGATCCAGGCGGTGGGCTTCTTCTTCGGCCACGGCTCCGGCAACTATATCTCCCGCCAGCTGGGCCGCCATGAAACCGCCGACGCCGAAAAAATGGCCGCCACCGGCGTGACCCTGGCCTTTCTGGCCGGGTGTGTCATTCTGGCGCTGGGCCAGATTTTCCTGACGCCTCTGGCCCGGCTGCTGGGCTCCACGGACACCATCCTCCCCTACGCCCGCAGCTATCTGCGGATCATCCTGCTGGGGGCCCCGTATATGACGGCGTCCTTCGTGCTGAACAACCAGCTGCGCTTTCAGGGCAGCGCCGCCTACGGCATGGTGGGCATCGCCGCCGGGGCGGTGCTGAACGTGGGGCTGGACCCGCTCCTGATCTTCGGGCTGAACATGGGGGTGGCCGGGGCGGCCCTGGCCACCATCCTCAGCCAGCTGGCCTCCTTCTGCATGCTGCTTCTGGGCTGCGCCCGGGGCGGCAACCTGCGGATCCGGCTGAAAAACCTGTGCTTCCGCCGGGACCTGTTCCTGGAGATCGGCAAGGGCGGCGTGCCGTCCCTGTGCCGCCAGGGGCTGGCCAGCATCGCCACCATCTGCCTCAACCGCAGCGCCGGGCTGTATGGCGACGCGGCCATTGCCGCCATGAGCGTGGTGAGCCGGGCCATGATGCTGGCCCAGTCCGCCCTGATCGGCTTCGGCCAGGGATTCCAGCCGGTGTGCGGCTTCAACTATGGCGCGGGGCTGTATCACCGGGTGAAGGAGGGCTTCCGCTTCTGCGCCAAGTGGTCCACGGTGTTCCTGACGGCGGTTTCGGTGCTGGGTCTGGTCCTGGCTCCCCAGATCATCGCCGTGTTCCGCAACGACCTGGAGGTCATCGCCTTCGGAGCCCGGGCCCTGCGCCTGCAGTGCCTGGCCTTCCCGCTGTGCGGCGTCATCGTCATCTCCAGCATGCTGACCCAGACCATCAACAAGGTTTGGCAGGCCTCGGTGCTGGCGGTAGCCCGGCAGGGGCTGTTCTTCATCCCGGCGGTGCTGGCCCTGCCCCATATCTGGGGGGAGCTGGGGGTGCAGCTGGCCCAGCCGGTGTCGGACGTGTGCGCCTTCGCCCTGACGGTGCCCCTGGTGCTGGGGGTCCTGCGGGACATGGACCGCCAGCAGCGCCTGGAAAAAATCCGATAAAAAAGACAGGCAGCGGGCCTCACAGCCTCGCTGTCTGTCTTTTTTCATACTTTACAGGGCGGCAGCGCCGATGATACCGGCATCGTTGCCCAGCCGGGCCGCGGCGATGATGGGGATGGCCCCATCCTTACCGCCGAAGCAGTTTTTCTCCACATACCGGCGCACCGGGGCCAGCAGGCGCTCCCCCTGTCGGCTGATGCCGCCGCCGATGAGGATCACCTCCGGAGCCAGGGCGTTGACGATGTTGGTCACTCCCGCCCCCAGATAGTCGCAGAAGCGGTCCACCACGGCGTTGGCGGTCTCGTCTCCCCGGTCCGCCGCGTCAAACACGGTCTTTCCGGTGATCTCCTCCGCCCCCGCCAGCAGGGACTCCGGATGCTCCGCCGCCGCCTGCCGGGCCTGACGGATCAGGGCCGTGGCGGAGGAATACGCCTCCCAGCAGCCCCGGCGGCCGCAGGTGCAGGGCTCGCCGTCCAGCACCAGCAGGGTGTGGCCCAGCTCGGCCCCGGCCCCCCGCATACCGTCATAAATTTTCCCGCCGATGATGATGCCGCCGCCTACGCCGGTGCCCAGGGTGATGAGCACCACGTTGTCGTGGCCCACCGCCGCCCCGGCCACCTGCTCGGCAAGAGCCGCGCAGTTGGCATCGTTGCTGAGGCGGCAGGGCACATGGAACCGCTCCTCCAGCATCCGGCACACGGGAACGTGGTCCCAGCCCAGGTTATAGGCCCGCTCCACCACGCCCGCAGCGGAGTTGCAGGTACCCGGCGAGCCGATGCCGATGCTGCGGCAGTCGCCGATGGACAGCCCGGCCTTGGCCAAAGCCGCCTCCACGGCGTCGCCCATATCCCCCACCACCTCCGCCGCCGGACGGCGGGCCAGGGTGGGCACGCTGACCCGGGAGACGATGGCGTGGCCGTCGTCCACCGCGCCCACGGCGATGTTGGTGCCGCCCAGATCAATTCCAATGCGAATCATATGATGTTCCTCCCATCCCAGGTGATGTGTTATACCCCGGCCATTTCCTTGGGGGCGGCCTGCTGGGCCGCCGGGACCAGGTCCTTGATGAAGCACCGGCGGCGCTTGTGCTGCTCCAGGGGGAAGCCCTGCCACTGGGTCTGGACCTTCTGGTTCATCTCCAGCATGGGGCCGGTCTCGGCCCAGCGGATGCCCATGTCAAAGGCACCCCGCATCACCTGGCTGATGACCACGGCGTTAACGCCCTTGCTCTGCAGGTCCGGCCGCACGGCGATCAGCAGCAGGTCCACGGTGTCGTTCTTCCGGAAGGCCTTCAGCAGATCCACCCATCCGGTGGGGAAGAGCCTGCCCTTGTGCTTGCGCAGGGCCTCGGCGATGCTGGGAGCCGCCACACCGAAGGCCACCATCTCATTTTCCTCGTTCATGACGAAGCAGGTGAGCTGTGGGTTGATCAGCGGGGCGAACTTCCCGGCATAGCGCTTGATCTGCGCCTCGGACAGCTCCACCGTGCCATACAGCGGGGAATAGGCCGTGTTCACCAGCTGGAACACCTGCCGCACCAGGCCGGGATAGTCCAGCCGGGTCCGGGCCTTCTTCACATGGAGCTTCTGCCGCTTGAGCACATAGTTGCTGAGCTTTTCCCACCGCTGCAGCACCGCCTCGTCGGTGGGGGCGGTGATCAGCTCCTCGATCCAGTCCACATCCTTGGCATAGCCCAGGGCCTCCAGATGATCCTTGTAATAGGGGTGGTTATAGTAAGTAAAGAAACAGCTGCGGCGGTCGAAGCCCTCCACCAGCAGGCCCTCCCGGTCCAGGTCCGTGAAGCCCAGGGGGCCGTGGATCTGGGTGCAGCCCAGCTGCCGGGCCCAGTCCTCCACCGTGGCAAACAGCGCCCGGGACACCTGGTAGTCGTCGATGAAGTCCACCTGGGTAAAGCGCAGGCGGTTGGTGTGCCACTTCTCGTTGGCCTTGCGGCTGAGGATGGCGCCGATGCGGCCCACGATCTCTCCGTCCCGCATGGCCAGCCAGCACCGGGCCTGGCAATATTCGAAGGCGGGGTTCTTTTTCTTGTCCCAGTCCTCCAGGTCGTCGTCATAGGTGCCCGGGATGTACTGGGGCACGTCCTTGTATAATTCCATGGGATATTCCACAAACCGGCGCAGCTGCGCCTTGGTGGTCACCTCAACAATAGATACCATATCTGTCTCCTCCCTTCTTTCGGAGCACCTAACAGTTTACCGCCTTTTGCCGCCGATTGCAACCCGTTTGCCGCCGCCGCCCGGGAATTTCGGAAAAAATCACTGCGGCGGGATAAAAAAAGTGTTCCATATTGTGAAAAAATTTGCTATAATGTTCTTGAACGCCCGCCGGTGAGGGAAAGCCGGCTTATTACGGATAGGAGGAATCATTATGATCAGAATCGGTATCATCGGCTGCGGCAAGATCGCGCAGGTGCGCCATCTGCCGGAATATGCCGCCAACCCCCATGTGGAGCTGGCGGGCTACTACGATTTGAACACCCAGCGTGCCCAGGAGATGGCCGCCCAATACGGCGGCAAGGTCTACGATTCCTATTTTGACCTGCTCAACGACCCCAGCATCGACGCCGTGTCTATCTGCGTGGAGAACCGCAGCCATGCGGAGATCACCACCTACGCCCTGTACGCCGGGAAGCACGTCCTGTGCGAAAAGCCCATGGCCGTGACCCTGGCGGAGTGCGAGTCCATGGTGGCCGCCGCCGAGCGCAACGGCAAGCACCTGATGATCGGCCACAACATGCGCTTCGACCCCGTCCACCGCAAGGCCAAGGAGCTGCTGGACGCGGGCATCATCGGCGACATCATCACCTTCCGGGCCACCATGGGCAACGCCGGCCCGGAGAACTGGTCCATGGAGGCCGGGAGCACCTGGTTCTTCGACAAGAAGAAGGCCGCCATGGGCGCTCTGTCGGACCTGGGCATCCACAAGGTGGACCTGCTGCAATACCTCACCGGCCAGAAGGTCATCGAGACCACCGCCAAGGTCATGACCCTGAACAAGCACACCGCCACCGGCGCGCCCATCACCGTGGACGACAATGCCCTGTGTATCCTGCGCATGAGCGGCGGCGCAGTGGGCACCCTGGCCGCCAGCTGGACGGTGTACGGCCACGAGTGCCAGTCCACCTGCCTGTACGGCACCAAGGGCATCATGCTCATCTATAACAACAACAATCCCGCCGCCCCCATCGAGGTCCGGAATCTGGACGGCACCAGCACCACCTACAACATCCCGCCGGAGACCAATTCCGGCGTCATCGACGAGTTTGTGGACGCCCTGGAGCATGACCGGGAGCCGGAGGTCTCCGGCAAGGAGGCTCTGTCCACCATGCGAGCCATCTTCGGCAGCATCAAATCCTCCGAGATCGGCCGCACCGTCAGCGTCAACAGTAGCTTCGTCAACCATCTGTAAGCAAAATGCTCCCCTCCGGCTCACACCGGAGGGGGGTTTTTTTGCTTTTCAGAAAAGCCGCCAGCCGAACAGGCACGACGGTGCTGCCATCATCGGCAGACATTTCGTAGGGTCCGCTGCCCTCAGCGGGTCGGGGCGGGGGATTTCTGCATTCTACGTCAGTCTTGGCTCTCCCTTCGGGAGAGCTGTCGGCGCAGCCGACTGAGAGGGAAAAGCATCAACCGCGCTTTCGGCAAGCAGAACAGCCCCCGGCGAAAGCCGGGGGCTGATTGCAGTCAAATATGTTCCTGATAAACGGCGGCCAGGAGGGTCAGGGCGGCCACGGCGGCCCAGAACAGGAGCTTCCTGCGCAGCATCCGCCGGAGCTTCATGGGGCTTTTACTCCGCCAGCTTGCGGCCCATGGCCTGGCAGGCGGCCAGCACA
>OGHL01001123.1_pt1 | contig 16549 bp, 18 predicted proteins | sample 1571391 | NCBI WGS metagenome assembly OGHL01 (sample SAMEA2581948, study PRJEB24529) | metagenome | biome: Human gut stool | place: China | collected 2011 | reverse complement strand
TCTATGTGGATGTCGTCACCGGCGAGCCGCTCTTTTCCTCCACGGATAAGTACGAGAGCGGCTGCGGCTGGCCGGCTTTCACAAAGCCCATTGAAGAGCCTGCCGTGGTGGAACTGGAGGACCTGAGCCACGGCATGCGCCGCACGGAGGTCAGAAGCCGCGCCGGAGATTCTCACCTTGGTCATGTGTTCACCGGCGATCCGGAGTCCCCCAACGGCGTGCGCTACTGCATCAACAGCGCGGCCCTGCGCTTCGTCCCATACGAAAAAATGGAGGCCGAGGGCTACGGCTATCTGCTCTCTCTGTTTAGGGAGTGAGTTTTGGAACAGGAACAAAAAAAGACACCTCATCTGAAGTGACCTCAAAAAGTCGGTCAATATTCAAAAGAGAATTACTCAAGCCGCGAAAGGGCTTGCTGTCTGTAAATTATAGGCAGCAAGCCCTTCGAATTTTTCGTGATCTGGGCAAAAGCGATCTTGTCAAATGCAAAGCCGACTATATGGCAGCACGAAACCTGGATACACGGCGTTAGAGTCGAAGCCGGAGGCATTGGGTGACTCCGGTGCGACCGACAGGGCAACTTGCGGGCGTCAAAAATATGTGATACAATTTATCATACGAGCCTTTGACCGAGGGGAGAACACATACATGCCTGCTCTCCTATTGGGAGCATCGTGCGTCCTGCGAAGCTGCGTTCTTCGTCAGCAGAAGAAAACTGCCTGACCGAGAATATTTCGTCACTTCATTCCGTCAAGGTGGCTACCCCCCTTGCACCGTTTATGCGGCTATTCCCTGTGGACTTGCCATCCGTAGACGGTTTTGAGAACCGTCCGTCGCCAGCAAGTTTTGAAAAACTGCTATGGAGGGAGTTGTAAAAATGCAGAACTATAACATAAAGGATTATTCAGTCGAATTTGATAGAACCGCAACAGTAGATTGGTATGAAAAATATGAAGGTTGGAGCTGTGATTGTGGTGACTGCCAAAGTTTTTTAGCATGGGTCAGGCAGAAACAGCTTCCATCCGCAGTAACAGAATTACTCCAAATTTTTGGAGCGTTGCCGGAAAAACCGACCTATGTATGTGAACTATATCCAACTGAGCGGGGGCATCTTTATCAATTCAATTATCGTGTGGTCGGCTGTATGCTGAATGCTCATCACCCGCATGAATCTATTGGATTTGACTGGGGTTCGGTATACTGTGGACATGAAGATTATCCATGTGGTGCTCCGGATTTTCCTGAGCCAAACTTTGACATTATGTTCTTTGTGGACATACCGCCTTTTGACAGTAAGGGCGAATGACGAGAATATAAAGCTAAAGAGAGAAGATAGTGAGGGAGATCAATAATAGATTGGAGCTATCAGAAGCGTCTGCTGCTTTGGTTGCCATACCTCAATGTTGTATGCCGCAAAAATAAAAGACCGCCATCTCAGTGAGCAACAGCTCCTTGAGATGGCGGCCTTTTTATACGCGGTTAGGTTTGACGCTACGATTTATTTCTGCTTGTCGCGCGCGATGGTCTCCTTCACGGCGCGGTAAATGAACGCATTGGTGGACTCTCCCCGCGCCTTGGCGTGCTCTGTGATATTCCCCTTTTCACCTTTGGGGACGCGCAGCTGAATGTTCTCCAGTTTTTCGTGATATTTTTTACTGGCGCGCAATTGCGCCTCGGTCTGCTTCATTGGAATACCGCCTTCTATCCTCTTTGTTTCATCTTACAAAATAAGAAGCTATATGTGAATACACATATTTCACAGATTATTACAAGAATATTTGGATACATTGCCCATTGATATGTGTATACACACATGCTATACTGCCATTACAAAGTAAAACAACGGCAGTTGCAAGGAGTTGGCGCTCCTCGCAACCTGCGCAGGTGAATGACCCACCTACACAACGGCTGAAGCCGCACCGTCAGGAAGTAGTATACCCTGTTTTGCCCCATTTGGCAAGATACGGTTACTATAAAACTTCCTCTGTGTGCGCTCGGGCGTCAGACTTCCGCACCCTCATAGCGGTTTGGAGCAGCGTGTAGGCGAAATGCCTGCGCGCTGTTTTGCTTACCGCTCTGAGGAAAGGAGGTTAAAGATACCATGGAAGAAGCGAAGAAAGCCCCTATCCGGGTGCGCGTTAACCGCAGTCTGGCATTTTTCTGCTGCATGGCTGTTCTGCCGGAGACCTGCGGCTTCGGCGGAACCCGTCCGACGCTCACCGTCTCGCACGACAACAGCTGCGATGACTATGTCACCGTCGTCCCGCTTGTACCGACCGGACACTATGCACCCGGCGAAGGCTGGCAGACCGGCAGCCATGCGCTCGTCACCGTAGACGACAAGACCTACATGGCTCTGTGCGACTACCCGGTGACCATCCACGCAAGCTGTCTCGGCCGCGGACTCGGCCATGTCTGGCCGGCAAAGGAGCGCAACGGCGTCCTGAAAGCCCTTGCCCATCACTTCCTGATCACGAAGGAGAACCTGCTATGAACGCGAAGACCGCCAAGCCCTTCGAGATGAGGACGGCGTGGAACTGACTGCGCCGAAGACAAACCATATTATAATAATAGGAGATACTATCCATGAACTCGACCAACTACATTCAGAACCTCTTCAACAATGATCCCATGATCCCCGAGAACATCTATGAGCCCTCCGGCGTCTGCATCGGCGACACGGTGCTCGACAACACCCCCAGCGGCTTCGCCCTGTTCCAGGCCATTGGAGGCCACTACACCTCTCCCGCCCAGGCCATCGAGGAGCTGGTGGACAACGCCATTTCCTCCATCAGGGCAAACGGCGGCAGCGGCGAGGTCATCCTCCGTCTCACGGATGGCGGCGACTATGCCGCCATCGACCGAAGGATGCGCGCAAAGGTCCATCAGGGCAGCGGCACCATTCTGTTTGAGACCGGCACCACCATCCGCGTCCGCTGCGGCAAGGAGAAGCTTGAGTGCCTCAAGCCCGCAACGAAGCGCGCCAAGGCGGACTTCCGTCAGCTGTGCGGCTACCTCAAGGAGGAGCTCGCCTACACCTATGCAGCCATCCTTGCGGAGGGGAGCGTCACCATCGGCATCATCTGCCGTGAGCAGAACGCGCACGAGAGCTGCCATCGGCTCGAGGCGCTTGAGCCCCTCTGGGAGGCAGACCCAGTAGAGCTGCCGGAGACGCCGGCGGACTTCGGCGGCGGCAAGGTCACCGTCCGCTGCTGCTACGGCACCATCGAGGCAGATAAGGAGAATGCCACCTACTATAAGGGCAACATGGCCTCCTCGGGTCTTGAGATCCGCATCAACGGCCGCTGCATCGAGCGCGGCCTGTACAGCAAGGTGTTCGGTAAGGCGCTGCATCCGAGCTGCAACCGCTTCCTCGCGCAGATCGACCTGCGCGGAGAGGACAGCACCGCATTCCCCGCAACGGAGACGACGAAGAACGCCTTTGTCGAGGGAGACGCGCGTACGCAGGCGCTCTTCCGTTGGATCCGCGCCAATGTCAGGCAGCCGGAGACCTCGCGCGAGTCGCTGGAGAGCCGCCTCGTCGGCAAGCTCGCGGAGAAGAAGGCGGCGGAGAGCGATACACTCCGCATCGGCCGCGAGGAGGGCACCTACCGCACCATTGGGCTGCAGGGAAAGATCGACCTGCTGGTGAGCAAGACCGATGGAATGACCATCTATGAGGCGAAGGCAAAGGGCACGAAGGCGGAGGACCTCTACCAGCTTCGGCTCTACGCGGACGGCTGCGCGATGGACGGCGTCCCGGCGAAGGAGAGTGTGCTCATCGGGGCGCGCCATCCGAAGGAGGTGTGCAGTCTGGCGGAGCAGCTCAACAGCCAGTGCGACCCCACGGGAGAGCCGTATCACTTCGTGCTGCGGACATGGGCGGAAGAGGGCATCAGCGCATGACGCCCTATCCGGTGATCAATGTGAAGGCGACGGGGGAGAACATCCTCCACCGCCGGATCGAGAAGGGCTACACGGTGTTGGATGTGCAGCGGTATCTGAACCTCGCCTGCCCCCAGTCCGTGTACCACTGGCAGGCGGGACGGACGCTGCCGAGCATCGATAACTTCTACGCATTGAGCGTGTTGTTCGGTACGACCGTCAACGAGCTTGTGGCCGAACAAGAGAGCCGATAGGCTTAAAAGAGGACAATAAAACACGGCGGCGGCAGAGAGCTGCAACTCTCTGGCGCCTGCGAAGGTGAAGCACCACCTACACAACGGGATTTCCCGCACCGATGATATCAGTATAATCGATTGCTCTCGTTTGTGCAAGGAAAACCTTCAGAGCGACTCTGAACACTGTGTAGGCTTTTAATGCACCTACACAGTGTTTTCTTGTCCGCATACAAGAAAGGAGTCCATCTAATATGGCCTTGTCCGATCATAAAATCGTAGCATTTCCTTCACCGGCTTCTCATAAGTTGGAGGCAGGAGGGACCTGCCCTATGGAAATCAAACACACGCATCCCAAAAGCAAGTCGCCGGACGAACGCGATGCACAGCTGAAGGATATTCGCAACGCCTGCATAGCCCTGATTATGGCGCAGAAGAAGACTGCCGGAAAAGAGGGTGCGTAGGATGAGATACGAGGCCGCTTATGCACGCCAGTCCGTCGAAAAGAAGAACAGCCTTTCCATCAAGGGACAGCTCGATCTATGCACCCGGACCTCCGGCAATTCGTCGCTGCTCATGTACAGCGATCAGGGCTACTCAGGGAAAAACACAGATCGTCCCGACTTTCAGCGGCTGCTCAAGGATATCAAGGCAGACAAAATCAGCAAGCTCTATGTCTATCGGCTCGATCGCTTCTCGCGTTCCATTGCTGACTTCGGTCAGCTTTGGAATGTGTTGCGAGCGCACAGTGTCGAGTTTGTTTCTGTGACAGAGAACTTTGACACCTCAACCCCTATGGGACGAGCGATGCTCCATATCATCATGGTTTTCGCCCAACTGGAGCGCGAGACGACGGCGGAGCGCGTGAAAGACAACTATGATAGCCGTGCCGCACTTGGCTCATGGCCCGGGGGACCTGCTCCTTACGGCTATTGCAACGGACGGACAAGCACAGGAAGTCCTACGCTAATCCCGAACAAGGAGCAGTTGGAGATCGTCCACCGCATTTTTGAGAAGTACGCCGAAGAGGGCGCTACCCTCAAAAGCGTTGCTGATATGCTCAATCGAGAGAAAATTCCTTGTGTTCGGCGCAGTACTTGGGATAATGTCAGCGTCGCCCGAGTTCTTCATACGCCTGTTTATGTCAATGCGGATGCTCAGGTGCGCCTATACTATGCCTCACTCGGCGTAAAGGTTGTGTCTGAGGAAAGCGCGTTCGATGGAAGACATGGCTTGCTCCTGTATGGAAGACGAAAGGCGAATGACCGCAAATACACCGACGTCAAGGATCATCACCTTGCAGTACTGAATAGTCCCGGTGTTGTATCCTCCGACCTCTTTCTGCGCTGTCAGGACAAGCTCTCGCACAACGCACAGATCGGAAATGCGGGCAAGGGCACACACAGCTGGCTCAGCGGTATGATGAAATGCGCCAAATGCGGATACAGCATCACTGTGCAGCGCAGAGAAAACGGTCTCCGTCGCATGATATGTTCCGGCCGCTACAACCTCTCCAAATGCGATGCCGACATCCGTGCCGATCTCACCGAGCTGGAAAATGCCGTCGCTATGGAAATTGAAAGGCTTCTCGCAGAATGCCCGCCGAGCGAGCCGGTCGAGCCGATTCGGAAGGATATCTACGCAGAGAAGCTTGACGCCTTAGACCGCAAGGCAGACCGCTTGCTGGAGGCGTTTGCCAACGATGAGAGCCTGAACGGTGCTTACCTTCAGCGTGCGCTTGCCCGCCTTGAGAAAGAGCGCGAGGAGATCCTTGCATCGCGCAAGCGCGAGAAATCGAGACCGGCCATACCGGATAAGCTTGTCTTTTCCGAGTTGAGCTTTGAAGAAAAGAAGATCGTTGCCGCACAGTTTATCGAGCGGATAGAGGTCACCGAGGACTCTGCAGAGATCAAGTGGGCTGTATAAAGTCCGGCATATACAAGAAAAGACGGCGCAATGGTCATGACCATGCGCCGCTTTTTCATTTTGGGAAATTATGTACTTGTACCGTAAAGCAGATTATGGATTTCTGACAATATATCCTTCCCATACACATCTTCGGATCGCTGGCACATTCCAAGGTATATTTCGCGCTGAATTTGCGGCGACGAGTACACTCGTGCATCACTAGTCTCAGCACCGCGTCCGGTTGTGCCGCGGTGATGGCCCATGACATATTGGTACTGGTCTAAGGGAAGATAGCGGAACAAATCCGTAGCTGCCGTGTATCGCAGAACATAAGCGCGGCGGTTGTCATCACTGTCGTCCTCTGGCTTGTCTACAGCGACCTTGAACTCAATGTGGTTTTCTTCTAACTTGCTTCGGACATAGGCGGATATCTGCTTGGGTTGGAATGGTCGAACTTCAATTTTTCCATTTGGACGTTGGACTAGCCGACAGCCAAACGGAATGGTTTCCCAGCTTAATTGATTGATGCCTGCTATCTTCTCTTTGATTTGTGCCGCGATGTATTCGTAGACGACGGCTAGTACTGGGCTATCCGGGATTTGCCGATCCGAGCGATAGGTCTTGTGCTGATTCACTATGCCGTTCTCGGCTACTGCATAGCACGGTGCGGTGTAGAATTTTTCTCCTTGGGGGCATATATGCATGCCGAGCGTTGTTGCACCGGCTTCAGAGGGACGCCTACCTGATTCTAGCATGATAATACCTATTACGCCGCGGTAATCTCCGCCGCGAATGTCTTCTAGAAAAGCATGTAGCATCGTTCTTTGCTGTATATCGTCCAAAGCCGTTTGGCTGGTGCGATGCTCCGCTGTAGCAGCTCTTTGGCGCTGCCGCGCTGCATCATATGCTTCGCTGCGCATTCGTATAGGATTTTTGGTTCCGGGGTGTACCGCCTGCAGGTACACATATACGCGGTTTATTACCTTGTACCAAGTGCGGATGGTGCTTGCCCTGTACTCGTGTCCTCCACATTTGGCATTGATGGCCATGGTAACATCGGAAGTCGTAAGTTCTTGGAAAGACGTTTCTAGAATAGGCGCGAAGACATCTTGTAAGATGTTCTGATAGGAACGGGCAGTATTCGTTGACCATGCGTGGAATTTTCGGACGGTTTCCCGGTTGTTGTCGGAAAAGAGAACCGTGTTCAGGCTATATGTCGTTCTTTGCTGCGCTGCTGCAAAGATTGCCGCAGAATTTTTTTGTATAATACGACGCTGGTATTCTGCATCTGTGTATTGTTGACGCGGGATAGTAATTTCTACTTTCCCGTCTTTTACAGAGAGACAATCTCCGCGCAGAACACATCGGTATATATCTTTCCTTTTATCCAGCCTGGGCATGGACCAAAGGAAGGTATATGTACCATCGTCATATTTTCGGTTTTCCCAGTCATACTTCGGCATAATTACATCCAATCCATTTTCTTGGTTATCTTTGCAATCATTTGGCACATATGCTGCTGGATTCGCGGTGATGTAAAGTCTATATATACACGCTCATCTACGGTTGATGCTTTATAGCCAAGGATGTAGCGGGCAGACAGTTGATCCGATTGAAGCGTATCGTGACCGACAGCAAGAAAAGATTCGTGGAGTGCTGCTGATGTTAACGGGATTTCCGACTTGCTATAGGTGCCGGATGCCCCTGCTTTTGGTGGGTGCAGCACTACATTTGGTGCTGTGTGCTGTGCGATTTGGCGACACAAAAATACCTCGATTTCTTTTATTGAGCATCGCTTTGGTGTTGCACGACAACCATACCCGCAGATGGGGACTTTTTCTAAATCACTAAGCCCCATTGCTGTATATTTTTCGCGCCATGCACACAAATCCTGCCACAACCAGTTGTCCAACGGAAGCAGTCGCACCGCCCACTCGTTGCTGCAGCACAGCTTTTCGCGCTTTTGCCTATGAGGTCCGGGGACCATTTTTTCGTCGATTAGCAGCATGTGCTGCCCCTCTTTTTCGACGATGTTCCCATACCTTAATGCCGCAATAATGTCGGGTGCTAGGCCTAGGACTCGTAGCTTTAAAGCCAAGTACCTAGCGTCTTCTAAGAAATGCACACGGTAATCTTCGCCTATCGCTGCGGTTACCGCGGGAGGTAGAGCTTTGCTGCGCGGCTGCCCCACTTTTTTGTTGTCAGTGGTGCGTGCTGCCGCGTAGTATGTAGCCAGCGGGTTCTGGTCGACATATAACCCTAGCGATATCAACCGGTCGAAAATATCCACTAGCATATGTAGAACACTAAGTTCGGTTTTGCGGCCTACGCCTAGCTGCTCCAATAATGGCAACACATCTGCGGCAGTGCGGTATGATGGCAGTTCTGCGTCCATGGAAAGGGCGAGCTGTTGAAGAGCGTTATACGCTGTTTGGCTATAATTATTTGACCATTTTTTGGCGCGCAGGTATTCCAGATCGTACCGTAGGTAGTCTGCCAGTGTTAGCTTTCCACCGTCAAGGAGCACTTTTAGACAGCTGTCCCAAATTTTTTCACACAGCTCCCTCTCGGCGGCATTGCACTTGTCGTCGTACTTTTCCACCGACAAAGACGAAACTGTTTTTTTGAACTTTGCACCCGTAACAGGATCGGTGACGCATAGATCTGCGCAGCGCCGACCATTGGCGCGGACATAGGGCCGTGTCTTCAGCCATTTATTAGCCCGGCACACTTCTATGGCTTTTGCAGGCAGCATATGCATCACTCCCTTTCACAGAATATTGTACAATTCTGTGCGGTGGGAATGGAGCGAGAAAATAGTTGACAAATATATAGTTATGTTACATATATTTTGGGAGGGAGGAGATAGAGTGGTTGATGAAATTCGTGTATTATATATGGGCAATAAGGCCCATATTCTGGTGCCAAAACACTCAGAACGAAAAGGTTACATTCCGTTTGAAGAGCGTTTCATTCCACAGAGCGTTGGTGATAGGGCGCTTGACTTCGCCAATAGCAAGCTATCAATTTCTGAGGTGCTATACAAATATAAGGCTCTCGGAGAATGTTGCTTTTCTTCTACAGGTGCTTTTTCCGAGAATCAAGCACAAACAATTGTCATGGGCCTGTCTGATACGCTTCATGATATTGGCAGGGGCGGACTGTTTGCCATAGAGATACTGCGGCTGGATGCTTTGGACAGGGAAATTGCAATGCGGGGGAAAAAGGATGCTGTCGCGCAGGAGTATGCTGATATCCTATCTAGCATTGAAGAGTTAGGACGATTCCAGGAGAGATTTAGGTTGGCGCTTTCTGATCTATCGCTAGTTCAAAAAAGGGATAGCGGTCATGCAGGCAATGCACAAATCCTTTTGCATATTTTTGATACTATGCCGGATCTCGCTGCAAAACGGTGCGGTATGGCAGGGTATATGGCCGTCGATGTCAATGAAGAAGGGCACTTTCGCGGTGAGATGCTTGACCTTGACTATACAAACATGATGCACGCCGCATTTCACCCCGATTGCAGTAGGTCATTGCTGCGTAATGATGTACGCGATGAAAAAACAGTGTGCGAATACTATGTGTTGTCCTGCGGATGCGAACTCGCAATGCTGGACTTAGGAAAGGCTCTTCAGCACGCCCTTTCCTTTACACGCTGCGCCACATGTGGAAGATTCTTCTTTGCTTTTGACCGACGCCGAAGATATTGCGGAAATAGCGAGTGCAACACCGGGCGCGCTCGTGCAAATAAATATCGGAAACAAAATCAAGAAGATCCGGTTCTTGAGAAGGCGCTTTGCTACAAAAATGTTATGGCTTCACGATATCGACGGACGATCCAAGACGAGAACCCATATACTCCACAGAAGGAAAGCCCTCGCAGCGTTTCCCATTTGGAGTACGAACAATGGACGCGAACATTTCATCAGGAGTTGAACCGTTACAAGGATGCATAGGGGGGAGCAGTTCTTCTTTATACCGAGGATGAAGATGTGGTAATTAAAGAAGCCGGAACGGTTTTTTTGAACGCGATCAGGCCAAACGACTATAAACCGGATTCCCCACACAAAAAGAGAAAATAACGCAATGATAAAAGATGGCAGACTGAAAAGCCTGTCATCTTTTATCATATAGATTATTTGCTTGGTTTATTTTGCGTTCATAATAGGGACTCGCGTCAGTGGTGAAAAATTACAGTAGACATTCCAATGCATTTTAGTAGAATGCACGGAAATGCTGCTGTAATTTCTGAGTTAATGAAGCCTATGCGGATGCTTGAAGCCCTTACGGCACAAGGGCTTTAAGCTGTGTGGGATGTGGATTCGCTCGACTGGAAGGGCATCTCCGCCAGTGAGATCACCAAGCGCGTGACGGGGAAGGTGACGAACGGCTCCATCGTGCTCTTCCACAACGCGGGCGAGCACACGCCGGAGGCGCTGCCGGATATCCTCGACTACCTGCTCGGCGAGGGCTATGAGATCGTGCCGATCTCCAAGATCCTGCTGACGAACGAAGAGACGTACATCGACCATACCGGACGGCAGTGCCGAAGCGCGGAAACGTGAGATGCCTGCTGCACCGACCAGATCACGGGCGCGAGCGTCAAGCGTCCGGACATTACAGGTATCGAGATTATGTGTGGGAGTTCGAAGACCGCGTGCGCACCCTATAAGAGAACCGAAAAAGGCCGCTGCAGGAATGTTCTGCGGCGGCCTTTTTTCGCGCTGAGAACTGGCGACTGTCAAGGCTCGGACCTTTCACCGGAGCCCCGCGGAATTTTCGAAACCCCGATGCGCTCGATGAGCTGTGCGGGGCGGCGGCTTCCTTACGCCGTGGGCGGCTCGTAGGTCACATCGTATTCGCTCCATTGGATGCGGATGGAGCAGCGCGCGCCGCCAGCGGAGAGAAACGAGTTGATCTCACACATCGACCAGAGCTTGGTCGCGGGGTCCTGCTGGCGGATGCGCATATTGTGCGTCTCCTGCGAGTTCGTGTAGACGGTGCCGTCGAGCGTGACGCTGGCCGAGACGGTGGTGCTGTTCATTGTCTGCGTCTCGATGGTGCTGCCGTCGTAGATGGTCGTGCGGCGGATGTCCACCAGGACCGGCGCAGCGGCATCCTTCGGCGCGATGCTGATACGCAGCGCGATGGCAGAGGAGCGCTGGTAGGTCAGCACCAGATCCTTCAGAGGAATATTCAGCGTGCTGTTGGCTGCGGAGAGATCGACATGATATTCGGTGAACGGCGCGAAGAGGTTGGGCGTCGTCAGCTCCTGCTCGCCGGACTGGAAGTGCAGTTTATAGCTGCGCGGCGTATCCTCGGCGACGGTGATGACAGGTGCTTCACCGTTTTCGCCCTTGGGACCCTGAATACCCTGCACACCCTGTGGACCGACCTCGCCTTGAATATGCAGGAGGACAAGGAAGCCGTGTTCGACTGCGTGGACACCGTAAAAATGTGCCTGCGTGTGTTCACGCCGATGATCGCCGCGATGAAGGCCTGCACCTGCAATATGTACCGCGCGGCGCAGCGCGGCTTCCTGAACGCGACCGATCTCGCGGACTATCTGACAAAGAAGGGGCTGCCCTTCCGCGCAGCGTATAAGATCGCCGGTCAGCTCGTGGCCTACTGCATCGAGCACACCGCCGTGCTCGAGGAGCTGCCGCTCACACTGCTCCGGCAGTACAGCGAGCGGTTCGGCGAGGACGTTTACGCCGCCATCGCGCTCACCAACTGCGTGACGGGCCGCACCTCGCTCGGCGGCACCTGCGTCGCGTCGGTCGAGGCGCAGATCGCCTCCGTCCGCGACTTCCTTGCCGGACAGACAGAGGCTGCAAAGCAGGCAAAGAACGGTTGACAACACGGAGGATCGGACTATAATAAGCGATAGTCAGCGGGCAATGTCTCCGCTTACGAATCAGAATTTGAAGGAGAGCTTTTTGAAACACATCACCTTATCACCGGAGCGTGTGGCCTGACCGGGAGGTCCGGCAAATCCAACACACGCCGCTCCTCCCGAAGGATTTCGCATGATCTTTCTTCCGGAGGAAACACCATGAACCGCGAAAACAAACGCAAGACCTTTGAAAAAGGCTACTACAAGACGCACGCCTGCAACGATACCTTCACCTGCAAGGTCTGCGGCCGGCTCTGCACGCCGCAGAACGCCGACAGCGACCACCGCAACCACTGTCCGAACTGCCTTTCCAGCCTGCACGTCGACATCGAGCCCGGCGACCGGGCGTCCGACTGCGGCGGCATCATGGAGCCAGTGGCTGTTTGGGTGCGCAGAGGCGGCGAATGGGCTATCATCCACCGCTGCAAGCGCTGTGGGACGCTCAGCTCCAACCGCGTGGCGGCGGACGACAACCCGATGAAGCTCATGAGCATCGCCATGAAGCCGCTGTGCGAGCCGCCGTTCCCGCTCGACCGCATCGAGGAGATGACCGCTCTCATGGGCGGCGACGGGCGGCTCCGCTGAAGCGGGAGCCAACGAAGGCAAAAACGCAGAGCAGTACCGAAACGGTGCCGCTCTGCGTTTCCTTTTTTGAAGAATTTTTGAATAATTGATAAAAATGGTTGACGACCGGACGGTGGAGGACTATAATGACGCCCTGAAACAGAGAAAAAAGGAGGTCATGGTATTCTCACATTGTTTATCATCGGAATGGTCGTTCTGACCGTAAAGCTCGTGGCATTGACGCTCAGCGTCACCTGGGGACTGACCAAGACGATCCTGTTCGGCGTCGGCCTTCCGGTCATCCTGGCTGTGCTGTTCATTGCGGGGCTGACGGCCTTCGCCGTCCCGCTGCTGATCCTTGCGCTGCTGGGCGTATTTCTGCTGCCGCTTTTCGGCATCTGAGGAAGCGGCTGCCGCGGAGTGCATGGGATGCGGCAGCGCGTTTGTCCTGATTTTGTACAAAAGGGCGATTGACTTTATCAAGTAGAAGTGTTAAAGTTTCGCTATTATAAAAAGTGCGCGGGCGGGAAGGACGCAGGCTCTGCCGACACGGACAAATGAGAAAGGGAGCAGTGATACCATGCAGGAACTGAGCAGAAGAAACGAGCATTTTACCGACTCCGTCATCCGACGGATGACGCGCATCAGCATCGACTGCGGCGCGATCAATCTGGCGCAGGGATTTCCTGATTTCGACCCGCCCAAGGCGATGACCGACCGACTGGAGGAGGTCAGCCGGCTCGGTCCGCACCAGTATCCCATCACGATGGGGGCGCCGAACTTCCGCCAGGCGCTCTCCCGCAAGTGCGAGCGCTTCATGGGCATGAAATACGACCCCGAGACCGAGATGGTCGTGACCATCGGCTCGACCGAGGCGATGGTGGACACCATTTTTGCCCTCACGAATCCGGGCGACAAGATCGTGATGTTCTCTCCCTACTTTGAGAATTACCGCGCCCAGACCATCATGGCGGGCTGCGAGCCGGTGTTCGTGCCGCTCGTGCCGCCGGCGTTCGGCTTCGATCCGGAGGTGCTGGAGGACGCCTTCCGTCAGCATCCCAAGGCAATTTTGATCTGCAACCCCTCGAACCCGAGCGGCAAGGTCTTTACCTACGACGAGCTCAAGCTCATCGCGGATCTCTGCATCCGATATGACGTTTACGCCATCATGGACGAGGTCTACGAGCACATCGTCTATGAGGGCCACAAGCACACCTATATGAGCACGCTCCCCGGGATGCGCGAGCGCACGGTCTGCTGCTCGAGCCTGTCCAAGACCTATTCCGTCACCGGCTGGCGACTGGGCTACGCCCTCGCGCCGCAGAACATCATGGACCGCATCAAGCAGTATCACGACTTCAACACCGTCGGCGCGCCCTCGCCGCTGATGGAGGCCGCCGTCGTCGGGCTGGATATGCCCATGAGCTACTACGAGGAGTTCGGCGCGCACTACGCGCACATGAAGGCGCTCTTTACCGGCGGCATGAAGGCGCTCGGCATTCCCTTCACCGACCCGCAGGGCACCTACTTCGTGCTGGCGGATATTTCCCCGTTCCTGAAGAAGGGCCAGTCCGATGTGGACTTCTGCGTGGAAATGGCGCAGAAGATCGGCGTGGGCGCCGTGCCGGGAAGCTCATTCTTCGACGAGGACGTGAACCACATCATCCGTCTGCATTTTGCCAAGAAGGATGAAACGCTCAACACCGCGCTCGAGCGCCTGAGCCATTTGAAGGACCTTGCGCGCTGATACATGAAAGTGAAAACGGACGCTGCGAAAAAAGCAGCGTCCGTTTTTTAACGGGATGGGGGCTTCAGTTTTTCAGGCTGTGCAGCGGCGCGGGGATACGCCCGCCGCGGGCGATGAAGTCCGCGCTGGAATAGGGGTGTACGGCCTGCACCGGCGCGGAGCCGAGCAGTCCGCCGAACTCCACCGTGTCGCCGACCTTGCAGCCGGGCGCGGGAATGATGCGTACGGCGGTGGTCTTGGTGTTGACCATGCCGATGGCGGCCTCGTCCGCGATGATGGCGGCGATGGTCTCGGCGCTCGTGTCGCCGGGGACGGCGATCATGTCGAGCCCGACCGAGCATACGCAGGTCATGGCCTCGAGCTTATCGAGCGTCAGCGCACCGGAGGAGGCCGCGGCGATCATGCCCTCATCCTCGCTGACGGGAATAAACGCGCCGGAAAGTCCGCCGACGGAGCTGGATGCCATCACGCCGCCCTTTTTCACCGCGTCGTTCAACAGCGCGAGCGCGGCGGTGGTGCCGTGCGTGCCGCAGACCTCGAGGCCCATCTCCTCCAGAATACGGGCCACGCTGTCGCCGACGGCGGGCGTGGGCGCGAGGGAGAGATCGACGATGCCGAACGGCGTATTGAGCCGGCGGCTGGCCTCCTGCGCGACGAGCTGACCCATGCGCGTGATGCGGAAGGCAGTCTTTTTCACCGTCTCGGCGACCACATCAAAGGGCTGGCCCTTTACACTTTGCAGGGCATGGTATACCACGCCGGGACCGGAAACACCGACGTTGATGACGCGCTCCGGCTCGCCGACACCGTGGAACGCGCCGGCCATAAAGGGGTTGTCCTCCACAGCGTTGCAGAACACCACGAGCTTCGCGCAGCCGAAGCCTCCGCAGTCGGCGGTGCGCTCCGCCGCGGCCTTGACGGTGCGGCCCAAGAGCGCCACCGCGTCCATGTTGATGCCGGCCTTGGTCGAGCCGACGTTGACGGACGAGCACACAAGGTCGGTGACGGCCAGCGCCTCGGGAATGGCGGCGATGAGCCGGCGGTCGGCGTCGGTCATGCCCTTTTGCACGAGCGCGGAAAAGCCGCCGATGAAATTGACGCCCACGGCCTTGGCGGCGCGGTCGAGCGCGACGGCAAAGGGAACGTAGTCCTCCGTCTCCGAGGCGGCGGCCACGAGCGCGATGGGCGTGACGGAGATGCGCTTGTTGACGATGGGGATGCCGAACTCGCGCTCAATGTCCTCGCCGGTTTTAACGAGCCCTTCGGCATAGCGCGTGATCTTGTCGTAGATCTTCTCACACGCCGCCTTGGCGTCGCGGTCGGCGCAGGAGAGCAGGGAAATGCCCATGGTGATGGTGCGGATGTCGAGGTGCTGGCGGTCGATCATCTGCACGGTGGACAGCACGTCGTTTTTATCGAGCATGGCGCGGACCTCCTCTCAGATGCGGTGCATGGCGTTGAAGATGTCCTCCCGCTGGATGCGCACGGCAAGGCCGCGCTCGGTGCCGTAAGCGTCCAGCTTGTCGGCGATCTCCGGGAAGGATACCGTGCACGCGGAAATATCCACCAGCAGGACCATGGTGAAGTAGCCCTGTTCGAGGATGGTCTGGCTGATGTCGAGAATGTTGATGTTGTACTCCGAGAGCAGGGCGCAGACGGAGGCGATGATGCCGACGCGGTCCCGGCCGAGAACGGTGACGATGGCTTTCATGCTGGATTCTCCTTCATTTATGATCATATATCCCATATTATAGCAGGAAACACGCAAAGAGTAAATATTCCGAATACCGGCTTTTGCCGGTATTCGGAATATTTTTTCCATGGCTTCAGCACACCGGACAGGTCCAGCCGAAGGGATCGGGCTTCGTGCCCCACTGGATGCCGGTCAGCTCGTCGTAGAGCTTCTGCGACAGCTCGCCGATACGGTTATGGTTGATCTCATAGCATTTGTCGCCCCAGCCGAGTGCGCCGATGGGGGAGATGACGGCGGCGGTGCCGATGCACCACGCCTCCTCCAGAGCGCCGGTCTTGGCGGCCTCGAACAGCTCGTCCACGCTCAGCAGCCGCTCCTCGACGGGAACGTCCCAGCTCTTCAAAAGCTCGATGGCGGATTTGCGCGTGACGCCGCGCAGGATGGAGCCGGTCAGCGCGGGAGTGACGACGGCGCCGTTGATCTTGAACATGACGTTCATGCCGCCGCCCTCCTCGACGTACTTACGCTCCACGCCGTCGAGCCACAGCACCTGCGAGTAGCCCTTGGCCTCGGCGCGCTCGCCGGCGCGGTTGGCCGCGCCGTAGTTGCCGCCGCACTTG
>OGHL01001116.1_pt1 | contig 16655 bp, 16 predicted proteins | sample 1571391 | NCBI WGS metagenome assembly OGHL01 (sample SAMEA2581948, study PRJEB24529) | metagenome | biome: Human gut stool | place: China | collected 2011 | reverse complement strand
CGGGACTTCTAAAATCCCGGCTTCCTGCGAATATTACATTGTCTGTTCCATTGTGGAGCACTGCTCCTGTTCCTCCTGCGGCAGAAGAAGTTCGATTTGCTCCTGTACGCTTTGAAGCTGCTTTTCTTCGGCATACGAGAGCGTCGCGTCATCCTCCAGCGCAAACGCACACGCGTTCCGGATCACAGCAAGCTGCTCATCCGAAAAAAGGCGCTGGCTTTCCACAAGTGATATACTCCCCATAGAGTAGACAAGCAGAGAGTAAAAATCTGCAACTACTTCGGATGGGGAGCATTCTTATGTCAGTAATGAATTATGTGAGTTCGGAAATAAAAATCATTGCGGTAAAACACAGTCTCGTCGGAACCGAAAGTCTCAATCAGTCCGCAGCGAGATTTGGCGTGAGCCGGAGCACACTACAAAAATGGCTGTTAAATTATGAAATGTTTGGCACGGAAGGTCTATGCCATCGGGCCGGAAACCATCACTACTCCAAGGAGATCAAGCGCGAAGCGGTAGAAGCCTATTTGTCCGGGCGGATGAGTGAAGAGGAAATCTGCAAAAAATATCAGATTCGGTCGAGAACACAGCTTGAGAAGTGGGTTTCGTTGTATAATGGCCAAAAAGAGTTCCGTCCCGCGGGCGGAGCCAGGAAGGGTACATGTATGGTCAGGATCAGCGGAGAAGGAAAAGAGAAGGCGGTGGAATTCTGCATCGCCCATGACAGGGACTACGCCCTGACAGCAGAGCGCTTCGGATTTACATACCAGCAGATCTATGGGTGGGTGCGGAAGTATCACGCGGCGGGTCTCAACAGTCTGCGAGAGGATCGGGAGTGCTCCAGAGAACTTTCCGACTGGGTCATTGAGAATAAGCATCTCAAAGCGGTCAATCTTGAGCTGGAAATGGAGGCTGTGCTGCATCGGAAGCTTCAGCAGTACCGACACCAAGGCCGCAGTTCGCCGGATCTCAGCGGCGTGCGGCAGGCTGCCGCGTATCAGGCCATCAAAGAATTGCACGAGGAACACAGATGGCCTGTTTATAAGCTCTGCGCTGCGGTAGGCGTCAGCAAGGCCGGATATTATAAATGGCTCAACCGCGCCGTGAGCCAAAAGCAAACGGAGGACGAGAAACTGGCCGGGCTCATTACCGAGATTTATCAGGCCCAGCGCGGTATTCCCGGATACCGGCAGATGAAGATCATTTTGGAACGCCGCTATGGGCTAAAGTGCAACTTGAAACGGATCTACCGTCTTATGCGCGTGCTTGGACTGCGGTCTGTATGCAGGAAGAAAAAGCGGCGGTATCAGAAGAAGACCCCGGCGGAATACACCGCGGAAAATATTTTGAACAGGGAGTTTTCGTCTGACCGGCAGAATGAGAAATGGGTGACTGACATAACAGAACTCAAATACGGCTCTGGCAGCAAGGCATACCTGAGTGCTGTGCTGGATCTGTACGGAAGGAATATCGTTGCGTTCTCCCTGAGCCGCCGCAATAATACACCTCTTGTGCTGGACACCTTCGAGCAGGCGTTTCAGAAATATCCGAACGCAAAACCGCTGCTGCACAGCGACCGGGGCGTCCAATATACCAGTCGTTCCTTCCGAAAAGAAATGAAACGCGCCGGCGTATGCCAGAGTATGTCCCGCGTGGGACGCTGCCTTGATAACGCCCCAATGGAGGGATTCTGGGGCATCCTAAAAACAGAAATGTATTACCTCTATCATTTCGAGGATTACGAAACTCTGCGGAAGACGATCTGCGCATATATTGACTTTTATAACAATGACAGGTACCAGAAAAAGCTTGGCTGTATGACACCGGCGGAATTCATCGCAGCTTCAGCAAAATAATAACGCAGAGAATCCTACATGTTGTAGAATCCTCTGCATAGTTTTTATTTCTTGCTTTGTCTACTTGACAGGGAGCAGTTCAAATCCCCTTGAAAACGGAAAAGCAGAGGTTCAAATCCTGTATGAACCTCTGCAAGCTGCGATTTCATCTGTAAGCGTCAAATAGTCCTGAACCTTTCCTTGCGTGGTAAGATGGAAGAAACACGCAAGGAGGATGGCTTCATGGTAAATGAACTGGCCTGTTTGAACTGTGGAAAGGGCTTTACGCCAACCTGCCACATTACGCGGCAGAAATTCTGCAGCAGTGAATGCCGTGTAAGGTACAACAACGCAAAGCGGTACTACACGGACACACCGGTCAACGAATGTCCGGAATGTGGAACACCAATCGAGCAGAGCGGCGAAGCCGGGCGCTGGCGGCGGTTTTGCGGAAAGCGTTGCCGGCAGCTGTACCATTATAAGAAATGGAAGGAAAAGCAGCAGGCGAATTATCAACCGCCCATTCAGATCTGCCCGAATTGCGGAAAAGACTTTCAGCCAGAATGGGGTCCCGGCACACAGCGCCGTTTCTGCGGCGACGCCTGCCGTATCCAGTGGTGGACAGATTACCGGAAAGCAAATCCATCCCTGGAGGAAAAACCCCTGTGGTGCGAATGCTGCGGGCAGGCGCTGCGCGCGGATCAGAAAAAGTATTGCAGCCGTGCCTGCTATCTCAGAGCCATGGAGGAAACACACCGTCAGCAGATATGCGCGTGGTGCGGGGAAGAATTTTCGGTCTATGCAGGGGAAGAACGCCAGTATTGCTGCCGGAACTGTGCCAGTGCCGCACAGACTGCGCCAAAGAATTTTCGCAGAGGCATCCGGAGGATTCAGCATACAGAACCGGAAAGCTGGACAGAGCATATCAGGCAGGCAGCGCGAGAAGCAGAGCTGGATCGTGACAGCAAGCGCGTCAGGCTTGTATGCGGAGAAACCAGTATGTACGCAGGGATTGACAGCCTGACCGCGATCATTCGGTATCGGCTCCGCTTCAATCCATACGACGGGAGCATCTATGTATTTCGGGATCAAAGCGGAACGATGCTCAAATATCTGCACTGGGATGGGCAGAGCTTCTGCCAGGGAAAGCGGCGTGCGCAGAGCGGAACCTATCCGTGGCCGGATGCGCCGGAGGGCGAGATCGTTGAGATTACGGAACGGGAATTTCAGTATCTTCTAAGCAGATCCATCGTCCCAATAAAAGACAGAAAATAGGTACAAAACCGCAGAAAACATTGCGTTTTCTGCGGTTTTATGGTATAATTTGAACATGAAAAGAGATATGAATGAGGCCGCGCAATGGCGGGATTTACTGCATAAAAAGGATCGGGAGATCGAAGCGCTGCACCGGCAGATCGACTGGCTGACGCAGCAGCTTCGGCGGCTGAACGGCCGCGTCTACGGACGCTCCAGCGAGAGAAGCGCAGAGCTGCAGGAGCAGCTTTGCCTGTTTGAAGCTTCTTCACACGAAACGGTGCGGGAAACTCCTTCAGAAGCATCCGTTCTCTGCCGGAGGAAAAAGCGCTGCGGAAAGCGGGAAGCGGATTTTTCCGGTCTTCCGGTGGAACAGATCCTGCACGAACTGCCGCAGGAGCAGCGCCGCTGCCCGCAGTGCGGCGGAGAACTGCACGCCTGCGGACACAGCGTTCTGCGGCGGGAATTGACATATATCCCCGCACAGTACAAGCTCACAGAGCATATCCAGACAGCGTACAGCTGCCGTCAGTGCGAAAGAGCGGGAACCAGTGTTCCCATGAAGAAAAGCACCGTTCCGCCGGCGCTTCTGCCGGGCAGCGGGATCGTATCAGCCAGTCTGCTGGCGCAGATCATGAACAGCAAATATGTGCTTGCGCTTCCGCTTTACAGGCAGGAGCAGGAGCTGCGCAGGCTCGGTCTGCCCGTTTCCCGGCAGACCATGTCCAACTGGGTTCTTACCGCCGGAGAACGCTGGCTCTTGCCGGTATATCACGCGCTGCACAAGGAGCTTCTCACAAACGAGATCCTGCATGCGGATGAGACGACGCTCATGGTGCTGCGGGAGCCGGAGCGGCAGGCACGGCAGCGCAGCTATGTATGGCTTTATCGGACATCCGGCAATGCTCTGCGGCCGGTTGTGCTTTATGATTACCAGCCGAGCAGAGCCGGTGTCTGCGCAAGCCGGTTCCTGGAGGGCTTTTCGGGATATTTGCATACGGATGGGTATGAGGCATATCATTGCAGTCTGCCCGAAACGGTATGCAGCGTCGGCTGCTGGGCGCATATGCGGCGAAAATTTACGGATACGCTGAAAAGCCTTCCCAAAGAGCTGCGCAGCCGCTCCCCGGCGCAGACCGGACTCGATTTCTGTAACAGACTGTTTGCACTGGAGACAGAGTTTTCGCAGCAGGCGCTTTCGGCGGAACAGCGATATGCGCAGCGGAAGCAGAAATCCGAGCCAATTGCCGGAGAATTTTTTCAGTGGGCGCAAAATGAATACGAGAGAAATCCTGTGCCAAAGAGTCTCTATGGCGCAGCGCTTGGCTATGCCCTGAGGCAGCAAAGCTGGCTGATGCACGTTTTCTGTGACGGACGGCTGGAGCTGTCCAACAACCGCGCAGAGCGTTCGGTACGACCGTTTGCCATTGGGCGAAAGAACTGGCTGTTCAGCAATATGCCGCTTGGCGCGAAGATCAGCGCAGTGATCTATTCTCTGGTTGAGACCGCAAAGATCAACGGGCTGAACCCGGCAAGTTATCTGGAATATCTTTTGACCGCACTGCCGCGCGGCAGCCAGCCGGAAGACTGCCTGCCATGGCTGCCAGCCGCGCAGACGGTATGCAAAGCCTGAACCGGCGACATCTTTCTGATGCCGCCGGTTCAGGACTATTTGACGCTTACTTTCATCTATGGAGTTACCTAAGAATTTTGAGAATAAAAAATTGCCGAACACGTTGAGATGACTGGCTTTTTTGCCATTTCATCTATAGTGTTCGGCAATCATGGTGACCCGTACGGGAATCGAACCCATATTACCGCCGTGAAAGGGCGGTGTCTTAACCTTTTGACCAACGGGCCTGGTAGCGGCAATCTGACTCGAACAGATGACACTCCGGGTATGAACCGAATGCTCTACCAACTGAGCTATGCCGCCATATTTTTGCTGCGTCTCACAGCAAGAGATATTATATCGGCAAAGATGCGATTTGTCAACAACTTTTGTTCGGTTTTTTCGCGGTTTCAGAAAGTTTTTTCTGCCTCGTCAACCAATTCGCCCAAAACGCCGTCCCGGCAGAGGCCCGCGACGCGCACACGGCGGAGCTGATTATGCAGATCTCCGGCCTCGACGTAGACCTTGACGTAATTCGGCGCGTGGCCGGTGAAGAAACCAGCCTCCGGCTGCTCGAAGAGCACGGTCTGCTCCGTGCCGATCAGCGCAGTGTGGAACGCATCCTCCAGCTCAGCGGCCACGGCGGCAGCCTCCGACGCGCGCTGCTCCTTGACTGCGTTCGGGACTTGATCCGACATTTTCGCGGCGGGCGTGCCGGCGCGGCGCGAGTACGGGAAGATGTGAATTTTCGAGAGGCCGCAGGCGCGGACAAAGTCCAGCGACTGCCGGAACTCCTCTTCCGTCTCGCCGGGGAATCCGACGATCAGGTCGGTCGTGACGGCGCAGCCGGGGAAATACGTGTGCAGGAGGCGGACGCTCTCGTCGTAGCGCGCGGTGTCGTACTTGCGGTTCATGCGGCGCAGGACGCTGTCGCTGCCGCTCTGGAGGCTCAGGTGGAACTGCGGGCAGAGATTTGGGAAGCCCGCCAGTGCGCGGCAGAATGCTTCGTCGATCGTCCGCGGTTCGAGCGAGCCGAGGCGGATGCGTACATCCGGCACAGCGGCGCAGATCGCCGCGAGCAGGTCGCGCAGGACGGACCCGTCTTTCCATTCCTGCCCCCAGGAGGAAATTTCGATGCCGTTAATGACGATCTCACGATAGCCCTCGGCGGCGAGCTTCTGCGCCTCGGCGACGGCAGCGTCCAGCGGCATGGAGCGCACGCGGCCGCGCGCGTAGGGGATGATGCAATAGGAACAGAAATTGTTGCACCCGTCCTCCACCTTCAGCAGCGCGCGCGTACGCGCGGTGAGGCCGCCGGCGGGCAGGATCTCAAAATCCTGTCCGAGACGGTTGTCTTCAATCTTCTCCCACTTCTGCTTGTGTTCGGCAGCCTGCTCGAGGTGCGAAATAAATGCACGGCGATCCGCCGTGCCGACGAGGACGTCGACGTCCAGCTTGCGGATCTCATCCGGGTTCGCCTGCGCGTAGCAGCCGCAGACGCCGACGACGGCGTTCGGATTCAGGCGGCGGACACGGCGGATGGCGTTGCGCGATTTCTTGTCGGAGACCGCAGTCACCGTACAGGTATTGATGATATAGCCGTCACAGATCTCGTCAAATTCGCCGAGCGTATGCCCGTCTGCAAGCAGCATTTGCTGCATTGCCTGTGTTTCATATTGATTGACCTTGCAGCCGAGGGTGTAGAATGCGAATTTCATAGGTAAAACCACCAAAAGCAAAGATTTGGAACAAAAAATGTTTAGCGCGTTTGTGAATAGCCAGACTTTGGATTCTCGAATATACTATATTTTAACGAAAACTTCTGATAAATCGCTTTTGCCATTTCATCAGAGCTTTCCTTGGAATTATTTTCTGAATCACACGCTCTATCGTGTTTCGAAATCGATCGTCTGAATGTTCATTATATCCGAAAAAAGTCGGATTGTATAGTCTGCCGGGAGGTTTCCTTTGAGAGAATTTACTGTGATATTCCATTCTGTTGTTCAGATCGCCCAATTCGTCAATGCGGTCAACCGCTATCCGTTCCACGTCTGGCTCATCCGCGGCACGGCGCGGCTCGACGCGAAGTCGCTGCTCAGCCTGTGCAGTCTGGAGCTGCATGCGCCAGTGACGCTCTGTCCCGACACGGCCGGCGATCTGACGGCCTTCTGCGCCGACATTGCGCCATTCCTAGTTTAGGGTGCATCTGAAAACTGCCAACGCACCCGGACGGCGGACCTTTTCGCGCTGTGCTGCGCCGTTTTCCCTTGCAATACACAAAGTATTCCTGCGGAAAAACGACTTGCCCAACACAAAAATTCCTCACCGCCGGTCACATCGCCAGTTTTCAGATACACCCTGGACGGCAAACGCCTGATCCCGGTACTATCACGCCCTTTCGTTTCATAGGTTTGTACCAAATGAAACGGAAGGGTGATTTTTTATGAAAAAGCGGATGCTCGCGATCTTTCTGCTGCTGGTGCTGCTGGCCGGGGCGCTGCTGCCCGCGGTGCGCGCGGCGGAGCTTGACCTGCCCGCGCCGAGCTACGTGCTGATGGAGCGGTCGACCGGCGAGGTGCTTTTGGAGCACAACGCGCACGAACGCCTCCGTCCGGCGAGCGTGACGAAGGTGATGACGCTGCTGCTGATCATGGAGGCGCTAGACGATGGGCGCATCGGCTGGGACGACATGGTGCAGACGTCCGCCGCAGCCGCCGCCAAGGGCGGGAGCCAGATCTATCTCGAGGAAAACGAGCAGCTCCCGCTGGAGGAGATGCTCAAATCCATCGTGGTCTCCTCGGCAAACGACTGCGCCTGCGCGATGGCCGAGCACATCGCAGGCAGCGAGGCGGCGTTCGTCGAGATGATGAACGCGCGCGCGGAACAGCTCGGCATGACCGACACGCACTTCGTCAACTGCACAGGACTCGACGACGAGCCGGAGGCCGCCGAGCATCTGACCACGGCCTATGACATCGCGCTCATGTCGCGCGAACTGCTCGGCCACGAGGCCATCAAAAAATATACGACTATATGGATGGACACCGTCCGCGACGGGCAGTTCGGCCTGTCCAACACGAATAAGCTTGTCCGCTTCTACGACGGGACGACCGGTCTGAAGACCGGCTATACCTCTGCCGCGGGGCACTGCCTATCCGCCTCGGCAGAGCGGAACGGCATGGAGCTGATCGCCGTCGTGCTGCACTGCGCCAGCTCGACCGACCGGTTCGAATCAGCCAAGGCCCTGCTGAACTACGGCTTTTCCAACTATGCGCTCGTCACGCCGGAGCCGGGCGAGCTGCCCGCCGTGCCGGTCACGCTGGGTACCAGCATGGAGATCACGCCCGTCCTCGCCGATGAGACGCCGATCCTGATTGACAAGGCGCTTGCCGCCAGCGTAGAGACGAATGTGCGCGTGGACGGATCCGTGACCGCACCGGTCGAGGCCGGGCAGACGCTCGGCACGCTGACGATCACGTCCGGCGGTCAGACGATCGCCGAGCGCGACCTCATTGCGCCGGAGGCCGTCGGTGCGCTGCGCTGGGGCGATGTCTATTTGCAGATGCTCCGCGCGCTCTGTATGGGGTAAGTCTGTGTCACAGGCCGCTTGCACATTTCGCATGATCTGTGCTATACTAATGGCAAATCGTGCGAAATGAGGTGCGGACATGGAACAGAATTACGTTCAACGCGGCTATCTGCATGAGGATTTCCGCCTGTTTCATCTGCGCGGCGCGATGGAGGAATCTGTCGACTGGCACTATCACACTTTCCACAAGATCATTGAATTTCTCGGCGGCGAATCGGGCTATGGCGTAGAGGGCAAGCAATATCTGCTCCAGCCGGGGGATCTTGTGCTCGTACCGCAGGGCTGCATCCACCGGCCGGAGGCTGAGCCGAACGCGCCCTATGAGCGGCGCATCCTCTATCTCTCGCCGGAGTTTCTGCGCCGCGCGGGCGGCGGCTGTGACCTTGCGGCCTGTTTTGACCGGGCGCGGGAGGAATTCCGCTTCGTCGTTCATCCGGCGGACGGGACAGGCGGCGCGCAGCTTGCCGCGCTGGAACATGCCGAGCGGGAGGATGCCTTCGGGCGGGAGCTGCTGGCGCAGTCGCTGCTGTTCCAATTTTTGATCGGGCTGAACCGGGCCATGGCGGACGATCTGCTCCAATACGCGAAGCCCGCCGCCTACGACCGGAAGATCGAGGCCATTCTGCGCTATCTCTCCGAACACCTGACCGAGCCGGTCTCGATCGACGATCTGGCCGCGCGCTTTTTTGTCAGCAAATACCACATGATGCGGCAGTTCCGTGCGCAGACCGGCTATACCATCCACGGCTATCTCACCGGCAAGCGTCTCATGTTCGCCCGGGCGATGATCGCCGCCGGAACGCCTGTCCTCCAGGCCAGCGAGGAGAGCGGCTTCGGCGATTATTCGGCCTTTCTCCGCGCCTACCGCAAGCAGTTCGGCGCCGCGCCGAATCAGGAAAAGCGCGCGAATACGCCGCAAAAATGGGAAAATCCCACTTGACAGCGCCCGCGCAATATGGTATTATCTTTAAGCTGATTATATCAGTGCGCCTGCGGGTGTAGCACAACGGCCAGGGCACCAGCCTTCCAAGCTGGGGACGCGGGTTCGATTCCCGTCACCCGCTCCATTATGCGCCAGTAGCTCAGCTGGATAGAGCAACTGCCTTCTAAGCAGTAGGTCGCGGGTTCGAGTCCCTCCTGGCGTGCCAATTCAGCCGGGCTAAAAAAAGAAAATTTCATATGGTGGGTGTAGCGTAGTTGGTTAACGCGTCAGATTGTGGCTCTGAAGACCGAGGGTTCGAGTCCCTTCACTCACCCCATTTTCTTTTTTTATGCAGGATTTTGCCGATACGCGCACGGGGATGTCGCCAAGCGGTAAGGCACAGGACTTTGACTCCTGTATGCGTAGGTTCGAATCCTGCCATCCCTGCCATAAGACCCGCTAGCTCAGCAGGCAGAGCACCTGCCTTTTAAGCAGGGTGTCCGGAGTTCGAATCTCCGGCGGGTCACCACGTCGCTGCGGACTGCATATCGTTCGCAGCGACTTTTTATGCTTCGCATGAAAAGTCACTTCTCACTCATTTCGTCGCAGCTCCTCCCAAAATCGCAATCGCTGACGCCGGATTGCGATTTTGTTTTTCTAATTTGGCAGTTGATCCATAGTGTTCAGATCATACACGCCGCTGTGAGCATCCGGGCTGCAGCCTGCGGTGCGGTCATGCCGGAGCCGGGCGGCTTGCGCATACAGGGTGCAGAGAAGCGTTTCGCAGGAGTGCGATCATTTTAACATATTCTGCTTAAACCCATAGCCTCTTTTTCAAATGCTCCATGAAATTTATCAAATCGTGCACAAAACGACAAAAAGGATTGCCTTATAGGAACGGGATGGATAAGATAGAGATAACCCGAAATAGGAGGCAGGAAAATGGACAAACAGAAGCCGGCCCTTGTGATCATGGCTGCGGGCATGGGCAGCCGCTTTGGCGGCCTCAAGCAGATTGAACCGGTCGATCCGGAGGGGCATATCATAATCGATTTTTCTCTGTTTGATAGCTGGCGTGCGGGGTTCCGCGACGTTGTGTTTATCATCAAGCGCGAGATGGAAGCAGAATTCCGGGCGTGCATTGGCGACCGCATGGAGCGGTATTTCCATGTGTCTTATGTATATCAGGACCTTGACTGTCTGCCGGAGGGCATTGAAATTCCGAAAGGACGGACGAAGCCGTGGGGGACCGGTCACGCGCTGGCCTGCTGCAGGGGCACGGTAAACGGACCGTTTGCCGTCATCAACGCGGACGATTTCTATGGCCGTACGGCCTTTTCGGAGATTTACAGCTTTCTGGAGGCGCAGACCGACGCGAGCAAGTACGCCATGGTTGGCTACCGCCTGAAAAACACGGTGACGGAGTTCGGTTCCGTGGCCCGCGGCGTGTGTGAGATCGAAAACGGGATGCTGACCGGCGTGACAGAGCGCACGAAGATCTACAAAAAGGGCGCGGATGCCGAATATACCGAGGATGGCGTACAGTTCTTCCCGCTGGCGGGCGATACAATTGTGTCGATGAACCTCTGGGGATTCTCGGCGCGCGTGCTGGACGAGCTCTGGAACCGTATGGGGGCGTTTTTGAACGACGCCATTCCGGCCAATCCGCTCAAGTGTGAATATTTCCTGCCGTTTGTGGTGAACGCACAATTGGCGGACAAGTCTGCAAGCGTGCAGGTGCTGCCGTGCGAAGAAGCGTGGTACGGCGTGACCTACCGCGAGGATCTGGATTCGGTCCGGGAGGCTGTGGCGAGGATGAAGACGGAGGGCATTTATACGCAGGCGCTTTGGACATGACGAACAGCTTCCTGTGCGCATATCAATGACCCTTATAACAATACACAACGTAAAGCACCCGGTCAGCACAATTGCTGGCCGGGTGCGAATTTCAGCCTGTGTTCCGGAAGGATGCCGGGAACCGGCGGCTTCGGGTATATGACCTGCGGTTACGCCGTTTCCTTTCTGAACGTCACAACAAACGCGCCCTTTATCTGTGTTGACTTTCCCATGTAATCGTATGCCGCAAGCTCCCAGCCCTCGGCAGCTCTTTCATTCAACAGCTGATCCAGCATCGAAATGTCCGCTGCATTCGCCTTGTCCGAAAACCATTTTGTGCTGACCGTTAAAATTTCTGTTTTGTAAGTATACATGAAAAACCTCTCCTTTTAAAATACTGTTCCCCGAAATATTCCGGGCGATGAAGCGCCGGGGGATCGATGCCGGGCCGGTTCTGCGCAGGATGAAGCGTCTGTCAGAACGCAAAAAACACGGATGCGCCTTGTAAGGAACGCGTTTCGTATCAGTCTTTTTTGGTCATTTCGTAAAATAGTGCTTTGCTTTTCCTGCGGGATATTGTACAATAAAACAGGGCATTCCCCACCGGAGCCTATCCGGTATCCCGAACATGGAGTGATTCAATTTGCACAGCACACTACTGGCATTCGATATCGGAACCAGCGGCCTGAAGGCCTCGCTGGTCGATGAAAATCTCAATATTATCCGCAACGTCACAACATCCTATCCCACGCACCACTACCCGAACGGCGGCTGCGAACAGGAGGCCGCCGACTGGTGGATGAGCGCCGTGCGCGCCATGATGATGCTGCGGGAGCTTGCGCCCGAATACGTCAAGCGTGTCGACGCCATCGGCGTTTCCGGCCATATGCTCGGCTGCCTGCCCATGGACAAGGACGGGCAGACGCTGCGCCCCGCCATGATCCACGCCGATACCCGCGCGCTGGCCATTTCCAACGCCCTGCGCGCCAGATTTGGCCGGGATTATTTCTATGAGATCTGCGGCAACGTCCTTTCGCCCGCATCCACCCTCTGCAAGACGCTCTGGCTGAAGGAGAACGAGCCGGGGCTCTACGCCCGTACATACCGCATCCTGCAGTCGAAGGATTATCTTGTCTACCGCCTCACGGGCCACATGGAGACGACCGATATGTCCGACGCGTCCCACGGGCTGCTCATGAATCTGGAAACGCGGCAGTACGACACGGAGATGTTCCATAACGTGGGCGTCGATCTGGATAAATTCCCGCAGATCCACACCAGCTGCGAGATCGCGGGCCGGTTGTCGGAGGAAGCGGCGGGCTGCCTCGGCCTTCGCGCGGGCATTCCCGTGTCCGTCGGCGGCGGAGACGGGGCCTGCGCCAATGTCGGCGCAGGCGTGGCAAAGCCGGGCGATTTCTATCTCAGCCTCGGAACCACCGCATGGATCGCCGGTCAGATGGACGCGCCGTTCATCGACCCGCAGCACCGCGTATTCCATATTTACGCGCTCGACGGCCACGGCTGCAACGTCTTCGGCACCGAGCAGTGCGCCGGACGCTCTGTCTCATGGGCCATGGACCTGTTCGAGGTCGCCTCCGCGCGTGCGTTTGATTCCGCTGCGGCGACCGCTCCGGCAGGCGCGGGCGGCCTTATCTACCTGCCGTATCTGGAGGGCGAGCGCTCTCCCGTCTTCGACGCGCAGGCGCAGGGCGTTTTCTTCGGTATGAACACCACGCACAAGCGGGAGCATTTCCTCCGCGCCGTTCTGGAGGGCACGGCCTGCGGCCTGAGCCAGATCCTGGACGTCATGCGCGAAAAGCAGCAGATCGAGGAGCTGCGCATCATCGGCGGCGGGGCCAAGTCGAAGCTCTGGAAGCAGATCCTTGCCGATGTGTGCAATGTGACGCTCCACGATGTATCGACGTTCTCCGACAGCGCCACGAGCCTTGGCGCGGCGGCAGCCGCAGGCGTCGCCATCGGCCTGTTCGGGAATCTGCCCGAGGCGTGCAGCCACATCCGCATGAGCGGCGACATTGAACCCGACCTGGCGGTTCAGGAAGCCTACGCCCTCACCAAAAAACGCTACGCCATGCTCTACCCCAGCCTCAAGGAGGCGTTCCACACCAGAGCGTGACACCACTTCGTTGTAGAGGCGGACGACTCTGTCCGCCCGCAGAACACAGTGCTTTTTCTGTAATCCACGGCGAATTCGCAACATTTTGGGGCAGACAGAGTCGTCGGCCCCTACAGGACAGCGTTTTTCTAAGCGGAGAATTTTAAATCTGCTTCGCCACCCACAGCGTCTTCGCCAGCCCTTCCGCCGCTTCCAGCAGACCGATGCAGCTTTCCATGGAAGCGCTCACACATACAACGCCGTGTCCGCCGAGCAGGCAGAGCGGGCTGTGCGCCAGCGCGGCCTCGATGCCCTTGTGGATCTCGTGCGTCCCGTTTTTGCCGTAGGGCAGGCACACGAACCGCTGAAATACAACGTGCAGCGAGCAGTCCTCCGGCACGATAAAGTCCCGGTACCGCAGCGCATACGCCGTCAGATACGGGCAGTGGCAGTGCACGACGGCGTTCACATCCGGCCTCGCCCGGTAGACGGCCTCGTGCAGCAGATACTCGCTCGACCGCTTCCCGCGCCCGCCGATCTGCGCGCCGCTTTCGTCCATGACGCTGATATCCTCCCTCTGAAGCAGCAGCTTCATCCGGCCGGACGGTGTGATATACGTCAATCCGGTTTCCCGGTCTATGATGGAGGCGTTGCCCTCCAGCGCGGTCACGAGGCGCTTCTGCTCCAGAATGTTTGCGAAAAATGCAAGCTGCTGTGCGTAATCCATTGCAGTGTCTCCTAAAATCAAAAAATGCATATGCATATTTTATTGTCTTTGCTGCCCGAAGTCAACGGGCGGCCCGATCAAACAGGAGGTATTAGAACCATGCTGAAAAACATCCCGCCCATCCTTTCCCCGGAGCTTCTGAAGGTATTGGCCGAAATGGGCCACGGCGACCGCATCTGCATCGGCGACGGCAATTTCCCCGGCGCATCCATGGCCAAGCCCAACAATTGCGTCTTCCTCCGTGCCGACGGCCATGGCGTGCCCGAGCTGCTCGACGCGATCTTGCAGGTCATCCCGCTTGACGAGTATGTCGAGCATCCTGTCATGATCATGCAGGTCGCCGAGAAGGACAAGGGTATGGAGATCCCCATCTGGGACGAATATAAAAAGATCGTCGCCAAATACGACGCGCGCGGCGAAGCTGCCTTCGGCAGCTATGAGCGCTTCGAATTCTACGACGAGGCCCGCAAGACCTACTGCATCCTCCAGTCCGGCGAAACTGCCATCTACGCCAACGTGATTTTGCAGAAGGGCGTTATTAAATAAGCAACCTGCGCAAAGCAGCCTCGGCCATGCGGCCGGGGCTGCTTTTGTGCCTGCGTATTATTTCTTTTCCGCGTTGGCCTGTTCCAGCTTGTGCTGGCGGCGGTTGCGGACGGCTTCGTCCATCGGATGGATCTCGCCTGCGGCCTGCAGGGCCATTTTGGTCAGCAGCGGGCCGACCAGCTCGTAGATCAGAATGGCGAACAGCGTAATGTTGCGGATCAGATCACCCTCCGCGCCGAGCTGGCGCGCCGTCACGCACATGCCGAGCGCGACGCCGGCCTGCGGCAGCAGCGTGATGCCGAGATACTTGCAAATCTGCGGCTCACATTTCATGAGCTTTGCGGAGTAATGCGCGCCGAGATACTTGCCAAGCGAGCGCGTCAGAATATACACAACGCCGATGAGAACGATCATACCGTCCTTGAACACGCCCAGATCCAGCCCCGCGCCGGAGATGACGAAGAACGCCGCAAACAGTGGGCTTGTCCACCGGTCGGATTTTTCCATGATCTCACCCGACAGCGGGCAGAGGTTACAGAACAGCGTGCCCAGCATCATGCACGTCAGCAGCGACGAGAAACCGATGGTCACAGGGCCGATCTTGAATTCCGCCATGGCCAGCGCCGAGGTCAGGAAAACAAATGCGATGGTCATGTTCAGACGGTTGGTGTTGGAGTTGAACAGCTTTTCCAGCTGCGTGAGCACCCAGCCGCCAAGTGCGCCGAGCGCCAGCGAGCACACGATCTCGATCAGCGGATCGACGACGATGGAGATCACATCGAACGAGCCGGTGTTGAGCGCCTTTGCGATGCCGAACGACACCGCAAACACGATCAGGCCGACCGCATCATCCAGCGCGACGATGGGCAGCAGCAGATCGACCAGCGGGCCCTTTGCCTTGTACTGCCGCACGACCATGAGCGTTGCGGCAGGGGCCGTTGCCGTGGCGATGGCGCCGAGCGTGATGGCCTGCGCGATGGACAGCTTGCCGTTTGTAAGCAGTGCGATCACGATCAGCGCGATATCGACCAGGAACGTCGCGGCCAGCGCCTGTAAAACGCCGATGACGAACGCCTGCTTGCCTGTGTGCTTCAGTTCGGACACGCGGAACTCGCTGCCGATGGAGAATGCGATGAAGCCCAGCGCGACCTCGGAGATCAGCGACAGACTGTCTACGGATTCCTGCGTCGGGAAGCCAAGGCCCTCAATGCTGAGCAGACCCAGGCAGTACGGCCCGATCAGAACACCCGCGACCAGATACGCCGTCACAGACGGCAGCTTCAGCGGCTTTGCAACGCGGGTCATCAGCAGACCCGCAAGAACCGCAACAGATAATGATAACAGCGTGCGCATTTCAAATTCCTTCATTTCTACTTTTTTGCACACATCATTATACACGCTTCCAAGCAAAATGCAAGAAGAACTTGTGAAAAATGAATGAAATTCAAACGGTATTTTATTCAATCTGCCAGTATTTCCGGCGAAGCGGATTTTTGCTGGACAAACGCCCCGCGCGTCTGCTATGCTGAGGCGTATGGAGGCGAGAAACATGGAAGATCAGATCACAGTAAACGGCAGAGTGCTTTCCATCCGGCGGCTGCTCGGCAAGGGAAAGGGCGGCTATTCCTATCTGGCCGCGGACGAGCGCGGCGAATACGTCGTCAAGCAGATCCACCACGAGCCATGCGAGTATTATCAGTTCGGGGACAAGCTTGCCGACGAGCAGCGTGATTATGAGCGGCTCCTGTCCGCCGGGATCCCCATGCCGCGCCTGCTGGACGTCGACACGGAAAACGAGCGCATTCTCAAGGAATACATCCCCGGCCCCACGGCAGCGGAGCTGATCGCGGAAAACCGGCTCCCCGGCTTCTGCCTCCGGCAGCTGAAGGCCATGTGCGCTCGCCTGTATCCCGTTCATCTGAATATCGATTATTATCCGACCAATTTCGTCCTGTCCGTCGACCGGCTTTATTACGTCGATTACGAATGCAACGACTACAGCCCCAAATGGGACTTCGAGCACTGGGGTGCGCAGTATTGGACGGGACAAGAATAAACGGCTGCGGCGGACGGTGAACCGTAAACCACAAGTCTGATTTTCCGATTTGCCTGGCAGTTTCAGCAATTCGGCACTGCTCCCCGACCCTCATCCGGCCCTTCGGGCCACCTTCCCCGGCGGGTAATGTCATCAACTTAAGACCATAGACGGTTTGTTTTACGC
>OGHL01001089.1_pt1 | contig 16913 bp, 15 predicted proteins | sample 1571391 | NCBI WGS metagenome assembly OGHL01 (sample SAMEA2581948, study PRJEB24529) | metagenome | biome: Human gut stool | place: China | collected 2011 | reverse complement strand
ACCCCCCAATATGGTCGGTGCCATAAGGCTGATTGGCATAGCGTTCATCCAATTGGTTGAAATAAACGACATCTGTTGCGCCATCGGTGAAGCGCACATTGCCAAGAGCCGTAATGGTGTTGGTAGAAGGAGCATATTGAAACAGACCATCACCAAGAAACAGGCTGAGGTTTTCGGCGTAATTCTCCGCCAACTCTTTTTGCTTGTCGGTCAGTGCGAAGATGGTATCAGCAAAGTAGGCTTCGCCGTTATAGCGAATCGTGTAGATGTACCATATTTCTGTTGTGTCATCTGCGCCATCCTCTTCCGCAGGGATGGTACGTACTTCCCGTGTCCGACTGAAACTGTAAAGGTGCGTAAGACCAGCACGCAGGATCTGCTCCATATCGGCAAGGGCGATGGAGGCAAAGTCCAATTCTTTCGCCGCGCAGTATTGCGAGATGAAGAGGTTGGTGTTGTTGATAGGGTTCCCCTCATAGGGATTGATTATTTCATAGTGGTCCCCATCGGTCCCGGCAAAATCACTGGCGATGCGTTCCTTCACATTCTCAATACCTTCTCCGAGAATTTGGTTGATTGCAAAGGCGGCTTGGTTCATGTTTTCCGTAATAGCCGCATTGTCATTGAGAATCGGCTGTCCGGATGTTCCGGATGCTCCGCTGTCGGTCAGGCTTCCGAAGGCAAGCCCCGGCAGAAGCAAAATAAAAAGCAGCGGCAGCGCCAGTAACACCAGCGCGGCCGCCGCTATTTTCCCGATATGCTTTCGTGCGGACAATGCTGCTCCTATGGCAGCTCCATAGGGCCCGCCTGCCGCAGCGCCCTTTGCCGCGGCGGAAATGGCCTTGCCGGTCCGTACTGCCTGCATGGTATTGGATGCAACAGAAGCTGCCTCATCCAGTCCGGTATGGTTATGTTCGCTCATGGTCGTATCCTTTCCAGTCTAAAGGTGGCTCCTGCATCGCTTGCGGCAGGCTTTTTTGTGTGGCAGATCGGAGCCTTCAAAAATCCACACTTCTCAATCCGAACAGTCTGTGGTAGAATACCCCTCGTGTGCGATAGGAGGGGAAGAATATTGTTTTATACGCAGGAAGAATCCGCTGTTTTAGGCGGCTTTCTCAGCAGTTACTTGAATCGTGACTCTGCATCAGACCATGTCCGAGATGCGTTTGCACGATTTCAAGTCGGATTGGAACGGGGCTGTTTGCAAAAATCGGAGCTGCAATGGGCCGAACAAATGCTGCTTGCCCTAAAGCCGCTCTGGTGGGAAGAGTGGGAAGATCACCGTGCCTTGATGAATGCGCTGCTCAAGACACAGGCACTTCTGCGCGCCGATGAATGAGGTTTCCCGCAGACATGAAAAAAGCCCCTGCTGCACGCAGGAGCCAGCATATAAGAATGGCCCTTGACTGCTTTCGTGTTCCGCAGTCAAGGGTCATTCTATGGAAGTCTTGGGCTCTACCATCATTGGTTACCTCCGATTTCTACAGATTTGAGGGTTACTGGTACATCGGACTCACCTTTCTTTCTGTGTTTATAAAATAGCAGATTTTCTATTGGTTTGCAATCCGCAAATTGTACGAAATAGCCATAATGCAAACTGTGCATCCATCTGATTTTAGACGGATTGCCGTTAATTTGATTGACGATGCAGGACACGGTACAGTATAATAATAGTGTTGTGGGGTTTCAAACAGCCGCAGCCAGGCAGGAAGGCCTATGCAGCCGGCTGCCAATTTTGAATTTCCAATGTCAAAAGATATGCGTATGTTTTTGGTGCGGCGCTGCAAAGCGCCGCCATTTTTTTGCTGTTATCACGGTAAGTGAGCCAGTACACGAAGCAGTCAGCAAAATACTCCTGCTCGTTGGTAAGCGCATACGGACGGAGCAGGGCTGCTGCGGTTCCGGACTCCTGCTGATAAAAGCCTTCCGTCTGAGACGGGAAGCCCATCAGCTCATCGAGAAAGTGACCAAACTCGTGGACGGTGGCCCCCGCCGAGGATACAGTGATTTGGCGGCTTCCGTAATTGGTTGCCCCAATACAGCTCATATTCCGCTCTTCACTCAGCCTTGCGAGGTATGCATAGTCAATGGTGTACTGCCACCCTCTTTCCGCAAATGCCTGCCGGATCGGCTCCGGGATCTTTTGAAGTTCCAGCAGATAGCTGTTCAGATGGACGCCCTCTTTATTGTTCAGAGGGATCGTCTTCAGAATGGGCGGCGGCGCAACGGTAAATTCCCCGGTCAAAAGAGCATAGAGAAGATCCGCAGCCTCGCCTCGGGTGATGATGTCTGTCCCCGCACAGGTGTCTTTGCATAAGCCAAAGCTCTTGGCAGCAAGGAGGACATTGTCCTGCGGAGACAGAGCCTCCTTATCCGGGTAGAGTTGAGAACTGTAAAAGGCAATGTCAAAGGCAGCAAAGCCGCTTTCATAGATGGCATAGCGGCACAGGCGGGAGTCCGGCGCCGCCATAGCCGGCAGATTCAGCCATCCATCCGCATAGCCCTGGTTGATACAGGCATCACCGCCATAGCCGGCAGGATCCGAAAGGGCGTCTTCTTTATCAAAGGCCCGGCAGAGCATCGTTGCCCATTGGCGCACCGTAATAGGTGTGCCCGGTGCATACCGGTTGTTTCCTTTACCGTAAGTAATGCCATGACTGGCAAGGTAAGTGACGCTTTCATAAAACGGGGATGCCTCCGGTACATCAGAAAAACTGTCAGAGGTGGCAAAGGCGGAAATGGGCAGCAGCGTGCTGATGATCAGCGTCAAAAGAACGGCAGAAAATCCTTTTTTGTATTTCATAGTTCAACCCCTTATATTAAAATTGGGAAAGCGCCCCGGATAGGGCGCTTTCCCTGAAAAGGATTGGATTTAGTAGCCAGTCTTGGGGAGTGTAGGTGTATTCCAGAGACGGCGGATGATCGTTACCCAGCTTGCCGTTGCGGTCTGCCATGTGCCCTGATATTTGCCGCCCACATCGGCGCGGTTGACCATCTGATAGCCATTGACCGCGTTTCCGTTCACCATCACGCTCAGCGTGGGATTAACAACGCTTTGGAAGCCGACAGGAACCTTGCCGAAGTCAAAATAGATGTCGGTCACCACTTCGCCGGCCTGCATGGGAATGGCGTTGAGGCTGAAGCTGTAGTTGTTGCTGGTGAGCAGGTTGCTCGCCAGCACCTGATAGCTCGCGTTGTAATTGGTCTTATAGAGAATGCGATAACTGAGCCGCGTGCTGTAAGTGCCGGTGGTGAGCGTCGTGGGACGAGCCACATCGTAGGGAATTTTATCGTGCCAGAAGAAGGACTCCAACGGCACGTTGGAGGTGTTGGCCACCGTCAGATCGTAGCGCATGGACTGGCCCGCCATGACCTGCGCGTTGCCGCGCTTGGTGATGGTAACGCCGAGACTGGCAGGCTTATCATAGGCAGAGAGCTTGATAATCTGACCGGGATATTCCAGCGTCACATCATGCACGGTAGGGTCGAGCTGCCAATAGGCGGGCGCTGTGACCTCTCGGAGCTGATAGCGGGTCAGCGGCAGCGGCTTGCTGGCCGCAACGCCCCGGACGTCCGTCGTGATGTAGTCCACCACCTTGCCGCTGCGGGCATTGACGATCTCGTAAACAGCGCCCTTGAGCGGGGTGCCTGCGGCGGTGCCGGTGACCTCGTTATACTCAGCGGCGTACTTATAAATCTGGATCTGGCCCGTGACAGCGGTATTTTCCCACTCGATCTCCACGGTCTTGCCCGGAGAGACATAGACGGTCTTATACTGCTTATCCAGCGTGTAGCCGGGGGCGGCTTCCAGCTCTCTCAGATAAAAGCGGCCGCTCAGCCCGCCAGGGATCTCGTCAATGTAGATGTAGCCCTCATCGTCCGAGGTGTACTCGCCGATGGGCTTCTTGTTCGCATCATAGAGGACAAACTTTACGCCATAGATTCCCTCTCCCGTGGCGCTGTCAATTTTGTGGATGACGATGCCGCTGAGCTTTTTGTTGGTCACCTGAAGCGTCACACGCTTGCCGTCCTTGATCTCAAAATAGTGGGGCGTATCATCCAGCCGGAACGATTTGTTCGATGTGACCTCTTTTGCATAGTAGCTGCCATCCTCCAGAGCCACGAACACACGGCCATTTTTGTCCGTCGTAACGGTATCCACCAAGGCATCGTCCACCTTGCGGATCTCAAAGGTCGTATTGGGGATGCGCTCACTGTGGTTATCCTCGTTGACCTTGATGATCTCCACGCCACCAATAGGCGTGTTGTAGAAGTGGAGAGTCTGTGTGTCGTTGGGATTGACCACCACAGTCTGGGTGCGGGTATTTTCGTCGATGGTGTAGCCGGGAATTGTTTGGACCTCTGTGACCACCACGGTGCCGGAAATGCCAGAAATGGTGATTTTGCCTTCCTTATCCGTCCAGTACAGGCCGGTGGAGGACAGCGTGCCGCCCTCGGCATCTACATAGGAACCGTCGGCATAGACAATCTTGAACTGTACGCCCTCCAGAGGTTCTTTTGTAACGGAGTCCTGCTTCACGATGATGAGATTGCCCTTTGGCTGATTGCGGAACTCCACCGTGACAACTTCATTGGACTTGACCTTGACTGTCTGAGGCGTATCATCCAACAAATAGCCGTCCTTTGCGCGGGTTTCCTTGATGATAAGCGTGGTGCCGGGGGCGATGTCCGTAATGGTGAACGTGCCTGCGCTGTCCGTCACGAACTTGCCGTTGGAGTTTCCGATGAGATTGCCGTCGGAATCCGTGACAAGGAACTCCACGTCAGAGATGGGAGCGTTCGTTACGGCGTCCACCTTTTTCACCAAAACGCCGCCCTTGGGCTGGTTGCGGAACTCCAGCGTCATGACAGAGTTTCGTTTGATCTTGATGCTCTGCGGGGTGTCGTCCAGAATGTAGCCGTCTTTTGCCCGCGCCTCACGGGCGATGACTGTCATGCCGGGAGTCAGGTCGTCAATGCGGATGGTGCCTGCGCTATCGGTCACATACTTTCCGTTGGCGTTGCCGATCACACTTCCGTCCGAATCGGTGATGAAGAACTCCACATCGGAAATGGGGGCGCCGGTCACGGCGTCCTTTTTTACGATCAGGAGGGAACCCATCTTATCGTTGCCGAAGGTCACGGTGATCACGTCCTGATCCTTGCCGGAGAGATAAACGGTTTCCGCGGCGTCGGTGATCACATACCCGTCCGGCGCGGAAATCTCTTCGCAGACATAAGTGCCTGCCTTGAGGCCAGTCACGACAATGGTCCCATTGCTCGAAGTGCGGTACTCACCGATGACCGTGCCACCCGTACCGGAGGTGCCGCCAAGGTAGCGGATGCGGAACCACGCGCCCTCCAGCGGCTGACCACTCTCGCTGTCCACCTTGCGGATGATGATGGCGGAAAGAGGCGTGTTCTCAAAGGTTAGGATTTTGCTCTCACCACCGGAGATGAAGCATTCCTGTGTGGCAGGCTCCTTGATGGCATACCCGGACGCCGGTTCCAATTCCGTTACTTTGTACCAGCCATCCTTGATCTCTGGGAGAATGATTTTTCCGCTTGCGTCAGAAAAGTAAGTGCCGAGGTCGTTGAGCTCACCGGTGTCGGTATGGTTGCTGCCATACCAGATCTGGAACTTGGCACCCTTGACGGGATCACCGGTGACGCTATCCAACTTGCGGATTTCCAGACTGGGCTTGAGGGCATTGAAGAAGGTGACGGTAGAGGTTTCGCCGGGCTTCAATGCCACTTCCTGCGGGATGGGGCAGAGAATGACATGACTGGGAACATTGATCTCCGTCACCTTGTAGCTACCCACAGGGATGCTCTCAAGGAAAATGCGCCCATGGTTATCGGTGGTGGCGCTGGTAGAAAAGCTGCCGTCGATCTGCTCGATGCGGAAAGTGACGCCCTCGATGGGCTCTCCGTTGGCGATGTTCTTCTTGACAATTTCAAGACCGGGCTTTTCATAGTCAACGAAAGTGACCTCGGAGGTTTTGCCGGGGCGCAGCGCCACGGTCTGCTCGGTATTGGTTACGATGTACGGCTCGGGAACGGATTCCTCACGCACAACATAGACACCGGCAGGAATGGCCGAGAGCGTTGCGGAACCGTCCGTCCCGGTCGTGACGGAGGTGGAATAGCTGCCGGTGACGGACTTCACCGAGAACACTGTGCCGGCGATGGGCTTACCGCTCATGGCGTCCCGTTTGGTGATCTTCATATCGGGCAGTGCGTAATTTTCGGCAGTGACCGTGTACTGCTTGTCGCCATCGGTGGTATCGACATAGACGCTGATGGGCGTGGAATCTGCGCAGAAGCCCTCCGGGGCCTCGGTTTCCACGAAAGACCACAGGCCGCGGGTGACATCCTTGACCTCAATGATTCCGCCATTTTGGGTCACATCGCTGCCGACGATCTGACCGTCGCGGTAAATATTGAATTTCGCGCCATCCAAACCACGGGTCGTTCCTGCGGCAACCTTCCTCAGCGTAATATCAGCGTCCCCAGCCGGCGGAGCAGAATCATCACCGTCCTGCGGTTTATCCTTTACCACCAGCTTACGCGGACCATAATAGTTGAAGAAGGACTGGTTCTTGCGATTGCTCGAAAGAGCAAATACCGCCCATTTTGCAGCATCATCTTCAATTACGGAGGCGACCTGTCCTCGCGCTGCATATTCTGCGATTTGACGCTGAAATTCGGCATCCTCCCGCGCCTTCTGCGCAAGCATGGAGTCGATGAGGCCCAGATACAGGTCATAGGTGTCCGCGTTGGCATAACCACCCGCATCTCCGGTGCCATCTCCGGCGCCCTTATAGCTTTGATGGTCCCAAATATAAGTCTGCACCGCCATAAAGAGCTGGCCTATATTGGATGCTTTGCTGTCGTTGATGTAGGTCATGAGCCACTTGACATTGGCGAGCGTCGCCGCGTCCATCTCGCCAAGGCCGCTGTTGGCAACAGCGGTTTTGAGAACGGCATCGGCGTCTGCATTGGTAGCCGAGGTATAGGTAAAAGAATCGCAGTATGACGGCGTAGCGTTGTGGTAGCCGAGTCCACTGTCGAGGCAGTAGAGAAGCCGCCCTGCCGCCTCCGGCGGGCGGTAGCTGTACGGTGTTCCGTTTGCCAGTATACGCGTGGACCAGTACACTTGATTGGTCGTGATCGTAATGCCCTTGCCCGTGCCGGTCGCGGCAAAGGCCGTGGTGGGCAGCAGGCTGAGCAGCGTCATGACAACCAGGAGTGTCGAAATGAGCCTTGTTTTGAGCGTTTTCAATGTGATACCTCCTACAATTTTTGCATAAGAAAAGCAGACCGAGAGGTCTGCTTTGTTTGATAATATAATCGTTTTGTTTTGGCTGCGAGGATCACAGCCGGTCAATTTGTCTCGATGATTGCACGGATAATGTCGATCGCCTCCGCCAAGATATCATCGGGCGCCTTTTCTTCGAAAGCTGCTTTCCGGCTGTTCAGATCCAACATACGAACTTGATCGCACATTACGATGCCATCTGTTTTTGTTCTGCTGTCCAGATGGATATGAAATGGGCTTCCGCGGTCTGTGTGGGTGATGGGGCAAACCATCGTCAGGCTGTTGACGCGGTTGAACAGGTCATTGCTGATGACCAACGCGGGGCGGCGGCCCCGCTGTTCATGCCCTGCCTGCGGGTCAAAGTCCATATAAACAATGTCTCCTTGTTCAAACACGGTTACCATGCTTCACTGCCCTCTGCCTTGCCCCACTCCATTTCCTCAGATGGAATGCGGCCAATCTGCTCGATTGGCTTTCCGTAAAACGCGGTCAGGCGCTCTTCCAGGGTCTTGTGCTGCGTGGGGCTCGCCTTTTTAATCGTGATCGCATCAGCACTTTGAATCAACTCTACACGGTCATTTTCCTTGAGTCCGATGGCGTCCAGCAACGCCTTTGGAAAACGCAGACCATTGCTGTTTCCCCATTTCTGAATCGTTGCGTACATGATGATCGCCTCCTTTTTCTACACTAAGTATATACAAAGTATAAACAGAAGTCAACTGAAATATGCAAATAAGTTAGCCCTTTGCCGGCGTATCCACCCATGTGATATGGTATCCATCCCGGAGGAATAGCTGGACACAGTACCAGCACTCATCTCCATTGTCGTTGACACCTCGCGCAAGCCCTATGCCAATTTCGGATAATTGGGAGTTGGTCATGTTTTTCATGTGTCCTGTCGAGGCGCTCCAATCCGCTATGAGTAGTTCCGCAAGCGTGCAGTCGGTAATCGTCCAGTCCGCAACACGATGAATGTTCTCAGCCATGTATGGACAGTTCGTAACAGTATTATACTTCCTCCCGTCCGGGCGGGTATGGGAGTAGATGGTGTTTGCCGCCATCTCATCCGCCCGCACCTGCGCCGCCTGCATGAGCTTGTCGTTGGCGATTAGGGCAGCGATGCCGTTTTCCTTTCGGAGTGCGTTGGTGCGGTCCACGATGTCCTGTTTCATGGCATCTACATCGGCGACGGGAGCTGTAACCTCCGGCTGCGATACCGGCTTGTCAGTTTCCACCTTCGCGGGTGCTTCACCGGTGTAGGGACGATTTGTTTCGATTCGTACCGTTCTGTCCTCGGCAATCCAATAAACATTAAAGCCAACTGCCTTACCGATGTCGCGGAGCTTGAAATAGTTGTGTCCGTTGATGTTGTACGCTTCGATCTCAACGGGAGCACCGTTGAGGAGAATAGGCGAGGTGCAGCGCTGTGCGAGGATACCCTCAATAGCCTGTGCCGCAGGCGAACTAAGGGCAAAGCCTAACGCAAGCCCGATAATCAAATACAAAATCTTCTTCATTGTATCACGCTCCCTTCCGATAAAACGTGGTGGTCACGCTGGCAGTCATACGGCGAGTGTCGGGATCATAAATGCACCGCTCAAACTCGTAAATACCAAGCTGCTCAGCCTGTTCAGCTACTTCTGCAGGAAGGTCAACGGTGATATCCATTTTTACTCTGATCTCATCGTCCTTCCTCTTCGATCTGAATTGCTGTATCAATCCGATACTTCCTTTTTTGATTTTATTCTCCGGAGTGGTTTGAGCATAATACAGAAGTAATGGCTTGTCAAAGGTTTATTTTAAATGCTTACGCCGCTAAAAAAAGTTGCACAAAAATATCACGTTGCTCCGATTTCATCGGCTTACTTCCTCTGCCTGAACGCACACTCTCTTGGAGGGCTGGTTGGCAAGACAGGTGGTGATGGTGATGCGGTTATCAGCGGTCGCCTGCAAGTAACTCCAGTCGGAATCTGAGATCGTCTTTACCAAAATGACCGCATAGGTTCGTGTTCCGTAAACCGTCGAATAGGTAATGGTATCGCCGATCTCCAGATTTCTGATGCTGCCAATATTGTATTTTGCGCCACGGTTATGCCCGCAGATGCCGACGTTGCCGTCCCATCCGGAGGTGGAGCTATAGTGTCCCAGTCCCTTTGCCATACTGGCGTTGGTCTCACCCTCCCATACTTTCATATTGATGTTCAAAGATGAGATCTTCAACGTGCCAATGCTGCCATCCTTGCGCTCCATACCGTCAACGCTGGTATAGGCCAGCACGCTTGGCTTAACCGAAGATATAGAGCCGGATGGGACATCATAGAACCCGCCGGAAAGTCCGTAATCGCCAGAAATGGAAGCACCGGCATTTTGCTGTAAGCTGGGCAAATGCTCCTTCTCCATAATGCCGATCTGCGTCGTGCTGGACACGCCGTAGGGCAATTCGGGGATCTGATAGTCCACAAGATTAGAGCCGCCATAGTTGTATGCAGCACCATACATAACCTCGTAAGAGGTGGAGGGATAGTATCCCGTGTTCTCCTCTGTCTCAATGCTATATTCCATGGCAAAGACATTGACAGACAATGCAGCCATCGTCATGAGCGTCAATGCCAATCCGTTCAATCGTCTGAAATGATTCATTCCGTTTCCTCCTCTGAAATACTCGCATTCCCGTCATCAGCCTCAGCATGGGCAGCTCCGTGCCTGCGCACATACGATGCATATACGATGCCGAAAATCACGGCAGTTCCCATCGCGGCACCGACAATAAGTACAAGCCAGTTCGCCGCAAAGAAGCCGCCCACATTGGATAGCACATGAGCGATACCGACCTTTGTTCCCAGGTAAGTCAGTACATAGGTGATGCTCTCGACGCCCTCGCGCGTGATCTCGCCGGTATATTCCGCGGTCGTGATGTATCCAGTAGCCGCCTGATAGGTCGTCTTTGCGGAATAGGTGGCGACGGCCTGATAAGACGATGGCACCAGCGCCTCACCAACAAGGTCGGTTCCCGTGACCTGCCATTCCACATTGGCAAGGCTCAAGGTGCGGCCATTTTTTACGGTAGTAGACGGGACATAGGACATATCGTTACGGTCAAGCTGCCCTATGGTCTTGACCTCGCTCACGGTATAGCTTTTCGGAACATAGCCGGACACCTCGGTGTTGATGGTCGTGTGGTCAAGGGCGAGTGTACCTCTGAACACACCGTCGTCATATTCCACGGTTGGCTTTAACTGCTGCAAAATCAGGGCAAGGTCATTTTTACCCGTTTCCACGGTGATGATCTCGGTGTGGGGTCTGGATTCCTCTACGGCATTTTCCGTTTTGACAATATTCGTAAAGCTGTAGAGATAGCCCTCCAGCTCAAAGGGCTGTTCGATCAGGCTCTGCGGGTCCTGATCTGCCGGGATCGTAAAGGTTTTGATGACCTGCTGACTACCATTCAGGTTTTGTACCACGGTATCCGACGGTACCTCCAATGCAAACGCCGAGACCGACATGGACAGCGTCAGCAGTACACAGAGAATTGCTTTTTTCATGTTGTGGGAACCTCCTAATGTAGAAATTGGTTATGGTCTGCTATTTTCGCGGTATCAAAGGATGTGCGGTCGTCTCATGATCCCTCCTCCCTGACCTTGTATTCTACGGCGCGCTCCGGGTGTTCCCGCAGCGCGTCCAGTATTCTTAGTGACTGCTCTAATGCCTGCATCGTGTCCCGCTTCTGGCGCTTGACGAACGCATAAAGGAGCATAGTATCTCCGTTGGCGCATAGGTAAAAGATAACGCGAACGCAGAGCTTGGTTTTCACCCGCAGCTCGCATAGGCTCCGATACCGCTCAAGTGAAAAACGCTTGAAATGCGGTTCCTTCATTTCCGGCTTCTGCGGCAGCGTCAATCGGTATAGCTGACGAATGATCTTTTCTCTGAGCCGCGGCTCCAGATCCTCTATAAAGGCAGCGACCTGCGAGGCTCTGCCCGGAGGCTGATATACCAAAATCCCCTTCACCGCACTACCTCCTCGCAGCCGCTCAATTTCTTTAAGTGCCGGATAAAGTGTCCTGCAAATTCGCCCGCGATCTCAGGTGTCCCGCTGATCCACCAAATGGGATCAGGCAGGACTTGGGATAGGCGGTCATATTGCAGGCAGAGCAGCAGAAATTTCTGCCTCGGCTCTGCACGATCCACAGCGTCAAACAGCTGCTGCAATTCGGTTTGGACACCGGAATAGTCCTGACTGGCATCGCACAAATCGTCAAACAGCAATCCGGCGAAGGTATGAGCCAGCGCAGTCAAGGCCGATGCCTCGACGCTCCCCGTCTCGGTAAGCAGCCCCATGCGCCGCAAACGCTCCCTCGCACCGTCGTCAAACGGATTATGAGCGCGGGATGCTCGGCAGTTATTTGTTGTCTCTTTCATTTCTCTCACCTCGGAGTCATAGGAAAAGGCCCGGCACCTTACGGTGTCGAGCCTTTCAGCATTTCTTATCTTAATTTGCGTTTGTCTGCACTGAAATAACATTTTCTTGAAGTCAGGAAAATGTTATTTTGTTTTAAGTTCATCCAGACGGTCAAGCACTTGCGCCGACGCTTCGATCATTTCTGTAACCACCGCATTTAGCTGTGCGGCATTCTGTGCTGTGATGACGGGATGGCCAGTTTCCGCCTCAAGCTGCTGCCGTGCAACATTTGCAACATTACCGCCACGTTTGGCCACCTTCACATTCTCGGCAAAACCATCTGGTTTTGTCGCTTTGGAAATATCCCGCGTTGACGCTTCCGCCAGCATGGTCAGCACGAGCTCGGTATCGCTCATATTATCGCGCAGATTCTCCTTTTTGAGCCCCTTGAGGTTTTTATACTGCCGCGTGGTCATACCGGACCATGCCTTTGAAATCTCGTCGGTCAAGATCGCAAATTCATGTCCCTTTTCCACGCCGCGCTTCTGCCATTCATCGGTCAGTTCATTCCGGATGCGGATGGAAAGCAGCCGTTGATGCACCCAATCAGGATCGTATCCCTTTTTCAGATAGGTTTCCAAGGCTCGGTCAATGGCCTGTTCAGGGTCAATGGTTTCTTCAATACGCTCACGGCCAACCTGAGCGAGCCAGCGTTTTACTGGTTCCGCGCGAGGTGACGGGATAGACTGGATAATGCGAAGAAGTTGCTCGGTTGTGGCAGCGTCAGTCTTATAGCTCTTTCCATCTGATGACATCATTTTCAGTTGTACGATATTTTCGTACAACTGAGTGGCCCCCTCAGATTTCAGCTTACGCTTCAAATCGCTCCAATATCGCCGCGGGTTTTCACTCCCCGTCAACACACGGATCACATCTATAATAGAGAAAAACCACTCCTCATTCTCTTCGCTCCAAGTCGTGCGAATCGGTTGATTATCAAAAAGCTGTATCTTATCCTGTTCGCTCATAGCGTTATATCCTCTCTTTCTTTTCTGTGATTATACATCAGTTGACCCGCTGCCGCAAGAACTCCAAAAACAGCTCTTCAATTTCCTTATCACTGCCCAACCTCTCAAGGTAGGGGGCAAATTTTCTGCGGTCAAAGCTGATTTTCTTCGGCTGTGCAGCACGGCTCTGTGTCTCCCTTGCGCGTGCCTGCCGCCATGCGGCGAAAATGTCCTGATGATTTGCAGATGGAGGTGGACAGGTATGGACGATGCTTTGCATAGCAGCCTTATTGAGCGTGTAGTCCTCGATAGAACACATCTCCACAAATGCCTGCTGCGTGGCTGCGTCATAGTCAGCGATCAGCTCGGCACAGGCAATCGGCAGCTTGCGCGGGTTGTTCTCCATGATGTCGGCGAGAGGCGGGATCAACCCCGCCAGCTTGATGGCTTTACGAATCTCATACTCGGTCACGCCGAAGAAATCGGCAACAAGTTTGCGGGCGTTGTACCTTTGGCGAGAATCGCCAAAGGTCTCATCGTCGATCACTTGCCCCAACTTTTGGCGATTCTCGCCAAAAGTTGTTGAGGTCTGTGCTACGTTCCGCTGGCCGTGGCGATTGTTCTCCTCGAGCAAGGCCCGATATGCCTTGCCACGCTCTATGATGGTAAGATCCTGCCGCCGCAGAAGGTTCGTGGCAACAGCAATGGAGACCGCTCTCGCATCATCGGCGTTCACGACTTCAGCAGGGATCGTTGTGTGTCCAGTCAGCCGCCACGCCTCAGTGCGGTTATGTCCTGCGAGGATCTCATAGTCCTCGCTTTCGGGAATGGGGCGCACAATGATTCTCTCATAGATACCCTGCTCTGCAAGCTGCTTTGAAAACGCCTTGAGCTTTTCCTGCGGATATGGGTGAAAACCAATATCCGCGGCGAAGAAAGGGCGGAGCCTGTCCAGCGGCAGATCACAAAATTTTGAGGCGGACGATGCCAGCTTGCCTTGAAACAGCATCTCATAGGCTTCATCGCCTACTGTGACCTCTGCCGCCTGCTGCGTCGCGCTCATACGCCGTTTCAGCAGGTCATTCATATCGCGTTTATCCAAGCTGAAGCACCTCCTGCGCGAGACTGCGATAGGATTCCGCCGCCGGATTTCGCGGTGCATAATCGAGAATGCTCATGCCTGCCGCGGGGCACTCCGCGACCTTGATGGTCTGCTCGATGGGACGCTCAAACACCCGTAAGCTGTCACCATACAGCTCTGCGACCGCGGCGCGGACGCTCTGGCAGAGCTGCGGCCGGGATTGATACATGGTAAGAAGAATGCCCGCAACCTCCAACTTTGAATTGAAGCGGCTCTGCACATTTTTGACCAGCTCCAGCACATCGGGGATGCCCTCGCTTGCAAGGAAGTGTGCCTGCACGGGAATGATGCAGTAATCCGCTGCAGCAAGTGCGTTGACGGTCAGCAGCTCATGCTTTAAGCCGCAATCAATGACGATATAATCATATTGTTCACGGAAAGCATCCAACAGCTTGTCCATCATCATTTCGCAGGATGTCTCTATCGCTTCCGCCGTGTTGTACTGCGAAAGCTGCATGACCTGTAAACGTGCTGCAGCGTCTGCCAGCCGCTTATTGGCAGGAATCAGGTCAATGCTGGTCTCTGTATGTATCACGGTGCGGGGAAGGTGAAGCTCCAGATCCTCCGGCGAGTCGATTTGAACGAGCAGAAGCTTTGCCAGCGTATTCTTCTGTTCGCCGGGCGTATAGCCCAAAGCCGAGGTAAGGTTCCCCTGCGGATCGTTGTCGATCAGCAAGACCTTTCTTCCTTCTGCGGCAAGTGCAGCCCCAAGGTTCAATGCGGTCGTGGTCTTGCCAACGCCGCCCTTAAAATTTGTAATCGTTATAATCATAATCCTATTCCTGTTCTTCTCTTAATTGCTTGGTTGGAAACAGTAAGGCAAAATCCTCGTTTGCAATAGATTTGCAAAAGGAATAAAATTATTTGGCTTTTGCAAAAAAAGCTATCATTAGATAACAAAATCCGGGCTATTTGCAATTTGAGCCTGCAATGCCTCTTGGTAAAGGCTTTACAACAAAAAAACCTCCGGATTATGAGCTTCTTTGTTAGAAACTCATAACCCGGAGGTCGGAGGTTCAAGTCCTCCTCCCGCAACCATCTTGAGTGACCAAAATAGATACACTCACCTGAAACCCCTGAGAAATCAGGGGTTTCAGCGTTTTTATGCCCTGTTTTTTCAAAGCGTGTTTTATAGATACACAAAGCCAATTAAGAGCGTTAGGCAGGACTTGAACTAAATTCTCGGCTGATTTGGCCTGCTTTATGGCGGGCTTTACGCTCTCGGATACTTTTTATTGCTCGTCTTTCCTAAATAATTTGAAACTTTTTATTGAAGAGGCTGGTATCACATTTTGATACCAACCTCTTTTCAGTTTATCAAATCCTTAGGGCGGAGATGAGCATCCAATGAACACAGAAGCTGTAATCTGTCCCCTTTGCGGCGCAATCAACAAAGACCTCTAAGGCCGGATGCATATCGGTAAGGTAGTCAGCACACAATGAAGCATGGGATAATCGCAGACACGCCCCTTTTAATGTCTTTATTTATTGACAATTATAGGTGTATCGTCTATAATAACGAGCACAAAGATGATGTAGAGGTGGTGTGCAGAATGGGGCGAAAGAGTGTTGCTGTGCTGCCGCAGACGCAGGCGATTTTAGAACAGCTGGGAGAACAGATCAAACTTGCCAGATTACGGCGGCATCTGTCTGCCGAATTGGTCGCGGAAAGAGCTGGTGTGAGCCGAGCCACAGTGTGGAATGTTGAAAAGGGAAACCCCTCTGTCGCGATTGGGATCTATGCCGCAGTTCTGCACGCACTGAACAATATGGATAAAGACCTTCTGCTCGTTGCAAAGGATGATGAGCTGGGGCGTAAACTCCAAGACCTTGAACTTACCACGCGCAAGAGAGCACCACGAAACGGAGGTGATTAACCGTGGTATCAAACCAAAAAGTAATTTATGTCTATGAGAACTTCAAATCTACAACGCCAAACTTCCTGGGGACTCTCTTCGGGGAGAATGTCCGCGGCCGTGAAAGCTGCTCCTTTGAGTATGATGCTGACTGGTTAAAAAGCAGCGCAAACTACATGTGGCGGTGCTGCTCTTTATGGCAGCCGTTCTCGTCATGCTGGAGAAAAGCGCCAAGGGCGGCATGCAGAAATTCTTCAAGTACGTTCCTGCGGTCGTTCTCTGCTACCTCATCGCCATGTTCCTGTGCGCGCTGGGCGTGTGGGATATGGCCGAGACCAAGCCCATCACCTTCCAGAGTCTGATCCTCCTGCTCGGCTTCGCGTTCCTTGTCAGCGCCATCGCCACCAACGTCGGCAACAAGCTCTATACGCTGACCAACTTCTCCGATAAAGCGACCTGGACCGTTCTGTTCGTCACCGTCGTCGCCCTGATCGCCGCCGTCACCCCGCTCGGCAAGGTCGCCGGCTCCGGCGAGGTCTCCAACCTCCTGCTCTACGCCGTCATCGGCCTGCTGGCCTCCCGCGCGAGCCTGCTCGAGCTCGGTGAGGCTCCCGCCTGGATCGCCACCGGCTTCATTGTCCTCGGTATCCGGATGGCCCTCATGGGCTATGTGGTCGGCACGCCGCTGGCGGTCGTCTGCGCGCACATCATGGAGTCTCTGGCCTGAGAACCCTGACGCTGCGGCGTTTCCGCGCCGCGCCATGACTGCTTCGACTGTGTAGGTGAACGCCGTTTCACCTGCACAGTTGCCCTAAGAACCCATTTGAAGGAGCAACGCTATGCCTGTTTTATCCGATCTTGAGCCGCGCGAGGTATTTGCCTGGTTTGAACGCCTGTGCGCCATCCCTCACGGCTCGCACCACGCAAAAGCGATCAGCGACTATCTGGTCGCGTTCGCCCGCGAACGTGGTCTTGCCTGCCGGCAGGACGCTGCCAACAATGTCGTCATCCGCAAGGCAGCCTCCGCCGGATACGAAAACGCGCCGGTCGTCATGCTGCAGGGCCATATCGACATGGTCTGTGAAAAGGACGCGGACTGCGGCAAGGATATGGAAACGGAGGGGCTCGACCTCTTCGTGGACGGCGACGTGATCGGCGCGCGGGGCACGACGCTCGGCGGACGAGGAGA
>OGHL01001084.1_pt1 | contig 16976 bp, 13 predicted proteins | sample 1571391 | NCBI WGS metagenome assembly OGHL01 (sample SAMEA2581948, study PRJEB24529) | metagenome | biome: Human gut stool | place: China | collected 2011 | reverse complement strand
GGGTTGGATGGGCGTGTTGTTGGGTACGCCGTCGATCATGTTGCAGTTCTGCTCCGTGGAGAGCTCGGCGGTTTTCAAATATCCGAACAGCAAGTGAATTCTCCGACTGGATTATGGATGCCACAGAGGCGGAACTTCCTTACATAATTCGGCTATTGAACAAATTGCAGAGTGTAAAGCGCCAGCGGTCATTAAATGCAGAAGAGTGAAAACTCTTATACAATCTCATCATTGATCCAACGTCCCCTAATGACATTCTTACTGCTGCATATCTCCTTCTTGGCGAGCAGTCCCTCGCCAAAGATCATTTTGAGAACTTTGACAATTTCAGACAGCCTTACAATATGTTAGGCACTTCACACAAAAGAACTGCCCCCCTTATAAAACAGTATTGAAATAAAATTGGGAGTGTTTTGCTATTGAACGCAAAATCGCCGTATGTTAAACTAAGTATGCTCAAAACTATAAACAAACCAAAAGCAGCCGCAGGAGGACGCCATTTTTGATGTGCGTCTTTTTTTCTGCCCTTCTGCGGTCAATGAAACAGCATCCGGCTTTCGCTGGGTGCTGTTTCCTGCTTTTGGGCAACACAAGGAGGTAATGCTTTTGAAGCACAAGTGTCCGTCTCCCCGTATTGGGAAAAAGCCGCGTGGCAACATCGGCCGCTGGCTGTATGCGGCGTTTCTGACCGCCACGCTATCCGCTTCTCTCTGTCAGCCGGCCTCTGCCGCAACCGTGTGGGAGAAGGCCAATGAGATCATGCGGGATGTCTATACGCAGATCCTCGGCATCTCCACGATTGCAGCCATCGTTACGGCCGCAGTCGCACTGCTGATGATGAATTTCTCCCGCAGCGGCCGAACCGTCGATGAAAGCCGGGCATGGCTCAAGCGAATCATTATCACTTGGGCCGTGCTGAATGGTCTTGGCTTCATTATGAGCTATGTTACGCCCTTCTTCAGCGGCGGGCAGTGGACCGCCCCGTAAAAGCTATGGGAATTTTAGACGGTATTGTAGAGTGGATCGCGGAGCAGATCATGTACGGTCTGGATATGATCAACACCTCTGTTTTGGGGGCATTGGGCTGTGACATGAACACATTTCTGCGATATTTTCCCGCAGCGGAAACCATGTATAGCCTTCTGGTGGCACTTGCCATCGGGCTGATCCTGTTGGGCTGGGTCTGGAATCTGTTCAAGAACTACGGACTGGGCCTGGGCGTGGACGCAGAGGATCCGGTCAAGCTGACCGCCAAGGCGATTCTGTTCATTGTGCTTGCGTACTATGCAGATGAAATCGTAAACATTGCGCTGACGATAGGCGGAACGCCTTATGCGTGGATACTGTCCTCAGAGCTTCCTTCTTTGGACTTTGCCAGCTTCAATTCTGTTCTGCTGACCATCATCGGCGTCTGTGCCAACGGCGGCGTTGCGCTGATCGTTCTGATTCTGACACTGATTCTTGCGTGGAACTACATTAAGCTGCTGTTTGAAGCGGCAGAACGGTATGTACTGCTGGGCGTCCTGGTCTATACCGCACCGGTAGCCTTTGCCATGGGCGCATCGCAATCCACCGCAAATATTTTTAAGAGCTGGTGCCGGATGTTCGGCGGGCAGATATTCCTGCTGCTGATGAACGCATGGTGTCTTCGGCTGTTTATCACGATGGTCGGCACATTCATCTCAAATCCGCTTTCCATATAGGAGGTCATTACCACGAAGAAATATCATAGAATCATTCCGCTGCTGGGCACCGTTCTTTTGCTTGCGCTCACCTTGGCGGTACCTGCGCTTGCTCTGGAGGAAAGCGATGTTGAAGCCGCAGTCAGCAGTTCCAGCCGCGAGGCCGTGACGGGGAATGTCCTGGTCTGGTTTCTCTGCGCGGTTGGCTTTCTCAAAGTCTCGCAGAAAATCGACAGCTTCATGGCAAGTATCGGTGTCAACGTGGGGCATACTGGCGGTTCCATGCTGGGTGAGGCGATGGTGGCATTCAAGGGTGTCTCCCTCGCTGCCGGCATGGCTGGAAAAGTTGTCGGGAACTTTGCCGACAGAGCCTCCAGCCGCGCAGGTGCCGCCGCATCCGGATCTTCCGGCTTTCTGCAAGGTGGTCTGGCCGGCGTTGTCAGTCGGAAAATCACCAATGACGCCGTGAGAACTGCGACGCAAACGACACAGAAAGCGTCTTCCTCCACCATGTCCGCCGCGCATCAGGCCACGGAGCGTACTGTAAATGCCGAGCGGCAGGCAGCAAGCGTTGTTCATCAGGCAAAGCAGACGCGCAGCGAAAGCGCTTCTCAAAAGTCGCAGACGGGCGTGACCCATCAGCAAGTCGCTTCCAGTACCCGAACCGCCTCGGTTTCCTCACTCCACAGGGAGTCACAGCATTCCGTTGGCCTCGGCGGACGTATTTTTACCAACTCCATGCTGGAGGGCGGGCGTTTTGCCAACGATGTGATCGGTATGGTCGCAGCCGGAGACCTGCACTCTACCGGCTCCATCACCGGAGAGTTTGCGTCACAGGCGTTGTCCTCCTACATGGGCATTACCGCTCAGGGAGACGCCGCACCGCAAATATCCTATTCCGACGTTGAGATCGGCGGCGGGCGCATCACCGGCACAGAGTATTCTCCGGAGCATCCGGAGGGCATTTCCTTTGGAATGTACCATACCGGGCAATATGCCGCGCCGGACGGTGAACACCAGAAGGTCTTCTCTGCCGATGGCGTCCAATGGTACAAGCAGTATGCCGTTGATACCGTAATCAAGAAGCCCTTTACCGCACCGGACGGCGAAATCGACTATCACAAGGAGATCGTCAAGAAGATGCCCGATCCGCCGAAGCGGAAAGACCGGATGTAAGGGAGGCTGTCTATGAAACCGGAAGAATTTGAGGTTTATGTGATTCCTCCCAACTTTATGGAGGGCGGCACACTCTTCGGCGGGCTTTTGAAAACCCGCAATACGATTGAGGCGGTCATCCTTGGCCTCGCGGTTGGTGTGCCGGTTTTGCACCTTCCGTTTTCCCTCACCGTCCGCGTCGTGATTTTATGCCTGACGGCTCTTCCGCTGGTGCTTCTCGCTTTGATTGGCGTATCCGGCATGAGCCTGTCCGCTTTTATCCGCCTGTTCTTTTGCTTTCTGCACAACCGCAGAATCCTTTCACGCGATGGGACGCAGGGCGGCAAAAACGGAAAAACGCTGCTGCCCAGCTGGGCGCAGCAGCGGAAAAGCGACTGCGAAGCAGAAGATCCTCCGCTCCCCAAAAGCCGCAGCCGATTTTCTGTTGATCTGAAGCAGCGCAGCGTGACGCAGTTCAAGACCTTCTTGCAGGAGGAAGAAGCCGTTCAGCCGCTCAATGCCCTGGCGGACTATATCCCTATCGAGAAGATTGAGCACGGCGTCATTTATACAAGAGATCACCGCTATGTCAAGGTTGTAGAGGTGGTTCCCGTCAACTTCCTGCTGCGCAGCGCGAGAGAGCAGCGCAGCATCATTTACTCCTTCATTTCCTATCTGAAAATTGCCCCGGTCAAGGTGCAATTCAAGGCATTGACAAAGCGTGCGGACATTAACCGGCATCTGGATACCGTCCGCAGGGAGCTGGAGCATGAGCAGGATCCGCGCTGCCGTGTCCTGCAGGAAGACTACCTGAAGCTCATTCGGCAGCTTGGCTCCCGTGAGGCAATCACAAGGCGCTTTTTCCTCGTTTTCGAGTATGAGCCGCTGCCCGGCACCAAACGCGGCCATGAGGAAGAGGATGCAATCGCATCCCTACAAACGGCCGCACGCACGGCGGCAAATTATCTGTGGCAGTGCGGCAACGAGGTCATTTCCCCTGAGAACGAGGACGACGCCACGGCGGAGATTCTTTATAACATTCTCTGCCGCAGAGCCAGCAGTGAGCCATTCTATCAGCGGGTGAAGTCCGTTCTGGCGGACTACATGGCCGCCGGGCGGGACATCAACACTATTCCCGTCAACGAGTTCTATGCCCCTGACAGCATCGACCTTACCCATGGAAACTACCTCTGTGTAGATGGGCTGTATTATGCCTATCTTCTTGTCCCATCAGATGGTTATAAAGCGCGCGTTCCCGCCGGCTGGCTCAGCCTTTTGGTCAACGCCGGCGACGGGATCGATCTGGACGTCTTTCTGACGCGGCAGCCAAAGGATCGCATGGTCAGAAAGCTGGGGCAGCAGCTCCGTATCAACCGCAGCAAAATTAAGGAAACCAGCGACACCAACACGGATTTTGACGACCTCGACGGTGCGATCCGCAGCGGCTATTTTCTAAAAGACGGTCTTTCCAACAATGAGGATTTTTATTATCTGAACCTGCTTATCACCGTCACAGCCGGCAGCGTGGATGACCTTGAATGGAAGGTCGCGGAAATGAAAAAACTCCTGCTTTCGCAGGACATGGATGTACAGACCTGTTCCTTTTGTCAGGAGCAGGCTTTTTTATCCTCTCTTCCTCTGGTTTCTCTGGAGCGCCAGCTCTATGAGCGGTCTAAGCGGAATGTTCTGACAACGGGAGCCGCCAGCTGCTATCCCTTCACCAGCTATGAGATGTGCGATGACAACGGTATTCTTCTCGGCGTCAATAAACACAATAATTCTCTCATCATCGTGGACATCTTCGATTCCCGCGTCTACAAGAATGCCAATATCGCCATTCTCGGAACCAGCGGAGCCGGAAAAACCTTTACGCTTCAGCTGATGGCTCTGCGCATGCGCCGCAAGGGAATTCAGGTCTTTATCATCGCGCCGCTCAAAGGGCATGAGTTTCACCGGGCCTGTTCCAACATCGGCGGACAGTTTATCTCCATATCTCCGGCTTCTCAAAACTGCATCAACATCATGGAGATCCGCAAGGCAGATAAGTCCGTGGACGATCTGCTGGATGGCCCCGGCGCGGAAAAATCTCTGCTGGCAGCCAAAATTCAGCGGCTGCACACGTTTTTCAGTCTCTTAATTCCGGACATGTCCCACGAGGAGCGGCAGCTTCTGGATGATGCCATGATCTGTACCTACGGGACAAAGGGCATCACACATGACAATGCTTCTCTGGAACAGCCGAAAAATCCAGGGTGCTATAAAGAAATGCCGATCCTGGGCGACCTGTATGAAATTCTCGCCGCCTCTCCGGAAACAAAGCGCCTTGCCAACATCCTGAATCGGCTGGTCAACGGCTCTGCCCGCTCTTTCAATCAGCAAACCAATGTGGCGCTGGACAACAAGTACATCGTCCTTGATATTTCTGAGCTGACCGGTGATCTGCTGACGGTGGGGATGTTTGTTGCGCTTGACTTTGTATGGGACAAGGCCAAAGAGAACCGCACGGCGGAAAAAGCCATCTTCGTGGACGAGTGCTGGCAGCTCATCGGCGCCAGCAGCAACCGACAGGCCGCCGAATCCGTTCTGGAGCTTGCCAAGACGATCCGCGGCTATGGCGGCAGCCTTGTCTGCGCCACACAGGATCTCAATGACTTTTTTGCGCTGGACGACGGTAAATACGGCAAGGGCATCATCAACAACAGTAAAACGAAGATCCTGCTGAATCTGGAGGAGGAGGAAGCCCGGCGTGTTCAGGGTGTTCTTCACCTTTCTGAAGCCGAGCTGATGGAAATTACGCACTTTGAGCGCGGCAGCGCTCTCATCAGCACAAATAACAATAATATTGCCGTGGAGATCAAGTGCAGTCAAATGGAAAAGGAATTGATCACCACGGATCGCCGGGAGCTGGCCGAGCTTGCTCAGCGTGCTGCGCCAAAGCAGCATCCATGCTAATCCGTACACAATACGCATTTAAGACGTATAACGCTCCACAACCAACAGCAATACGGCGATTATACGGCTTCAATACGCATAACGAGGAGATGTTTCAATGAAAACGAGGGAACAGATCTATGGGCAGGAAGCCGCCGGCATCCTGCGGGATGTTTCCATGTACCGCGCTCTGACGGAGATGCAGCTTTTGAAGCTCTATCCGCACAAGGAAAGTAAAATCCGAAATCTGCTGTCCTACCTGCAAAAGCAGGGCCGCATTGTGCAGCGCGGCGAGTATTACCGCATTCCCGCTGATGCGGAGGCGGGGATCGATTACGGGCTTTCAAAGGCCATTTGGGTTCTTACCGACTTTATGGAGCAGGTAGAATATCACTCTGTCAGCGAGTACCCCGCAAAAATCATCTTTTTTGCGGATGGTGAAGTTTACGAAATCATTTACGCGGAGCCGGGTAAAGAGCAGCTTATCAACCAAATGCTCTCCACAGTAAAAGAGGTTCCGCCCAAATACATCGTTCTGATTGAGCAGCCGGAGCAGATCGCCGAGATCCACACACCAAACACCAGCGGCTACTGTACCGTCTCTTCGGGCGGCGAAGTGCAGTATTATCAAATCGAATAAGGAGTTTTTTCTTGAACAGGGCCATTATATCACAAAGAATTACATCTATTCTGGCTGAGATCGAACGGCTGAACAATGCGCTCTATGCCATGAACACGACGGATATCCAGCGTTATCCCGACAACTACGAGGTGTTGTCCACGGATGCGGCGCTGCGGGCCGAGCGGATCACCTGCCGGCTGCGCCACCTGATCTATGCCACTACCAGCATCAAAAAAGAGGAATATCTGCGTTCTGCTGAAACCATGCAGGGTATTGAGATCAGCGAAAATGGCGGCATTCTGGAGATCAAGCTCCCGTGCCTTCTGCCAAAGCGCAGGCAGCGCCAAAGCACGGAGTTTCTGTTGGATCCGTTTACCTCCGCGCTCTCCGATTACGCCGCCCACCACACCATGCCGCAATTTCAGCATTGTGTGGTCTGTTTTTCCCACATCTATGCGCAGGAGCTGCCAGAGCGGCGTATCCGCGATTATGACAATCTGGAACTGAAGCAGTTTCTGGATGTTGCGGCCTCCTTCATCTTGACGGATGACAATGGGCTGCTGTGCGACGCCTACAACACCACGGAGTTGGGCGAAGAGGATTGCACACGGCTTTTTCTCATGGACAGCACGCAGTTTCCAGCCTGGCTTGCAGAGCGCCAGAATGGCGTAAAAAGCATATCGGATTTTTGACCTTTTATGGGCGCTTATTTTCCAAGGTACAAAAAGCGCCCTGTAAGCCCTGAAAATACTGCGTTTTTTCAAGGTGATCCGGCCGCAAAATTACCCAAGCTATAAAGCCCTACGGTAAAATATCGTACAAGGAGGCAGCACGGTTTATGCCTCGAAAGCCCCGGCAGCTGCCAGCTCAAAATACGCTGCCCTATCTTCTTTTGACATTGACCGCCCTCTGCGGTGAATACCCCATCCGGCAAATCAGTCGCCTGCCGGGTGGCTCCGCATACCTCGAAAGTGTCGTTACCGCCCTCCGGCGAGATGGGTTGCTGCGTACCTTCTCCAAAGACGGCCTGCGTGGACTTCGGCTCACCTCGTCAGCCAAACGGCTGCTGTTGGCTGATGCTCCCGAATGGTTTTCAGCCTATCTGACCGGCAGTTCTGAGCCAAACAAGCTCAAAAGCGAAATTCCCAGGCGGCTCCGGCTTCACCGGATGGCTGAGATCCTGACCATCATGCACAACGCTGACATTCCGGCCTTTCCATGGGAAAAGGCTCCTTTTTCCGCTGCCAGCCAAAGTGCGGCAATCCCCGCCTATTACACCTCCAGAGAGGTTAAAGAGATCGGCCCGCAAGGGGCGAAAATCAAAAGTTCACGCGCAACCGGCATCCTGCTGACGGATGGCGGTATTTTTTTGACCTATAACACCGCCAAAGCGCAGATGAAATGGGAGTACAAGGCTGAACTGCGGTTCAAAGCTCTGCTGCAAACCGAAGGGGTCATGCCCGATGCGGAGATTTCCGGGATCGTGTTCGGCTCCACCATGGAACAACTTTCTATCCTGACGCAGCCGGACGCGCACAGCTATTTCCTGCTGGATGGCAGCTTTCCGCATTTCTATTATTTGACCAATGACCGTTATGGCGAAGCGATCCTTCGCCTCTTATGCGACGCGCAACAGCGCAGGACGCTTGATACGATCCTTGCAGACGGGCTCCATGAGGGGATACCAAATTGGCGCGTCGAGAACGACGCCATTGACAGCGAGGGGAATCCTGTTCTATTCGCCTACACCTGTGATTTTCCTCGCATCCGGCGTTTCGATACCGCGCTGGAGCTGCACGGAATGACGGGGACATTGATCTGCTTCGATTACCAGGAAGAAGCCTTGCGGGAGATCTGCGGGCAGCGTGTGATACTGCAAAGCATTGATTTTCAACAGTTTGAAAGGAGCGTGCTCTATTCCTAAAAAGAAGCTGATTCAGCTCTTCATTATCATTCCAATCGCTGCGCTGGCGCTGCTCTACGGGAGCGGCTACCTCTCGCAGCTTTTTTCCAATTACCGTGCATGGCAGGAGGCCGGCGCCGTGTTTGGGACGTCTCCCGCATTCCCGGACGCCGGATTCTTTCCCTGCCTTGCGGCAGCCTTCCACTTTCCGTATGGGCTGTATGGCCTCGGCCTCTGCATCGGTGCGCTGGCGCTGCTGATCCTCATGGTCATGCGGATGGGCTACAGCGAAGGCGGCGAATACGACCGGCGGCGCAACCTTGTCTATTCCAACAAGGGAACCTACGGCACCGCAGGGTTTATGTCCCGCAAGGAGCTGGCGGGGGTGCTTGATCTTGTTCCGGATATTCGCAAGCATTCCGGTACGATTCTCGGAGAGCTGGATCATCAGGTCATTTGTATTCCTCCAAAGACTCGATTTAACGGGAATCTTGCGGTTTACGGCGCCAGCGGCTCCAAGAAGACAAGAGCCTTTTGCGTCAACATGATTCTCCAATGCGCAGCGCGGAAGTCAAGCCTTGTGATCTGTGACCCAAAATCCGAACTTTACGAAAAGACCAGCGAGTACTTGCGGGATCAGGGGTTCACCGTCCGTGTGTTCAATCTGGTAACGCCGTCAGCCTCAGATTCATGGAATTGCCTTGCTGAAATCGGCGATCAGGAACTAATGGCGCAGCTCTTTTGTGATGTCATCATCAAAAACACAGGGGGCGAAGAACGTGACCACTTCTGGGACAGCGCCGAAATGAATCTGCTCAAGGCGCTGGTCCTCTATGTTTCCACCAGCTATCCCAAGAAAAAGCAAAACATCGGCGAAGTGTACCAATTGCTCACCGCCAGTTCCGAAAAGGAACTGAATGCGCTTTTTGATGTTCTTCCCCTCACGCATCCTGCCAAAGCGCCATACAGCATTTTCAAGCAGGCGTCGGAGGGTGTGCGCGGCGGCGTTATCATCGGGCTCGGCTCCAGACTGCAGGTTTTCCAAAACCGGGATATTCGCAACATCACATCCTACAACGAGATTGATCTGGAACTTCCGGGAAAGCAGCCATGCGCGTATTACTGCATTACAAGCGATCAGGACAGCACATTTGACTTTCTTTCCTCGCTGTTTCTTTCCTTCGTGTTTATCCGCCTGGTTCGCTATGCGGACGAACATTGCCCTGGTGGGGCGCTTCCGGTTCCTGTTCATGTACTTGGTGAAGAGCTGTGTGCCTGTGGAGTGATCCCAGATCTATCGAGAAAAATTTCAGTCATTCGTTCCAGAAACCTGTCCATGTCATGTGTGTTCCAGAACTTAGCAGGTCTTCAGAACCGCTATCCCTACAACCAGTGGCAGGAAATTCTGGGCAACTGCGATGTGCAGCTTTTTCTTGGCTGTACGGATGCTCTGACGGCGGAATTTATTTCTGACCGGACCGGCGAGGCCAGTATCTCTGTTACCAGTAAAGCCAAACAACTCGGAACATGGCGTGTATCCAATTACACGCCTGAATACCGGGAAACCAGCGGTGTCGGCCGGCGCAAGCTGATGACCATGGACGAGGTGCTGCGTATGGATATTGATAAAGCCCTGATCCTCATTCGGGGCAAGAATGTACTGGAGGTGGATAAGTACGACTATTCCAAACATCCCGAGGCGAAGAAGCTGCGGCCGAGCAAGGCCGCCTCCCATGTCCCTGCATGGCGGGCAAATCAGCCGCAGGAAAAGCAAACTCCATCGGCGCCGCCATCTCAGGCAGCGGAAAAGAAGCCGGCGCAAAAGGAAAAGCCTGCACCGGCTGAAAAAGTCGTTGCCGTAACCAAAGAATCCATTATGAAGAAAAAGGAGGATACTTAATGCCCAAGAAAAAAACGATCCCGCCCCCTGATGATTTCTCCTCAGAGTTCATGGAAACCGAATCCGCCAAAGAACTTCCTGAGCAGCAGGTGGAGGCCGCCGGCAGCGACAACACGGAAACTCCGCTGGCAGAACCCCCGGAAGTTGATCTCGGCTCCGGCGATGTGAGCGGCACAGCAGATGTCGGAGAAAAAGAGCCGGATGCCGAAAACACCGCTGATGCCGCAGAGACTGTCCCTGTTTCCGATGAAAAGGCTGAGGATCCGGAGTACGACAGCATTTTGCAGGAGCTGAACAGCAGCACTCCGGCACCCCTTGACAGCAGCGGCGAAAATGCTCTGGATGCGCTTTTACTGGAAGGAAATGCGGAAAATGCTCCGCCCGCTGAAAATGAAACGGAATCCGCAGATGGTGAAGCTGCTCCGCAGCCTACTGCACCTCCCGCACCTGCCGGACGCCGTGACTCCTACATTCTGACCGTTGATGCAAAAGACCGTATCGAAACGGAAGAAGAACGCCGTGAGGTCATCTGGCATGAGATCAAAACCTCGCATATCACCGGGCGCATCTTGACCGGAACGTTGGACGGCGTGGAGCAGACCCCTTCCGGCCGCACTATCGTTGTCATTGACTACAAGGGCTATCGCATTGCGATCCCGCTGAAAGAAATGATGCTCTATTCCGGACCCGTTCCGTATGGGGCGAAATACAAGCCGTTTATGGAGCGGATGAACAGTATCCTTGCGACCATGCTCACCGCGGAGATCGATTTCATCGTCCGGGGTCTGGATAACACCGCCCGCAGCGTTGTGGCAAGCCGCAAGGCCGCTATGCTCCGTAAGCGTCAGACCTTCTATCTGGACACCAACGAAGATGGCGTCCCCATGATCTATGAAGGGCGCGTCGTACAGGCGCGCGTCATTGGCGTTGCGGAAAAAGTCCTGCGTGTGGAAGTGTTTGGCGTGGAGTGTACGATTTTCGCCCGTGATCTGTCTGCCGCATGGTTCGGTGACGCCCGCGAGTATTACAGCGTCGGCGACCGTGTTCTTGTCCGTGTGCTCACCATTGACCGCAGCGACATCAACCATATTTCCATCACAGCAGATATCCGCAGCGTTTCGTCCGCCGCCAACCAGAGCAATCTGGATAAATGCGTCCTGCAGGGCAAATATGCCGGCAGAGTGACCGATGTGCGGCACGGCGTTGTGTTCATCCGGCTCAACAACGGTGTCAACGCGGTTGCCCACACCTGCTATGACCGGCGAATGCCCGGGAAAAAAGACGACGTCAGCTTTGCCGTTACCCGTCTGGATGAGGAACGCGGCATCGCCGTCGGCATCATCACCAGAATCATCAAACAGAATTTGTAAAAAAGGAGAGGCCACCATGAAGAGCTTATCAAAGCTGGCCCTTTGCCTGCTGCTTGCCATGTCGCTGACGGTCAGCGCCTTTGCCGCTCAGGTTCCCGATTCATTGGTAGCGGAAAACCTGAACGGCCAGCAGCGGCTTGTAAAAACCTACACGCTTTCCCCGGAGGTTGACCCAGATGAGCTGAAGGAAGAGGACTTTTCCTACGACGGCTATCTTTATACCTGGGCCTATACCACCAAGGTGGAACACCCGTATCTGGAAAGCAAAACTGTAACGGAAACCGTCACAGTCAATACCGCCAAAAATGACCTTGCGCAGATCCTCGCAGAGCTTTCGCCCAGTATGCCCTATGAAAAAGACGGATTCTCCGGCGAGTTGGCGCTGGATCATACCACGCTTTCCACGGAGGCGTCCGGCTACACCACCAAATACAGCAAAACCACCGAGGCGAAGGTGATCGGCAATCTGGATCGCAACGATATGTCCTATGTGCCGGCCACGACCGTCAAAAACGGGAAAACGCTCACCCTTGCCAATGTGGAATGGCAGGTCACCGGCACGGCGCTCGTCGGCGAGGCGCTGGTTCCCGCCCAGTATCAGGCGGTCGCCACCTATTCCGCCTCCAGCAGCTATCAGGCTGCCACAGGCTATGTCACCACGGCGGAATATCACGGGACCGTTACTTCGGAAGGCGTGGACAGCATCACTTATACCGTGGTTTACACCGGAAGTGAGATCGTCCCCGTAAAAACACATATCTGGGATAACGGCAGCCTTGCCGCTCCGCTGCTGATCATCGCTGCCGTGCTGCTCTGCGCGGGCATCGCCGCCGCTGCACTCATCCTGCTGCGCCGCCGCAAAAATGTCTATGTGTATGTTCCGGACAGCAAGCCCCGAGAGTACCGGCTGATTGCAAAGTTCCGTGTGGAGCCTGACAGCGAGGTTCCCGCTATTGATGCAGGCGCTCTCACACTGAATCCGGGAGATACCGTCGCGGTTGAGGTGAAAAAATCCCTTGCCAGGCATCTGGCTGGGCGCGAGTTCACCGTTTCTTTCCCGCAGAGTGACCATACTTACACGATCCAAGCCAGCAAGCACAATGACTGGCATGAATTTACCGTTCCCGCTGAAGAAGAACAGGAGGCTCCCGTATGAAGAAGTTTTTCTCATTGACTTTGACTCTGGCTGCCATGCTTTCTGCGATGGCGGTCAGCGCACAGGCTGCCGATTATTCCTTTGAAACCGATGGCACCCCGGAATACTATCCCTCCTCTTCCTATGAGGATGTCTACGGCTCCCGCTACAATTACGGCGGAAAAAACGTGGTGGACTACCAGATCCTCAAACTGGAATACGGTCAGTTCAGCACCACCCAGACCGGCGTGATGGAGAAAATCATGCTGCCCGGTCTTCAGGGCATCTCCGCATCCGGCGGCGGCATTTACGAAATTTCTCCCGGCGGCGGAACTGTTGAGATCCCCGGTTTTCTGCAGGGCGGCTCCACAGCTACTCCTGCGACGCCCGCTTTCACAGAGCTGACACAGGATTTTCTGCTCTCCAACGGCGCCGTCGGAAAGATCTCCATTCCTGCCATCGGAGTTAAGAATTACTTTCTCTGGGAAGGTGAAACGACTGCCAGCATGAAAAAGGGGCTGGGGCATTTCACCAGTACCAGCGTCTGGAACGGCAATGTGGCTGTCTGCGGGCATAATCGCGGCGCCAAATATGTGATCGGCAGCATCAAGGATCTGGATGTGGGCGACAAAATCACCTATACCACATCCATGGGTACCCGCACCTATCTGGTGGAGACTGTGACCAAAATCAGCAGCAGCGATTGGAGTTATTTATCCTCGACCGCGGATAACCGGATCACACTCTTCACCTGCGTTGCTGGAGACCCCAGCCAGCGCTGGTGTGTGCAGGCAGTTCAGGCATCTTAAAATTTTCTGTTGAAAAAGTCACCTTATGATCGTAAAAGGGAGTAGATCAAAAAACAGGAGGACTTTTTATGAAGAAGCAAATTTTCACCATGCTTACAGGTCTTCTCATCGGCGCAGTGCTGACCGGCGGCTCTGCCGCGGTCGCCGCCGGGATCATGGCGGAGCGCAGTCACCATCGCGTTGTCGTAGACGGAAAAGAAGTGCAGATGGAAGCCTATGTCATTAACGGCAACAACTACGTCAAGCTGCGGGACATGGGCAAGACAGTGGGATTTGAGGTCTTTTGGGACAGCGATGCCAAGTGTGTGCAGGTGAAATCCGGCATCCCGTACACCGGCGAAGCACCTGCAAAGGCAGAACCCGATAAACCGGAATCGCATCCAGAACCCGCAGTCCCTGCCAATGATGCCGATGTGGATGCCATGAAGCAAGATATCGTTGACCGCACCAACGCGCTCCGTAAGGAAAACGGCATCGCAGCTTTGACTGCCGACGATAAACTCATGCAGGCCGCACAGGTACGGGCGGAGGAGATGGCTGCCAGCGGCGTCTATTCTCATATTAGACCTGACGGGCGTAAATACATGACTGTCACTGACAGTCAATACATAGGAGAGAATATTCACTGCCTGGAAGACTGGGCTCTAAAAGAAAAGAGTCTGCCAGAAACCGTCATGTGGGCATGGTCCGCCTCTGCGGGGCATCTCAAAAATATAACCAATTCCCGTTACGGAAGCATCGGTGTCGGACTTGCCAAAGGTACGGACGAAAACGGCGAGGACTGCTGGTATTGTGTCCAACTCTTTATGGATACAGGGTGTTCCATCAGTTGGGTGGATCGTCCCGCAGCCAAGCAATAACAATTCAATATTATTTTTGCAAAATGCGGACTGGTTTCACAGTCCGCATTTCTATTTTAAATTTTCAAATAAGGAGGAATTCCCTTTGAAAAAAATCAGGACGAGATTTCTGTCTGCGTTTCTGGCGCTGCTGACCTTGCTGACATTGCTGCCCACTTCTGCACTGGCAGCTTCCGGCAGTGGAACAGGCATTAAGCCTACAACGGACCCCAACCTCTGGTCTACCCGCCTGACCTCCACTGGACAGCAATACTCCTATCGCCCGCCCACGGCAGCAGGCAAACAGCTCTACTGCATGGATCTCGGCTATTCTTACCGATTTGGAACAGCCAGTTTTCTGAACTCGTACACCTACAAAAGCGCCACTGGAACAGACAGTGACACTTTGTGGGATTCTGCTGTTGCGGATACGGGTCTTGGCGAAATGGATGCCATCACCCGAGAAAACGTCAAATGGATGATGACCTATATCACGGACTACAAGGGCGACATCCCCGGCAGCCTGTTTATGGCTCTGCAAACGTACATTTGGGATCATCAAAGCAATAAATCCGCAGGCGGCGATACCTCCGGTGACATTGATGCCGGCGGCTTTGCCAACGCCGACACCTATGAAACCTATGTTGGCTATTACAACTGGATGCTGGCGCAGAAAGCCAAGGAGGATGCGGAACTTCAGAAACAGATCGAGGAATATACCGCGCAGGGCAAGCAGGCATCCATCGTGGAGGACATGTCTGGCAAGGGGGCCGTTCTTGCCACTTCCGGAACCGCTGGCCGCCAGAGCTTCTTTGCCTATCACGCAGCCCGTAAGGTTGTGACGGATGATAAGCCGGAAGGCGGTGACAATCCGCCCCCTCCTGTTGCCGGTGATGGCGACATCACGTTCAAGAAGGTGATTGCCGGGACTACCCATGGTTTGGATGGCGCTGTATTCAACATCTACCGCGACGGTCAGATCGTCGGCAGTGATGTGACCAAAAACGGCGGCATTATCGAGGTAGAGGATGTCACCAAGGGCTTGTGGACATTCGTGGAGGTGGAGGCCCCGGAGGGGTATGCCCTGGACCCCACCCCTCACAGCGTCTATGTGGACGTGACCGACGGTGACAAGCAGTACACTGTTTCCGCAAGCAACAGCCCTCTGCCCAGCCTTAAAATCACCAAGGCAGATGCCCAGACCTTCGCCAAGGTCAAGGCGACCTTTCTGGTGGAATCCCTGACCGGCAGCTACTCCACCACCGTCACCGTGGACGGCGAAAAGACACTGCCCGATCTCCAGCCCGGTGTGTACCGCGTTACCGAGCAGTCCGTGGAGGAGCCGTATATCAAGACTGGCACCCATCAGGACATCGCCCTGCTGGGTGCCAGTCTTGATATACGGCACCCATCAGGACATCGCCCTGCTGGCTGGTGCCGGTACTGTGGAGGCCGCCTTCACCAACTATGTAAAACCCGGTTTGGAGATCCTGAAGAAAAACATTGCCACCGGGGAACCCATTGCCCATGTGACCTACAAAATTGAGCAGATCGACGGCAGCTACTCCACCACCGCAACCACGGACGGCACGGGACGTATTTTCTTGGCGAATATCCCTGTGGGCAGCTACAAGGTCACGGAGGTCAATGTTCCCTCCGATGTGATCCTCTGCGACATTCCCCAGACGATCGCCCTCGGCCCCGGCGAGACCCGCACGGTGACGTTCTTCAACGCCATGAAGCCTTCTTTGAAAATCATCAAGCGGTGCGAAGTTACCAAAGACCCCATCCCCAACACCAAGTTCCACATCTGGTGGGCATCGGACAACACAAGCATCGGCGCCATGAATGACCTCGGCAGCTTTTACACGGATGACCATGGCGAGATCATCTTCACGGGCGATGCCCTCAAGAGCGGCTGGTATAAAGTGACAGAGGAAGCCCCGGCATCCGGATTCGCCCCCGCTGACGAACCGACCCAGGAATTCTATCTGGCTGGCAACGAAAGCGCGGTCAAAATCTGGGAAAACCGCCCCCTCAGTGCGCTGGTGGTATTCAAGTATGATGAAAAAACCGGTGCGGCCTTACAGGGCGCGGAGTTCCAGATCCGCTATCTGGGCGGCACCTCCGGAACCGGCGGCACCGTCATTGGCACCTACACCACTTCGGAAAACGGCTCCATCATCCTCACCCGCCTGAAAGCGGGCACCTATATCGTGGGAGAAACCAAAGCCAGTCCGTTTTATTCCATCGACACGCCGCCCCAGACGGTTTTACTGACTGGCAAGGATCAGGATGTGGTGACGCTCCGGTTCAGCAACCAGCCTTACGGCTCCGTCCTCATCAAGAAGCTGGCGGATGATGCCAACAAAACGCCGCTGGCAGGCGCAACCTTCCTCGTCACCGACGATAAGGGTACGTTCATCGGCACCGCCAACGGTGAGTTCACCACGGACAAGTCCGGGGCCATCCAACTCCCTAAGCTGCCTGCTGGTACGACCATCGTGGCAAAGGAAATTCGTCCCCCGGAGGGGTATGCATTGGACGGCACACCCCAGACTATTACGGTGCAGGCGGGTGAAAACGCGCCTCTGACGTTCTATGAAAAGCCTCTCTGCAACCTGGCCATT
>OGHL01001067.1_pt1 | contig 17108 bp, 10 predicted proteins | sample 1571391 | NCBI WGS metagenome assembly OGHL01 (sample SAMEA2581948, study PRJEB24529) | metagenome | biome: Human gut stool | place: China | collected 2011 | reverse complement strand
ATAAGCGGGATCGAACCGCTGACCTCATGACTGCCAGCTGCTATCGGTTCGTGATATGGAGCGTTTTTGCGTCAAATACGTCCGTTCTGTCAGCGAAAAGTGCGGGATTTTGCAAGGTTTTATCCATTGCGTCCACACGCTTTTGCACACACTTGGGTCACAATCTGGGTCAGGGCAAGTAAGTGAATTTGGAGCGGTTCTGCCAGAGTAGACGTGGATTGTAGCTTGAACTTTGTCGATAGTCAAGTCATGAAAGAGAAGAAATCGTCCCACGCGTAGCACAGACCTCGTTTCACGTCTTCAAAAGCACAAAGTATATTACATCAAAAATATAAAACAAAAACAATCAAAAATGCAAAATTCATATTGACAATGCCTTCGCGGTATTCTATACTTTGAAAAACAGCTTGTGAGGGAGTGTTCTTATGCCGGAATATTTACCCCGTATTGTTGACCGCGAGCTGGCACTTCGTTTGGAAGCCAGCGGCGCGACGCTGATCGTCGGTCCGAAGTGGTGCGGAAAAACCACGACCGGTGAACAAAAAGCAAAGAGTATTCTAAAGATGCAGGACCCTGATAAAAAGGACGGTTATCTCGCCACGGCCGCAGCCAAGCCATCACTTTTGCTGAAAGGTGAAAATCCCCGGCTGATCGACGAATGGCAAATTGCGCCGGTGCTTTGGGATGCAGTTCGAACGGCTGTTGACCAGCGTCAGGAAGACGGTTTGTTTATCTTGACGGGTTCAACCTCTGTCGACGATAAGAACATCATGCACACCGGAACCGGTCGGATCGCCAGAATGAAAATGTATCCCATGAGCTTGTACGAATCTGGGGAATCCAATGGGCAGATTTCATTACGCGCCTTGTTTCAGGACGCTGAGCTTGACATTGACGGCGTTTCCAGCCAGCTTTCGCTTGAGCAGCTCATTTTTGCTGCCTGCCGCGGTGGGTGGCCGGCTACGCTGCGGCGAAAGAATCCGGAAGCGCAGCTTTTGACTGCACGCGATTATATCAGCAATATCTGCGAGTCCGACATTTCTACTGTCGATGGTGTCCAGCGCAATCCGACGTGGACAGGATTGATCCTGCGTTCGTATGCCAGAAACATTTCAACGCTTGCGAAGAAATCCAATATTCTGAAAGACGTCACTGCAAACGCGGACAGCATGCCCATGCCTACGTTGGATTCCTATTTGAACGCACTGGAAAAGCTGTCTGTTATTGAGGACGTTGAAGCATGGTGTCCGGCGATTCGCTCGGCAACGACGATCCGCTCCGGAAAAAAGCGCGAGTTTACCGACCCGTCCATCGCGGTTGCCGCAATGGGTCTTACGCCGGAGTATCTGGAGCAGGACCTGAAAACGTTCGGTTTCATTTTTGAGTGTCTCTGCATCCGGGACTTGAAGGTTTACTCGTCTGCCCTCGGCGGCAAGGTTTCTTATTACCACGACCGTTCCGATCTGGAAGCGGACTGTGTGCTCCATCTGTCCGATGGTCGGTATGCTCTGATTGAATTTAAGCTCGGCAGCCGTGAAATTGAAGAAGGCGCACAGCACCTTCTTCAAATCAAGCAGCTTGTGCGGGCCGCAAATGCTTCCGGCAAAACAAATCTTCGGGAACCTGATTTGTTGATGGTCATTACCGGCGGCGAACTTGCATACACGCGGCCGGACGGCGTAAAGATCATCCCGATTGGCTGTCTGAGAGACTGAGTATGGAGCGTTTGCTCAGCACAGGTGAGAAATGGGTATCTGCTGTTTTCGTCCATAGCGTTTGTTATAGACAATATGTAATGACCTCCAATTTGTAGAGACGCGGATTTACCTGTATAATGTGGGTAAGAACGTCACCACAAGAACAGGGATTACCGCATACAAATGGAGGTCATCAATTATCCTGAAGCCATTGCGTTTCCATTACAGGGACAATGTGCTGTTCCTATGCGGTTATGAGGCAGGGTGCCTCGCCTTTACGCTGTACCATGAATTAACGGCACACAATGTGAAGTGCGTGATCCTTGCACCGACAAGCATGCCTGTACCGTGCGGAAAAAAGAATCAAAACAGATAAGCGCGACGCAGCCATGATCGCCAGATGCCTTGCGCACCATGATTACAGTCCGGTGCACATTCCCACACAGAAAGATGAGCAGGTCAAGGAATTCATTCGGATGCGGGATGACCACTATCTCGCTCTGAAAAGGGTCAAACAGCAGATTCTTTCCTTCTGTCTACGGCACGGGTTTCACTACGATGGAACAAAAACGCACTGGACACAGACGCATCTCCGCTGGCTCCGCACCTTGCATATTGAAGGCTTGTATCAGGAGATTCTGAAAGAATACCTGCTGACCTACGACTATCTGACGGAAAAGCTCAGTCGGATCGAACAGGCGATCAGAACCGGCTGGGCATCACCAAGGCCGGAAACCGTCATGTGCGGATGCTGCTGGTAGAAGCAGCACAGAATTATGCCCGTGGACAAGTTGGCTGCAAATCCAGCTGCTTAGCTGCCCGTCAGAAAGGAAACGCACCGGCCGTCATTGAATATGCAGGCAAAGCCAACGAACGGCTCCGGCGAAAATACGATCGTCTGACCTTGAAGAACGGAAAGAAAGCCAATGTCGCAAAAACAGCGGTCGCCAGAGGCTGTCCGGGATTTTGTATGCAGGTTGAAATCTGAAAGAAGAATCAGTGCTTGGAGAACTGTCGGAGCGAACAGAAAACGCACCGCGTTTTCCGCTCCGACCGCAGGCGGCTGTGCCGCCGAGGATGCCGCAGAAGGCAAGCGTATAGGAAATGCCCGAACAACCAACTGTTTCACCCCATAGGTACACAATGTGTCATAGGGGTACAGCTGGTACGGGCAAAAGCAAGACGCAAGCTCATGCATTTGAGTTTGCGTCTTGCTTTTTTACATAAGGATAGAGCGTGACAGGAGCAATGTCGACGGTCGGAGTTTTCAGGCGTATCCTGATAAAATGCTGTGTTTTCAAGGCTTTGCGGGTTTTCGCCGGATTTGCAGCAAATTGCCGAACTTTCGCAAAAGTATTGAAAGCACTGGGCAAAACAGCTTTTTCGGAATCGCAGGCAGTAGTAGTCAAATAGTAGTCAGGCGCAGGCGTTGACGGCGCTTCGGTTTCGGGGTATAATTAAGAAAAACAGATTGGAGGCGGGAATATGTGTACCAGAAATCAGGCGGAAGAGATTCTGCACAGCGTTTATGCTGCGTGCAGTCCGATTTTCGGGCATATCCATGACGCCTATCTGTACGGCTCTTATGCACGCGGCGATTTTACGCCGGAGTCGGACATCGACATTCTGCTGACCGTTGATTTGGAGCAATCGGAAATTGCAAAACATCGTTATGACGTCGCAAAGGTGACCAGCCGGCTGAGTCTGGAGCATGACATCACCGTTTCCGTCACAGTCAAGCCGCTGGAGCAGTTCCAGCGCTACCAGACGGCGCTGCCATACTACCGGAACGTTGTGCGGGAGGGCATTCGTTATGCAGGCACATGAACGAAAAGCGCTGTCGCAGGCGCGGATGGAACACGCGGTAGAATGTCTGTCGGCGGCGAGAAACCTGCTGGAAACGAAGAATTATAAAAGCGCGGCGAACCGTTCCTACTACGCGGTCTTTCACGCCATGCGTGCGGTACTGGCATTCGATGAGATTGATATGAAGCATCACAGCGGCATTATATCCGAGTTCCGCCGTCGGTATATCAAAACCGGAATTTTTGAGCCGAGAATGTCGGAAATTATTTCGGTTCTGTTCGATGTGCGGACTGACAGTGACTACGATGACTTTTTTGTGATTTCCAAAGCGGATACCACCGCACAAATCGAAAACGCAGCATACTTTGTTTCAAGTGTTCAAGCATATTTGAAAAATCTATAATGGATAGGACGCGCCCTGCTTGCAGATTTACAAGCAGGGCATTTGTGCATTTATACCGGAGAAGGATGCTTGGTCATCAATAGTGGATTTACAGATTGAAAACGTGCATTCTCGCATCGTGGACGCTCTGCAAACAGGATCCACCTGTGCAAAACAGGTGGATCCCATCGGAGCGTTACCCTCGCGGAATGGAACCTAAGGGTGATGTCACCTTGGTGAAAGGTTTCCTGCTCGTCAGCGGCAATAAGCAATTCGTTTTCGGCGGTGTTTTGCGTATTTTAGTCAATTATCTTCTGCATTCAAACCATAACTGCCGGCAGTGTCTATGTTTCCTTGACAGGCACACACTGCCGACAGTTTATATACATATACAAAAATTCCGGCAGACATATGGTATGTCAGCCGGAATTTTCTATAGGAGTACAAAATGCAGAGCGTCTGGAATTTTTATATGATGGCCCTGAACCGCATAAAGCTGCCGTTAAAAATCAAACATATAGTTTTCAAGCTGCTGTTGGGCGCTAAGAATGGAGTCGCTGTCCAGACGGCGCTGACGCAGCGTTTTGTCGCTGTCGAGAAGTGCACAGTAGAGCACATCCGTGACATAGAGGAAGATCAGGTTGTTGGACAGAGATAGTGCATTTTGCGTTGTGATCTTATCACTGATGATGAATTTGTAATCGATCAGCTCAGTGAGCTTGGGCGAGTCGTAGCTGGTGATGGAGATAATTGACGCGCCTTTTTCGTGGCAGATATTGATGGACTGATATAGCTCACGCGTGAGGAGCGATGGGGCGATGATCAAAATGAGATCATCCGGGTCAACGCAGCGGGAGAAAATGCGCAGATCGCTCGCAGCTTTGATGGATTTTGCGTACAGCCCGATCATGCTGAGTCGGAATTCCAGATCCTCCGCAACAAAACAGGCGTAAGACGGTGAAAAGATATAGATGTGTTCAGATCTGCGCATGGCGGCGGCAGCCTGCTGGACAAGCTGTTCGTCCAGCATAGCGGTCGTATTGACCAACATATTGCGGTAATCGCGGCTGATTGCGCCGATCAGGCCATCAGAGCTGGCAGTATCGGATTCACGCATGGAATTGAAAAAGTTTTCCTGCGCAAGGGCAATTTTGAATGCATTGAACCCCTTGAAACCGATTTTTTTGCAAAAACGGTTGATGCTCGCCTCGGAGGTGTTTGTATTCTGCGCAATGGTGGTAATCGTGCTTGCGACAACGGCATTGGCATTGTGGATGACATATTGCGCGATCTCGTTTTCACTGACCGTAAAGCTCTGCTGCATAGCGACAATTTTTGAAATGACGGGAGATACCATAATCAATCCTCTTCCAAGAGTAAATTATACATCGATAAATTGTTTCCTATATCATACCCTACGAACCATGAAAATGCAAATTCATTCTGATGAATTGAATTGTTCAACTTCTCCAAAAAAGCAGTATGTAATTTGTATGAAATTAATTTTCAAAAACATTGACACAAAATGAAATTATTGATAGTATTTCATTGTAAGTAGACGATGCTTCTTTAAAAATTTCGGAAAACATGAAAATAATTTTCGGAAATGATCAAAAAGCTTGGAGTAAATTGGAAATGTGGACTGATTTCAAAGCGGAGGTGTTTATGTCAGATTCGATCTATGATCAGAAATTTGACGTCGTGATCTGCGGCGGCGGCGTGTCAGGCTGTACCGCGGCCATTGCGGCGGCGCGCAGCGGAGCAAGCGTTTTGGTCGTTGAACAGAACGGCTACCTGGGTGGAAGCCTGACAGCGTGCGGCGTCGGGCCGATGATGACCTTTCACGCCGGTGAGAAGCAGGTCATCCGCGGCATTATGCAGGAACTGGTAGACGCACTCATGGCGCACGGATGGTCTGCCGGCCATGTCGCCGACACAAAGCAGTATACCAGTACGATCACGCCGTTTTCCTCGGAGGGACTGAAGCTGATTCTGGATGAAAAACTCCGGCAGGCTGGCTGCAAGGTTCTGTTCCATACGTTCCTGGGGCGTGTGAATGTTGAAGACGGAGTGATCCGCTCGATCACGGTATGCAACAAGGACGGTCTGCACGAGCTTTCCGGCAGGGTATTTGTGGACGCAACGGGTGACGGAGATCTTGCGGCGTGGTCCGGCGAGGCGATGACGAAAGGACGCCCGGAGGACGGTGCGGCACAGCCGATGACCATGAACGTCAAGTACTGCGGTGTGGATACAGACCGGCTAAAGGGCTATGTTCTGGAACATCCGGAACGATTTTTCCGGCTAGCGCCGCACATGGAGCTGTTCCGGGTCACGGGACCGGTCGATCTGGAGGGCTTTGACGAGGAGTTCAAGCAGGCAAAGCGGGAAGGTCGCCTCTCCATCAGCCGCGAAAACATCCTGATGTTCGGCACGGGACGCGACGGCGAGTACATTTTGAATACGACCCGCATCGTGGAGCACGACGCGACCGACGCAGTCAGCCTCAGCGAGGCGGAATATCTCGGAAGAAAGCAGTGCGCGGAGCTAGATGCGTTCGTACATGAGACCGTACCGGGCTTTGAGCGTGCGATGGTCGAGTTTACAGGACCGTCTGTCGGTGTTCGCGGCTCGCGCCAGCTGATCGGAAGGTATACGCTGACGGCGGAGGACATTCTGGAGTGCAAGAGCTTTCCGGACCGCATCGCGCACTCGTCCTATCCGATCGACATCCACAACCCAAAGGGCGAGGGGACCGCGAGCCGGTTCGTCAGCCGCCCGGGGAGCTATTATTCTCTGCCGTATGCCATCATGGTCGGGCAGAAGACGAAAAACCTTCTGGTGACGGGGCGTTGCGTTTCGGCGACCTTTGAGGCGCAGGCTGCGATCCGCACGACGCCGACCGTCGGCGCGATGGGGCAGGCTGCCGGAATCGCGGCGGCGATGGCTGCGAAGGAGCGCACCGATATTGCAGATGTGGACATTGCCCGGCTTCAGCAGACGCTGGTACAGCAGGGGGCGTATCTGGAGCTGTAAAATGCGCTGAGAACGGTTCTTAAATGCGTGGAGCATTGAGAATAGATGAAAGAATTATGGAGGTTCAAGAAATGGCAACAATTCAGGCAATCGGCATTTTCCTGATCTTCGCGGCTTGTGTGGTTCTGATGATGACCCGCAAGCTCCCGACGATCCTGGCACTGCCCATCATGGCGATCGGCATTTCGCTGGTCGCAGGCATCCCCTTCGTTTCGTCCGACTCGGACACGTTCTCGATCGCAAAGGACGTTCTGGAGGGCGGCGCGATGCGCATGAGCACCGCGATCGCAGGCTTGATCTTCGGCGGCTGGTTTGGCAAAATCCTGACCAAGGTCGGTATCACCCACACGATCATCCGTAAGGCTGCCGAGCTGGCAGGCGACAAGCCGCTTCCCATCGCGCTGGCGTTCCTCGTTGTCTGCTCACTGATCTTTGCCGCGTCCAACGGGCTCGGCATGGTCATTCTGGTCGGCACGATCATCATCCCCATCATGATCTCCGCAGGCGTGAGCCCGATGACCGCAGGTGCGGTGCTGCTGTTCTCCAACGGCATCGGCGTTACCTTTAGTGTCGGCACGCTCGGCGTTTACATCGACACGCTCGGTCTTCCGCTCGAGACGGTCACGTCCTATTCCTGGCTGTGCGCGATCCCGCTGATCGTGGTTGCTGTCGCATGGATCGTTTTCTCTATCCAGCGTGACTCCAAGACCCGCAAGGCTTGGGCAATGCCCGCCGCAGAGAGCGGCAGCGAGAAGAACGTCCGCGCCATCGCACTGATCAGCCCGCTGGTCCCGGTCGTGCTGGTCTTCGCATTCAAAATGCAGCTGGTCCCCTCGATCCTGATCGGCATTGTCGTGGCACTGATCCTTTCCACGCCCAAGAACGCGGTGCAGGTCGTTGCCGGTGCGTTCGTGGAAGGCATTCAGGAGACTGCCGGCGCGACCGCGCTGATGATCGGAATCGGCATGACGCTGAAGGCGGTCATGGCGACCGAGGTCGCTGCGGTTCTGTCTCCGGTCATCAATGCGATGATCCCGCAGAGCAAGATTGCGTACATCCTGATTTTCGGTCTGCTGAGCGTTCTGGCGATCTATCGTGGTCCGCTGAACGTCTGGGGTCTTGGCAGCGGCATCGTTGCGCTGCTTGCGGCATCCGGCATGAACCCCGTTGCTGCGATGGTCGCTCTCCGTCTTGACTCCAACGTGCAGGCGGTCTGCGACCCGACCAACTCGCACAACGCATGGGTCTCCGACTTTACGAAGATTGACGTCAATGAGTATCTGAAGAAGACGATCCTCTGGATCATGATCTCCACGCTTGTGGGTCTGGTCGTGGCCAGCTTCATCGTCACGCTGTAATTCATTTTCCTGTATGCCGGTGCAGACCTCTGTGCTGTGCCGGCATACAGGCGCATTTCTACCCGGAGGTATATCATGAACAAGAAAGTCAGGATCGGCATCGATGTCGGCGGCACGTTTACGGACGCCGTCGTGATCGACGCCGAGACCTATGAGGTGATCGCAAAGCGCAAGATCCCGACGACGCACAAAGAGGGCGTCGCACGGGGCGTTGTGCAGATCATTTCTACGCTAATGGAGGAAAACCGGATCGCACCGGAGGATGTCGCTTTCATTGCCCATGGCACGACGCAGGCGACGAATGCGCTGCTGGAAGGCGATGTTGCGAGCGTGGGGATCATCGGCATGGCGACCGGCATAGATGCGCGCGGCGCACGCGGCGAGACAAATGTCGGAGACATCGAACTTGCTCCCGGAAAATATCTGAAAAGCGTGCACACTTTTCTCGACAGCAAAACGCTTACAGACGAGAGCATCCGAAACGCAGTCGATGCTCTTCGCACGCAGGGCGCTCAAGTGATCGTTGCCAGCGAGGCATTCAGTGTAGACAACCCGGAAAATGAGCTTCGCGTGACAGAGCTTGCCGAACACGAGGGCCTTTATGCGACCGGCGGACATGAAATCAGCCAGCTTTATGGCCTGAAAATGCGCACACGCACAGCGGTTGTGAACGCCAGCCTGATTCCCAAAATGATGGAGACGGCAAATATGACAGAGTCGGCGGTTCGCGACACAAAAATTCAGTCGGATCTGATGATCATGCGCTGCGACGGCGGCGTAATGGGCATTGAGGAGGTGCGAAAGCGCCCGATTCTGACCATGCTGTCTGGACTTGCCGCCGGTGTAGCCGGCGCACTGATGTATGAAAAGGTGTCCGACGGGATCTTCTTTGAGGCAGGCGGCACCAGCGTCGACATCAGCGTCATCAAAAACGGCAAGGTCATGATCAAGTACGCGCAGGTTGGCGGACACAAGACTTATCTTCAAAGTCTGGATGTCCGAACGCTCGGCGTGGCGGGCGGTAGTATGATCCGCGTCCATGACAAAAAAATTGTGGACGTCGGCCCGCGCAGCGCACACATCGCAGGCATGGACTATGAGTGCTTTGCACCGGTGGGAAGCATTACCGGCGGCAGCATCCGGCAGATCGCGCCGCGGGAGGACGATCCGTGCGAATATGTGATCATGGATGACGCGAGCGGGCGCTCCTATTCCTATACGCTCGCGGGCGCAGCGAATCTGCTCGGCTATGTGCCGGAGGATGATTATGCACATGGCGTTGCCGCCAGCAATGAGGCGGCATGGGAGACGCTTGGCGCATGGCTCGGGATGAGCGGACACGACGCCGCCCGGCAGGTTATGGATTTGGCAATGGCAAAGCTTTCGGTCGTGGTGGAGGCGCTGATCGCGGAATACGGACTGGATCGGAGCTTCACAACGCTGGTCGGCGGCGGCGGAAGCGGCGCCGTTATTGTAAACGCGCTGGCGGAGAAAATGGGTGTCAAGTGCAAAATGGCAAAGAACGCACCCTATATTTCCACCATAGGCGTCGCGCTTGCAATGGTGCGTGAGCAGATGGAGCGGACGATCGCCAATCCAACGGATGAGGACATCAAGCGCATCCGCGCCGATGTGATTGAAAAGATCGTTCGTTCCGGCGCGAAGGAGGAGACGGTCGATGTTGCAATTGAGATCGATGCTCAGAAGAATATTCTGCGCGCGATTGCGACTGGCGCAACGGAGCTTCGTCAGAAGAACCTCGGTGCGGCGGAGGTGACCCGTGAACAGCTTAAGCAGATCGCTGCGGACTCGCTCAGCATTGCGGCAAAAGACGTTTCCTACCGCGCAGGCACCGGCCGGTGGAACCTGTTTGAAGGACAGACGCAGAAGAAACTGCTCGGCTTTATCAAGCTGAAAAGCACTGCTGTCGCCGTTCTGGACCGTGAAGGCGTCGTCCGGCTGCGCAAGGAAAAGAGCAGCTTCATAGCGTTTACCAAGGCGGAGCAGGATTCACGCTTCCGCCGGTTCCTGGATGAAAACACGACCTATTCGGACGCAAACGCGACCATCCCGAAGGTTTTTGTGTTCTATAAGGAAAAAATGCTCGACCTGACCGGAATGCAGACTGCGGAGCAGCTTTATTCCATTTTGGATGTGGAGACAGAAATGCTCGCACCGGAGGAACAGCTTCTGGCAGTCGCCTACAAATAAAACGAGAGAAAGGGAGCGTCGTATCGATGGAGGACCGGATCCTCGCCATGTGCGAGCTGTCAAACGATCTGCTGTTTCATAAGATTCCGCGAGAGCGGCTGGGCTATTATGTCGATGCCTCGCTCGAAGCGGGGCGGAGCGCCGCGAAGTGCTTCTCCGGAAGAAGCATCCGCGAGCTGTATGAGGAATATGGCATTGCGATCCGCCACGCCGGAAGCGGAAAGGGCAGCTTCGGCGTGACCCTGCGCGGACAGGCAGTCCTGAGCGAAACGGAATGTGCGGTGGAGGTTTATGATGAATCCATCCGCACGCTTGCGGACAGCAGCCGCTATCAGGGACGCACGCTGACAACGGATGAAGCGTTGGACGCGCATCTGGCACATGAATTTTTCCACTTCTGGGAGTTTCATGAGCACAGCTCCATCGTGGACCGGCTGGAAGGCGTGACCTCCTTTTCTCTTTTCGGATGGAAGCGAACTGCGCACATTCATCGATGCGGCGAGATCGCGGCGCATGCCTTTGCAAAAGAGATCGCTGCGCTGCCGGAGCTTCCGAATTTGTACGACTATCTCTATTTGATATATACTGGCAAGATGACATCTGCGCAATTTGATGCGCTGCTCGCCCGGATGCGGGCAATGCTCGGTGCAGATGAAGGAAAAGATACCATATGATTTATGGAGGGAATCAGGAACATGAAGAAGCGACTTATCATGCTGCTGGCGCTTGTTGCGCTGCTTGCGGCACTTTCCCATCCGGCGCTGGCTTTTGAGCCATGGGACCTTCTGAACAGCGACCTCTCCGAAGGCTATACGTCTGCGTGGAAGGTTTCCAGCGGAAGCCTCGGCGGTGCTGTGACTCAGGAGGAAGGTTATGTCAACATCACAAAGGGTGACGACAAAACTGTAACATCTGCCACCGGCGGCGCATATACCTGGCTGGTGCCGCAGAGCCTGACGCTGCCCAAAAGCGGAAAGCTCACTGCAGAGGTGACGCTGCGCGCGGGTGCGGCGGTCGATGCGGACAAGTACGGTGAAATTTCCGTTCGCTTCGGCAAAAACGCGAACGATACGAACGGAAAGCTCTATCCCGTATTTATCAAGTACGGCGCGGCAGACGGCTGGATCGCGCCGTATTCGGACGGGACGGGCGCCTACGCGCTGGACACCACGCTCTGGCATAATTACGGTCTTGTGATCGATCTGGATGGTCAGACGTACAACATCTATGTCGACGGTGCGCTGGTGCTGAAAAACATTCCGGCGACCACCTATAAGGGCGGAAATCTCTTCCGGATCGGCGCTGACAACGATGCCCGCTGCGATCTGGACGTCCGTTCTGCCCGCATGGGATCCGGCGACCGGTCGGAAAGCCTCTCGGGCGCAGTCCTCTTTGAGGACGATTTCTCCAACGGTGACGGCGCATGGACCCCAAACCTCACGGGCGCATGGGCGATCGTAGACGGCGTCTATACGCAGAATCAGGCAAAAGGCACGCTCAGCTTCGCGGGCAGCGAAGCCTGGACGAATTACTCCGTGGAAGCGGACGTCAGAACGCCCTCCGGCACCAACGGCACCGTGATGTTGGTCGGCCGTGCGACCGAAGTGGGACGTTATTATGGCGCGTGGGCAAATGGGACGCTTTCCATTCAGCGCCGCTATAACAGCGTTAACTCTGCGAAACCGTTGGATTCCAAGAAGCTTGACATGGCGCCCAACTCGGATCATCGCTGGCGGCTTGATTTCGTCGGCCAGACGATCTCTCTTTACATTGACGGCGAACTGAAGCTGGAATATACTGATACCGACAATGCGTTCCCGAACGGAAAAATCGGCTTCGGCACGAATAAGACCACGGGCTTTTTTGACAATGTGATCGTCCGCTCCCTTGCAACACCCAGAGCAGCGCTCTCACTTACGACGCCGGCGGACTATCAGGTCATTCAGAGAAACGCCAAAACGCGCAGCGCGGATGTTGCACTTTCGGGCGAGCTGAATATGACAGAGTCTGCGTCGATTCAGGCGCGTGTGATGGCGTTTGGCGCGCGGGACGACGCGGAGCCCATCGTGGACTGGACGACGGTCGCGGAAAACGTCAGCGGCGAGTGGACCGGAACGCTGAAGGATGTGCCGCAGGGCGGATGGTATCGCATTGACCTCCGTGCAAGCAGCGCCGAAGGCAATATCGTCGCCGAGGCAGCTGGCGAGAGCCGCTGGGGCGTGGGCATCAATATTCTCTGTATCGGCCAGTCCAACATGGTTGGGCAGGGCGCCGCGCCATACACCGTGGCCAATGATCTGGCGGCCAACTACCGCTGGGGGCAGTGGAAGCATCTGAAGGACCCCTATGACGGCGCGGGTGCGTCGATCGTTCCGGCGATGGTCAATGCGCTGATCGACGAGCTTCGGCTTCCGGTCGGCGTGGTCCCGGCAGCCTATTCCGGCTCCGGTCTGCATACGCCCAATACGAACCATGGCAAAACACAGTATTGGATGTTCCTGGATGAGAACAATCACTTTAATACCGGCACGCTTTACGGCCGCGCCATCACGCGCGCCAGAGACGCGGGCGGCGTAGAGCTCGTGGTCTGGAACCAGGGTGAGACGGACGGTGCGCTCAGCGTGTCGAAAGAAGATTACAAGCAGGATATGCAGGTGCTGCTCAGCCGTCTGCGCGAAGATCTCGGCGTTTCCGATCTGCCGCTGTTCCTGTGCCAGATCGGCACGCACGCGGAAAATATCTCCAACAACGAAGCCTATACGGGCATCCGCAGCGCCCAGCTGGAGCTGGACGACGGTGAGAATATCTTCCTTGCGGCGACCGAGATGGAGTTTGAGCGCAAGGACAACGCACATTACAAGACACCCGGTCTCAATGAGATCGGCAGACGCGTTGCAAACGCCATGCTTTACCATTATGATAAGAGCACCTATTACCGCGGCCCCTCCATTGTCTCCGCGGACTACGCGGACACCACCCGTCAGGTAATCAATGTGACTATTAAACACCGCGGCGGCACGGACATCGGCGCGTCGGAGCAGGATTATACCGGCTTCCTCGCGTTGGACAACGCCGACACGGCGAAGATCGTAAGCGCAGTCCGTCAGAACGAGACGACGATCTGCCTGACCCTTGCGCAGCCGATCGCCGGAAGCGGCTCGCTTCGGTATCTCTACGGTCTGAATCCGGATGTGTCGAACATCGTAAAGGACAATACCGCAATGCAGCTGCCGCTGGAGGGGACGACCGACGCGCTGCCGATCGGCAATGACGCGCCGTTCGTCAACACGTGGGACATCGTGGACCACGATATGGCGCAGTGGGACAGCGAGAACTGGCGCTCGTCCACTAAAACCGGTACGATCACGCAGGAAGACGGCTATGTCAACATCAAAAAGGACAACTCCTGTGCGCTTGCCTCTGCAAGCAAATATCACTGGGTGGTCTCGCCAGCCGGTCTGGCGCTCCCGCGCAGCGGATTTACCTTCCAGACAGAGGCGCGCGTCGCCGGAGCAGTGGACGCGGCTGCAAATGAGATCGCAGTCCGCATGGGCGTGAACAGCGAGGATCTGAACGGCAAGATCGGCTCGATCTTCCTGGGCTATGGCGAGGAGGGCTTCGTCAGCACCTCCGCCTCCGGCACCGGACGCTATGTTATGCAGCTGGACACCACCGTCTGGCACACCTATACGATGGTCGTCCGTCCGGACGGCGATGGCTTCGTCTTCGACCTCTATGTCGACAACACGCTCGCGTTTGACAGCGCGCCCCTGACGACCTATAAGGGCGGCGATCTGTTCCGCTTCGGTGCGGACAACAGCGGACGCTGTGATCTGGATGTCCGCCATGTGCGTGCGGGCAGCGGTGAAATTCTGCCGGAAGGCGTTTCGCCCGCAAGACTTCGGAGCGTGACGCTTTCGGAGAGCACACAGAAGGAAAGCGAAGAGAAGAAGGTCACCGTCACGGTGACCGGCGAGCAGTTCACGGACGGCGATGAGGTCGTGCTCACGCTGTTGGATTCCAAGAACAATGCGCTGAACGTGACTGCTGCCGGCAGCTTCCATGAAAATGTTGCGCAGGTCGAAATGACCTTCCCGGCGGGGCTCCCGGTCAACGACTGCTATGTTCGTGCGGAGGCGAACGGACGCACGGCGTATTCCGCCGCGTATATCATCACTGCCGACCGCGAGGCACCCCTTTTCCCGACCTTTGAGGCAAAGGCATACACGATCGAGCTGGAGGATTATCTCTACAACCCGACGCAGGAGTTCAATTTCCCATGCGTGGTCGACACGAAGGACCACCCGGTCAGCAACGTGATGGGCGACTACCGCTATTATCTGTTCTACGCGCCGCATGACGCTCCGGCGGGCAACTGTGTTGCAGCCTCCAATTCGCTGGACGGTCCGTGGACGGAGTACAGCGCGAACCCGGTCATCTCCAAGGTCTGGCAGAAGGAGGACGGCAGCGGGAACTATTACAGCGTTTCGCACGTTTCCTCGCCGCACGTGATGTGGAACGACGGCATCGGCAAGTATGTCATGTATTTCCACGGCGAGAACCCGACGACCCGCTATGCGACCTCGGACGATCTGATCAACTGGACCTACGGCGGCGTCTGTGTCAATGCAAACGACTTCTCGCCCACCGGCAGCGGCTTGAACGAGGCGAGCTATGCCCGCGTCTTCGAGCACGAGATCCCGGGGCTTGGAAATAAGTACATCATGCTGCTCATGGTTACGGGCTCCGCGACCGGCGGTCACCGCAACATCTACTGGGCGTATTCGACGGACGGCTTTGACTGGACACCGGTCCAGACGCCGCTGCTGAATCCGGATATGGACGCACAGTACATGAACAATTTCTCCGGTCCGTACTTCATGGAGTGGGATGTGAATGGCGAGACGCGCTATTTCGTGATCTGCCACGCATCCTCCGGCGAGATCTATGCGTTCGAAGTCGGTGCGGCGTTGGACGAGGTGATCCCGTGGGGCATCGTGTACGAATCCAAGGGTCAGCGCTATGACAGCGACAGAGACGACGATGCGGAGTGGCCGGATTACGGTCGCGCCGGCGCGCCGTGCTTCATGCAGGATGACGACGGCGTGTGGCACATGTTCTATGAGGGCGGCAAGCGCCTCCACGCGAACATCGTTCACGCGGTGCAGACCTTCAGCGACAGCGAGCTCGCAGCCAGAGTTGATGCGGCGATCGAGGCGCTGCCGAAGCTGGAGGACCTGACGCTGGACGACAGCGCAAAGGTCGAGGCGGCGCGCGCACTCTATGAGGCGCTGAGCGAGGCGCAGAAGGAGCTGGTCGAAAAGCTTGACGTGCTCGAGGCTGCGGAGAAGCGGCTGGAGGAGCTGAAAGGTGGCGACAAGCCGACACCGCCGGCTCCGGACAGACCCAATACGCCGGCTCCGGGGCAGAGCAAGCCCTCTTCGGAGTGGAAGAATCCTTTCGCAGATGTGCAGCCGGGAAGCTGGTACTTTGACGCTGTGCGCTACGTAGAGCAGAACGGTCTGATGAGCGGTGTCTGCGCGGATGCCTTCGCGCCGGGCACTACCACGACTCGCGGTATGATCGTGACGATCCTTTACCGCCTGGAGCAGAAGCCGGATGTAAACGGGAAAAACGTATTTACGGACGTTCGCAGCGGCTCTTACTGCGAGGATGCGGTCATCTGGGCGACGGAAACCAAAATCGTCAGCGGCTATGGAAACGGTCTGTTTGGACCGAACGACGCGATCACCCGCGAACAGCTTGCGGTCTTCCTGTATCGTTACGCCGCCTATAAGGGCTATGACGTCAGTGCGCATGCATCGCTGGACGGCTTTGCAGACCGAACGCAGATCAGCGGATATGCCTACGACGCAATGTCCTGGGCGTATGCAGAGGGGCTGATCACCGGCAAGAGCGCGTCGACCCTCGCGCCGAAGGGCGAGGCAACACGCGCAGAGGTCGCAACGATCCTGATGCGCTACTGCGGAAAGTACGAGAACTAACAGATACGGAAAAGCCGGAAGAGGGTGTAAATTCTCTTCCGGCTTTCGACAGATCACGAGAAAGGAAACACCATGAAACGTTCTGAGATCAACAAAGCCTTAAAAGAGCTGGAAGCCATGTGCGCACGCGAGCATTGCTACCTGCCGCCGTTCTGCAATTTTACGCCGGAGGAATGGAAAACCAAGGGGCATGAATACGACGAGGTCCGCGACTGTATGCTTGGTTGGGACATTACGGACTACGGCCTCGGCGACTTTGACAAGGTCGGTATGTCGCTCATCACCATCCGCAACGGCAACCGTAAAATGTCTGACAAATATCCGAAGGTCTACGCTGAGAAGCTGCTCTATATGAAAGAGGGGCAGTATTCCCCGAATCATTTTCACTGGTACAAGACCGAAGATATCATCAACCGCGGCGGTGGAAACATTCTGATCCGCGTCTACAACAGCCTGCCTGACGAGTCCATCGACAAGGAATCTGATGTGACCGTCCACTGCGACGGCAGAACCTATACCGTGCCTGCCGGGACGCAGGTAAAGCTGACGCCGGGCGAAAGCATCCATATCCAGCAGTACATGTATCATGATTTCGAGGTCGAACCCGGTACCG
>OGHL01001065.1_pt1 | contig 17129 bp, 13 predicted proteins | sample 1571391 | NCBI WGS metagenome assembly OGHL01 (sample SAMEA2581948, study PRJEB24529) | metagenome | biome: Human gut stool | place: China | collected 2011 | reverse complement strand
CCCCCCGATATAAAGGTGGTAAAACCTTTGTTTTCCAGTACCGAAGCGTCTAATCCGTTCTGCCAACTGGAGTTTGAAATCGTTCGCAAAAACGCCGAGGTTACCCCTGCGATCAGTCTTTGTTAATCTAACCGATACCCTCCACGGCGTGTCGCGAAACAAATGATTGCAAACCGTTTCATTCATTGCAGAAATTTTCATGAAAATACCCCCTAGTACACCCGTGTACCACACCCCAATCCCCCCGCCGCCCATCCACACCTACCGCCTGCATAAGTCCAGTATCAGGGCCGATTCCGGAGTTGCGCAGACGCAGAACGGGAGTTGTGCAGACGGCAGCATATGCAAACACCCCCGTACCACCGAGATAAATCAAAACGGCAAGTACGAGGGTGCCAAGAAAGAAGAAAATCAGCGATCTCCGCCGTAGACGGAGTCGGTGCCGCGGAGCACAAGCTGGGCACGCACCACCTCATACGGATTTTCGAGAGTCTCCCCCGCAATCAGCTTCACGGCCTTCCGCGCTGCGGCACGACCCATGGCGAACGGATCCTGACGCATGGTCGTCAGGTTCACGGTGTCGGCATATGCGGAATCGTCGAAGCCGATGATCGAATAGTCGCGCGGCGTGCGATGCCCATACCGGTCAAGGCGCAGCACGAGCGGAATCGCCATCATATCGGTCTGGCAGCAAATGCCGTCGGGGAACTCATCCAACGCAAGCAGCGCGGTCAACGCCGAATCGGCGAACGTTTTGCCGCGCGGCACGGAAAGCACGCGCCACTTGAAATCGTGCGTGCCCTCCATGGTCTTGCATGCGCGAATGAAGCCCTGCCCGCGCGCATCGATCGACGAATTGATCGAATCGACTGCATCGGAGCACACGTACACAATGTTTTTGTGCCCAAGATTGATTAGATGCTGCGCGGACGAGAACATGCCGTCTTCATCGTCGATGGAGATCGTTGCGTCGAAGCCTTCCTGCGATGGCGTGTTGATGCCGATGATCGGCACATGAATACGTTGCAGCTGCTGGATTTCCTCCGGTTCGACGCCGAACGACGTTACGAACACGGCGTCGACGTTGCGTCGCACCGGAAGATTCGTAAAGAAGTCACGCCTGTTCTCACCGGTATCGACATGCTGGAACAGAGAGATGTCGTATCCGGCATCATGCATGACGGAATTGATTCCAGCGAATACTTCCATATTGAACCAGCTGGTGATTTCCTCATTCATCAGCATGGCGACACGGTACGTTTGCCCTGACTTCAGTGCCGTCGCGGAACGGGAGATATTAAAATCCAACCGGTCCGCGGTGTCGAGCACCTTGCGCCTGGTACGCTCGGAAACGAGCTCCGGACGCGTGAACGCGCGCGAAACCGTCGAAATCGACACTCCTGCGGCCTTGGCCACCTCACGAATGCCAGCCTTGTCCATGTCAGCCCCTTTGCAGCTCACAGCATCATCGCACCCCTGCCAACAGTGGAACGGGTGGTATTTGGAGCGACGACGCTCTCTCAATCTGTTTTCATTATAGTGCGAACGTTGTCAAAACTCTCGCAATATGATCAAATTTCATGCGACAGCCGCGCAAATCAGCAAAATTACCGGATAGAAGGCATAGAACATCCACTTAGTCCATGAATGTTTGTATCCGAGTTTGCCATTGTAGTAGTGCACGAATGCAACACCGACGCCAGGCGCAATCATCATCACCGCACCGAACAGACCGGCCGTGAACATCATGGTGTTTTCACGCGAGCGCATCAGCCAGAAAATCAGCACGAAACCAAGCGTCACCGCACCCAGGCTCATCAGATGCTGGCGCAGTCCGACACGCAACAGCAGATCCCACAATACGGCAACCACTACCAGCACAATGTCGGAGATCACGAGCATGGCACCTTGGTAGCGCTGCGCCACCCATTTCATTGCTGCGAGCATGGCGAAGGCGATGAACAGGCCGAACACCGGATTCTGCGAGCCGAAATCGAACGGCTTGCCCGAAGTGGCGAGATCGTACGGCACTTCGGCGATTAGTGCCAGCAACAGCAGCTGCACGCCGTATGCCACGCGATTGCGCGTCTGCTGGAAGCCTTGCACCAGCAGCCACGCGTAGATCGGCGCGGCGAACCACGACACCACTTCGCATAGCACCATGGCCGTAAGCGACGTCATGTTGCTCGTGTCGGATCCGAAAATCAGTGGCACCAGCGTGGTACTGCCGGCGGAAAGCACCAGCGCCACCGCGCCGATTACCTTGAGCTGGAATACGCTCAATCCGCGGCGCTGCTTTTTCTTGCGGCGCATGCCCGCAAAGCCGATCTGGTCGGTGACGTCGGTTCCGGAGCCGTTTTCGGTGTAGCCTTCCATAAGTCCTCCTCGAGTTTTCCTCGATTCCATCGCGCAAGCAATCATGCGCGCACGTAATCGTCTGCGCACACTGTGCCACGTCACGACATTACGCCGCGATATCGCGTTGCGGCATCGCTGCCATATGCGGAGCTTCGCGTCTCACGCGCTTGCACAGCATTCCGCGCAATATGTTTTTCACGTAACCCCTGTGCGACATGTTTCACGCGATTGTTTCACACTATGTCTTTCGTGCTTTCACGTAGCTTTACTCGCATCATCTTGCCATTGTTGCAAAAATCCTGCGAACGTATGCTGCAAATGTATGCAACATACCTTACACGCTTTACGAAAGGTGACCCCCGTAAACGTGGCGCACGCCGCGCAATACGCGCAACGCAACGCACGCCCCGCAATACACGAGCAGTACGCACGCAATGCGAAAGATCAGGCGTTCAGCACGTAATCCAGCAATCCTTCATAATCGGCACCCTTAAACGAACGCACCGCATAACTCGACGCATCCGGATCGTCGGCCGGCGAAATCTCCGTGCGGAAATACACGCCGTCGATGCCCGCCGAACGCGCACCGACAATATCGTTCTTCTCGTCATTGCCCACCATCAGCGCATGCTTGGCGGTAACGAATTCACGGTCGAGCGCCAGCATATACAAATCGCGCGCGGGCTTGCGAATCTTTTCCTCGCTGGAGATGATCACGTCGTCAAGCACGCTGGCAAGTCCCGTCATTTCCAACTCGGCACGGGTATAGCAGGATTGCGCGTTGCTGAGCAGCGCCACGACAATGCCGGCTTCCTGCAGTTTTTCGATCATTTCCAGCGCACCCGGATACAGGCGGATCATGCTGGTGCTACCCTGACGGAACGCCCACGCGGCCTTTTGAGCGGCCTGCGGCAACGCCAGCAACCGTTCCGCCTCGTCGTTGCGATTCATGAGCAGCGAGCGGTACACCGGCAGCACGTCGAACTCGTCCCACCCATTGCGAACGATGGCATGATTCGACTGATGCAGCATTTCGCGCGCCTCAAGTTTTTCGAAACGTTCACGCAGTGCCTCAACCGAATCGTATTGCGCTCCAAGCTCGCAAGCGGTGTCATACAAGGCCTGCCAGGCCGCGTCGCACTGTTCGTCGGTACGTATGTCAATAAGCGTTCCATACAGATCGAAGAACACAACCTCGTATTTAGGGGTATGCGTCACGTTTTCCATAGCAGGTCCTTTCATCGGCATCGTCGCCGCTTTACCGGCGGCGGCGATTGCCACTTTGCAGCCGCTGCCCTTGCAAACCAATGCGTTACATGCGTTATGCACGAGGTTACCGCAACCGCCAGATTGCAAACGTATGCGGTGGCACGATCAAATAATCGCCATCTCCCGCACTGATGCACGCCGCGGATGCGTTTGTGGACGAACCCATGCCGCACCACACGCGAGACGACTCCGAAACCGGCGCAACCGCAGTCGAGGCAACGTCAATCGCGCCAATATGACGTCCCGGATTCACCGCCACCAAGTAGTCGCCGACCCGGAACACCAGTTCGTCGCCTTCCACGCTGACGATCACACGATCGCCGTCAAACCATTCCGCCGAGCTCTTACGCAAGGCGATCAGTTTCGTGTAATACTCCACCAGATCGCGCATGCGCCAGGCACGAGTCCAATCAAGCCAATTCAGCTCGCGCGCCGAATCGTACGAATCGGAATTGCCGTATTTCGTACGCGCGAACTCCTCGCCAGACAGCATGAACGGAATGCCCGCGGAAGTGAGCACAATGCCCGCCGCCATACGATTCGCATCCATCACCGTGGCCATGGCCCCGGCAATCGCGGAACCGGCCGAGGCGAGCCCAGCTTCCGAAAGATCGGCGTCATACAACGCCTTCGGCACGTCCACGGAATTCTCGTTGTCGCCTTCACTAACGGCGCTGCCCAGCGATTTCGCGGCAAGACTTGCGCAAAGCTTGTCCCACAAGGTCAGATCGTCATGCGCGGAAACATACTGGATCACTTGACCCGCAACACCTTCCGGCTGTTTGCTGGCACGCCAGGCGTTCACCGCGTCGCGCACGGAGGCCGCATTCTCATGCATACCCCCGTTAACGTATCCGGGACGGTCCGAGAAGAACACATGCCCCTTGATGGCGTCTCGCGTGGTGTCGCAAAAATGCCCGATGCGATTATCAAGCTGCGGCAATCCGGCCTTGTCGGCAAGCACGGTGCCCGGCAAAGCCGCGGTAGCGCTGGCCGACCACGGTTCGCCATACATAAGAATGCTCGGCCCACGGTCGGGGATTTCGTCCAAAGCGGCGCGCACGGCGTTCATGGTGTCGACGTCGATCAGGCCCATCAGGTCGAATCGGAAGCCGTCAAGATGGTATTCCCTCGCCCAATACGCCACGGATTCCACCACAAAACGGCGGAACATCGCACGTTCCGTGGCCATATCGCATCCGCATCCGGAGCCGTTCGACAACGCCCCGTTCGGCTTGCGGCGCAGGAAGTATTCGGGCACGATGCGCTCGAACCAGTTGTCGGGCGAGAACATGTGATTGTAGACCACGTCCATAATCACTTTGATGCCGGCATTATGCAACGCCTGCACCATCTGCTTGACCTCGCGGATGCGCACGGACCCGTCATACGGATTCGTGGAGTACGATCCTTCAGGAACGTTGTAATTGACGGGATCGTAACCCCAGTTGTATCGGCTGCAGATCGTTTCGTCGACGGAACCGAAATCGTAGATCGGCATCAGCTGCACCGCGGTAATGCCAAGCTTTTTGAGATACGACAATCCCGTCGGAAAATCAGGATGACCGTCCAACGTCGTTCCCAGGTCGGTGAACGCAAGATATTTTCCACGATGGGATTCGGGGAATCCTCCCGCGGGATCGTTGCTGAAATCGCCGACATGCGTTTCCCAAACAACCGTTTGCGCAATCGGCACTTCCGGCATGCGATCGGCATCCCAACCTTCGGGATCGGTGCGAGGCAAGTCGACGACCATGCTTCGACGGCCGTTCACGCCAGCCGCGTGCGCCCATGGATCGGCAACGCGATCGACGGAACCGCAATCGCGTTCAATCAAAAAATCGTAATATAAGCCGTGTTTATTATCGGCAAAATCGTAAGTCCAAGAGCCATCGGCCTCGGGACGCATCAAAAACTGCCCAATTAAAGCGTCGCCGTCTTCCCCCTTGGAACCGCGCGAGAACAACCTCAACGTTATTTTCTCGGCCGTTGGGGCCCAAATGGCAAACTGGGTGCCGGATTGCGAAACCACGGCACCCAGCGGCCGTTCCAGACAAAGCGGGAACGGTTCGGCGACTCTCGTATTCGGCTGTTCGAAATTGTTTTCGAGGCTGTTTACGAGCGTCATTGCTTCCCCTTTTTCTAACTGTTATCAGCCCTTGACAGAACCTGACATGGACTCCTGATAGAAACGCTGCATCACGATGAACAGGATGGCGATCGGGATGGAGATCACGACCGCGGCCGCGGCGAAGCGGGCGTACCAGTTCTGGATGTATTCCTTCTGCAGCATGAGCCACAGGCCCAATGCCACGGTGTAGTTGGACTGCGTGCGGCAGATCACCTTGGCCATGACGAAGTCGAGCCACGGGGTCAGGAAGCCGATGATGGCCTGATAGACGATCATGGGCTTGCAGATCGGGATGATGATCTTGTAGAACACCTGAAAACGGGTGCAGCCGTCAAGCAGGGCGGCCTCATCCAACGAGGTTGGGATGGTGTCCATGTAGCCCTTCATCACGTAGAATCCAGCACCGGAACCTGCGGAGTACACAAGAATCAGCGCCACGGTGGTCATAGCGCCGCTTGACAGGCCCAAGGCCTTCAGAATGAAGTAGATGGCGGTGACGGCCATGATGCCCGGGAACATGCCGAGAATCAGCACGACGTTCATGAAAGTCTTACGCACGCGGAAGCGCATACGGCTCATGCAGTACGCCACCGACAGCACGAAGATCACGGAGATCACGCAGGTGAAGCAGGCGATGATGAACGTGGTCATGAACATCTTCGGGAAGTCCAGCACGTTGCGGTCGGTGAACAGCACCTTGTAGTTGTCCAGCGTCCATTCCTTCGGGAAGAAGGAGCTGGTGTACGGGGCGGTGTTCTTGTTAAAGGACTCCGCGAACACCCACACGATCGGCACGAGCCAGATCACGGCCAGGATGGCGAGGAACAGGTGGGCGAAGATGTCGCCGGTGACGCGGCGGATCTTCTGGTCATGCAGGAAGCCATGGCTTTCCACTTTGGTTGAGGAATGCTTGTTGCTCATCGGAATGCCTCCTCATTCTTATAGGAGCCGGAATTGCGGTAGGTGATCAGCGAGACCACGGCCAACACAATGAAGGTCATGATGCCTATCACAGCGCCAAGGTTGTAGTCCTGCTTATCCACGGTGAGCTTGTACAGCCAGGTGATGAGCAGATCGGTGGAGCCTGCGGAATCGCCCAATGGGGTAGGATCTCCGCTGGACAGCAGGTAGATGACGTTGAAGTTGTTCACATTGCCGGTGAAGGTGGTGATCAGGTACGGTGTGAGCACGAAGATGATGTACGGCATGGTGATCTTGGTGAAGATCTGCCACCAGTTTGCGCCATCGATCTTCGCCGCTTCGTACTGATCGGCAGGAATGTTCTGCAGAATACCGGTGATCTGCATGATGGTGTACGGAATACCAACCCACAGGTTGATGATGATGACGGTGACGCGGGCCCAGGTGGCGTTGGTGAAGAACGGCAGCGGGCCGTCAATCCAACCCCACGTCTGCAGCATGCGGTTCACCGCACCCTGCGGCTGGAGCATAGTGTGCATGACCAGCAGGGATACGAACTGCGGAACTGCGATGGACATGGAGAAGCAGGCACGCCAAAAACCCTTGAAGTGGGTGGTCTTACGGTTGATGATCATGGCCACGAACATGCCGAAGAAGAAGTTCAGGAAGGTGGCGAAGAAGGCCCAGACCAATGTCCACACCAGCACGCGTCCGAACAGTGCTGCGTTAACAGTGCCGCCGCTGTTGGAGAAGACCTTGGCGAAGTTTTCAAAGCCGACCCAGTGGAACAGCACGAGGTGCTTGTGGTCGTAGCTGGTGAACGCCATGGAAATCATGAAAATCAACGGAAGCACAGTGAACACTGCGATGCCCAGCGTAGGCAGGAACATCAGCAGGACATGAGCCTTGGCGTCGAGCAGTTCGTGCACATCATCCATGAAGCTCGGAGCCTTGCCGTTCTCTTCAAGCAGCACCTGGGACTTGTACGCGGCGCGCACGGATATGACCCACAGGCCGATGAAGGCGGCGGTGATGACCAGGGCAGCGACGCCGTACAGCAGGATGACCACGGAACGGTCAGGCTCGGTGTAGACCCAGAAGCCGTCGACCAGCTTCTTGCCGCCCGCATTGGTACCCAAGGTCGGCAGCTTGGAAAGATAGTCCACGCCGTTGGCGGCCATGAACACGAAGTACGCGATTTCCAGCACCAGCATGGTAATGCCCTTGACATACTGCTTGCGCACGATATTGCCAAGGCCAAACACCACTGCGGAAAGCTTGGTGAACAGGTCACCCCGCTGGAACGCCGCCTTTACCGTGTAAGGCGACGGGGAAACATAGTCGGCGCCCTGCTTCCGGAGGCGCTTCATCTCCCGTGGGGAAAGAGTTGTTGCTGTCATTTCGACTGCCCTCTCATGATGAATGATAAAGATAAAAAAGCTTTGCTTCCGGACAGGGGGAAGGAGAATTGAAAAACCTTGCCCGGGAATGCAAAGCTCGGAGGAGGAGTGAGCCACTGTGCAGAGTGGTGAGAAGCACCGCGACTCGAAATGCTTCCCCATGTGCTGGGCGGCCGGCAGGATTTGGCAGTACCGGCCACCCTGCACTCTTCAGTTATCGGATTATTGGATTACCGAGGATTTCACTCAGCGATCTTGCCACCGGCCTGCTTGACCCAATCCTGGTACTTGGCGACGGCGTTGTCCTTGGTGATTTCCTTGTTGATCAGGGCCTTGCCGAAGGTCTCGGCCGGGGTCCACCAATCGTTCATGCCGGACAGACCGGACTGCAGAAGGGCGGTGTTGGCCATGGTGTCAGCCTGAGCCTTGGCAGCGATGTCGTCGGTGGTCAGGTCGGACAGGGACTTGTCGGTCGGCGGGATGGCGCGCATCTCGTAGTGCAACTTCTGGGCTTCGGTGGAGCCGAGGTAAGCGGCGAACTGGGCGGCGGCCTTCGGATTCTTGGCATTCGGGTTGTAGGCGGCGGCCTTGGTGGCGGCGAAGGACTTCATCTGCTTCTTCTCGCCGTTCACGGTGAAGGTCGGCAGCTGAGTAGCGGCGTAGTTGTCGCCCAGGGCTTCCTTCACGTCAGCTGCGGACCAGGTGCCGGAGAACAGCACGTCGGCGGAGCCATCCTTAATGGCGGCAAGGCCGGAAGCGCCGTCGTCGTTGGAGAAGTTCGGATTGGCGACCACATCGACCAGATAAGAAGTAATATCGGCGCCGTCCTTCGGGAAGACCATGCCTGCATCGGCGTCATTGCCCTTCTCGCCAAACAGGCTCAGACCATCATAGAAGCCGTTGATGTACCAGGAATTTTGCAGGGGGAAGGTGACCTTGGCCTTGGAAAGGATGGTATCGAAATCCTTGGCCTCATCCTCGGTGATCTTGGACTTGTTGTAGTACATGAACCACGTGTTGTCGGTGTACGGCACACCGTAGAGCTTGCCATCGGTACCGGTGACGGAATCGACTTCGAGGTCGCCGTTCTGTTCCTTCACCTGCTTCTCGGCGTCGGTACCCAGCTGGCCAATGGCCTTGGCGTCCATCAGAACGCCCAACTGATCGGAAGCGAACATATAGACATCGGCCGCGGCGGACGGATCGGTGCTGACCTGCTTGGAAGCGTCACCTTCGGAGACGACGTCGTTCTTCCAAGTGATGTTGTACTCTGGGTGATCCTTAGCGAAGTTCTCTTCGACCTGGCCCAGCCAATTGGTATCCTTGGCCTGGTCTTCCTGCGGAGCCCACACGCTCAGGGTGATGTCCTCGGTGCCGGAGGCACCGCTCTTGCCATCGCCGTCGGAGGAGCCGCCGCATGCAGCGAGCGGGACCAGCATTGCAACAGCTGCGGTAAGTCCGATTGCCTTCTTCCAATCGATCTTCATTGATCTTTCCTTTCCTCACATAACCTTGTGTATCTTCAGCGCAACCGGTACCGAGCGTCTGATCAAACTCCGCATACGTTCGCACCATCGTCTTTCAAGCGGGTGTTGTCCGTCTTTGGAGCTACCGGATGTGCATCAGCGATTGCAAGTGTAGCACAGTTTTGCCAACGTTTGCAATCTGACGTTAAGATTGTTTCAACAGTTGCCGGAAAACACGTTTATTCCAAGGAGACACACCGACATGATTTCCCCTTCGACACACCCCTGCCCACAATGGCTCTCCAACGCGATCTTCTACGAGATCTATCCTCAATCCTTCGCCGACTCCAATGGCGACGGCATCGGAGACATTCCCGGCATCACCGCAAAACTCGGCTACATCACCGACCTTGGCTGCAACGCGATCTGGCTGAACCCGTGCTTCGATTCGCCCTTCAAAGACGCGGGCTACGACGTGCGCGACTACAAGAAGGTCGCCCCCCGCTACGGCACCAACGACGATCTGGCGGCCCTGTTCGCAGCCGCCCACGAGCGCGGCATGCATGTAATCCTCGACCTCGTGCCTGGCCACACCAGCGAGGAACACGAATGGTTCCGCCACAGCGCCGAGGTGGATCGCAACGAGTATTCCGACCGTTACATTTGGACGGATTCCTGGATTTCCGGCGGTGACGGCCTGCCGTTCATCGGCGGGGAAACGCCACGCAACGGCACCTACATTCTGAACTTCTTCAAATGCCAGCCGGCACTCAACTACGGTTTCGCACATCCCCAGCGCGCATGGCAGAAGCCCGCGTTCGGCCCGGAGGCGATCGCCACCTGCGATGCGATGGTAGACGTGATGAGATTCTGGCTTTCGCTTGGCGCGGACGGCTTCCGCGTTGACATGGCAGACAGTCTCGTCAAGCAGGACGACGCCGGCAAACCGTTCACGATTCGCACTTGGCAGTACATGTTTTCCAAGATTCGTCCGGAATTTCCAGAAGCCGCGTTCGTGTCGGAATGGGGACGCCCGAACGAATCGCTGGAAGCCGGTTTCGACATGGATTTCTATTTGGATTGGCGCTGGGACGGCATTCCGAACGGCTACAACATGCTGTTGCGCAACGTCGATAATCCGTTGAGCAGGGATGGCGATAAAAGCTATTTCAACGTGGATTCGGGCACGCCGATCAGTGATTTTCTCGAGCAGTACGAACCGCAGCTGCGCGAGGCGGAACACCTCGGAGGCACCTTCAATTTCATCACCTGCAACCACGACACCGCGCGCGTGGCACCACGCCTTTCCGAGCGTGAGATCGCCCTGGCATACTGCACGCTGTTCGCTATGCCGGGCGTGCCTTTCATATATTACGGAGACGAGATCGGCATGAGGTACCGCGACCTGCCCACCAAGGAGGGCGGCTACGTGCGCACCGGCTCGCGCACGCCGATGCAATGGCAGAGCCTCGCCTCGCTCAACGCGAGTTATGCGACGCCGGCCATCACCGGCGGGAACTATCTTCCGGTCGACCCCTCCCCTGACGCGCCCAACGTCGCCGACTCCCAATCCAACAAAGCCTCACTGTGGTATACGGTGCGCCGCATGCTGCATCTGAGAGGGAATTGCGACCCCCTTCAATCGAGGGCATCCTTCCATCCGATCTCACGCAGAAGGCTGTTCGCATTCGAGCGTTCGACCGATCTGGAACGAGTGATCGTGGCGGTCAATCCGAGCACAAACAGCGAACGTTTGCAATTACCGAATGGTCACTATCGAAAGATTTTCGAAATCGGCGAGACCAAGGTCGATTTCAACACTTTGACCCTCGGTACGCAAAGCTTTGCAATTCTGAAGGCGACCGCATGACCCATTCCGAGCAGCGCCGTCGTCAGCTTCAACGAAACATGCCGTCATTACCATGGCGGCAACGCCATCGCACTTCGGAAACAGCGGTGGCAACGACGGTAGGACAGCAGTCATATCCACTTTCAAACACCTTGCAAACGATAGGCAAACAGAAAAAGCATTTTCACTATCTAACGTCTATAAAGTAGTTAAGAAATCGCAATACTTCAACGTTTACACCCAATAACACGCCTATTGAAAACGATGTCATCATATGCTACAGTACATAGCAGAACGGTTGGCATACGCACCGAAGCGCGCCAATCGCGTGGCAATGCAGCATCATCGGCCAGCAACGGCCCCGGAAAGAAGGAACCTATGACGGCAACCCAGCAAACCGAAAGCGCGGAACGCATCGCACGACCGCTTATTCAGCTCGCCAAACTCAACGGCATCTCAACGTCGTATATCGACCAGCTCGGCACCTACGTGGAAATCCGCGACGAAGTGCTCGTCTCCGTACTTGCGGCGCTCGGCGTGGACGCATCCAGCGATGAAGCGATCGCGGCATCGTACGAACTCACCAAGCAGCGCATCGCAGACACCCTTGTGGAACCGACCATCGTGAAGTTCATCGGCAAGGAAGCGACCACGCCGATCCGCGCGAAGGGCCACGACGTGACGCTACGCCTGTTGCTTGAGGACGGCACGCGGTATGAGGGCAACCTGTGCATGTATTTGGCCCCGCAGACCGACGGCTCGCTCACGCTCACCCTGCCGGACGACATTCCCGCCGGCTACCACACGCTGCGCGTCAACGCGGGCCCGCTGCACGGCGAGGCGCGACTGATCTGCGCCCCGGCACGCGTACCGCTGCCGCCTGCGGTTGCCGAAAAGCAGCGTTGGGGTTGGATGGCGCAAATGTATTCCATCCGCTCCGCCGAATCGTGGGGCGTGGGCGACTACGGCGATCTGAAGCTGCTGCTCACCGACGCCGCCGAAAAGTCGCATGCCGATTTCATGCTCATCAACCCGATCCACGCAACCGCGCCGGTCGAGCCGCTCGAACCGTCGCCGTACCTGCCGGAATCGCGCCGATTCATGAACGTCACCTACATTCGCCCGCAGGATATCGAGGAATATGCGGGGCTTGACAAGGCCGCGTTGGCCGAAGTCGAGCGCTTGCACGCCGAAGTCGCTCCCGCCAACGACAATGCCGACGAACTCGACATCAACTCCGCGTGGTGGCACAAGCGCCAGGCGCTGCAGCTCGTGTTCAAGGTGCCGCGTTCCGCCGAGCGTCAGGCCGCATTCGAAGCGTTCAAGGAGGCGGCCGGCCCGGATCTGCGCGCATTCGCCGCATGGTCGGTGGCATTCCAGATGTGGGGCGCCCCATGGGAGGGCACATGGTTCGCGGAGACGAACCGTGATTCGCCGGAAGTGGCCGAACTCATGCGCGATCATGCCGACATGGTCGAATTCGAATGCTGGCTGCAGTGGATCGCCGACGAACAGGTGACCGCCGCGCAGACCGCCGCACGCGAAAGCGGCATGGCATTGGGCCTCATGCAAGACATGGCCGTGGGCGTGCACTCGCTGGGCGCCGACGTGTGGTGGAATCCGGAACGCTTCGCCGTCGGCAGCGTCACCGTTGGCTGCCCGCCGGACTTCTACAACCAGCAGGGCCAGGACTGGGGCCAGCCGCCGTTCAATCCGAACTATCTCGCCAAAACCGGTTATGGCGTGTACCGCGAAATGGTGCACAACATGTTCTCGCACGCGGGCGCGGTGCGCATCGACCATGTGCTCGGCCTGTTCCGCCTGTGGTGGATTCCGCAGGGCGAAGGCGCACGCGGCGGCGCATACGTCACCTACGACTATGAGGCGATGATCGCGATCCTCACGATCGAGGCTTCCCGCGTGAACGGCCTAGTGGTCGGCGAAGACCTCGGCACCGTGCCGGATTACGTGCGCACCGTGCTTGCCGAGCACGGTCTGCTCGGCTGCACGGTGGAATGGTTCGCCCGTGTGGACGACTCCCCCAACGCCGGCGACCCGTATGCCGATCCGGCCGATTACCGCGAGTATGCGTTGGCATCCGTCACCACGCACGATCTGCCGCCGACCGCAGGCTACCTGCAGTTCGAGCATGTCAAGCTGCGCGAAGAACTGAACCTGCTCACCGGTCCGGTCGAGGAATTCCAGGCGTCCGCAACCGCGGAACGTCAGGCCATGCTTGACCGACTGGTCGAAAGCGAACTGATCACGCCGGAAATCGCCGCGGACGTCGACGACCATATTCAAGAGATCGTCGAGGCGATGCACAAGATGCTACTCCGCTCGCCATCCGTGCTTCTGCAGGCGGCGCTGGTGGACGGCGTCGGCGAAACCCGTTCGCAGAACCAGCCGGGCACGTCCAGCGAATACTGCAACTGGCGCGTGCCACTGGCAGGCCCCGACCACAAGGTGGTGCACACCGACGAAGTGTTCGACCTGCCGCGCGTGAAGTCGCTTTCCGCCATCATGAACGGCGAAAAGTAAGCGTCCTCATATAACTCCATAAAGTCCCGTCACGCACCATAGACGGGTGTACGTAAGACAGTATTGCGCTAAGATTGACGAAGCGGCACGAAACCGCATGGAGCTGATCATGCCAGAGCTGGCAAAGCAGTACGACGTGTCCGAACAGCTGAAAGCTGAAAACCAAATGGAATGGGTACGGCAGATGAACGCTTGCAAGGCACAGGCAGAGGAAGTTGTGAAAGCGGAATTGATTTATGATTGAGCGAGAAAGTCCGGGCAGAAAACTGTTCGGACTTTTCTCATATAGTCCAAAGTTGCGGTTGAGTTGTTCACAAGTTTGGATTTCTTTAGACATAAGATGAGAAGTTACAATAGCTTCGCTTGCGATATTGACTGAGAAAGTAGATTGCGGTATAATTAAAATCAACCTGCGAAATGTTGGAAAAGCATTCAACAATTTGTTGAAATCGAAAGGATGGTATAAACAATGGGCATTCTCTCTCGTTTCAAGGACATCGTGTCCGCCAATATCAATGAACTGCTGGATAAGGCAGAAGACCCTGAGAAGATGGCGAAGCAGTACCTGCGCAAGTCTATGGAAGACTTGGCTGAAGTCAAGAAGGAAACTGCTGAGGTCATGGCCGAGGAAGCTCGCTGCAAGCGCCTGCTGGACTCCTGTACCGAGAACGTCAACAAGTATGACAATCTGGCAAAGAAGGCTCTGACGGCCGGCAATGAGGGTGACGCACGTACCTTCATCGCCGAGAAGCAGAAGTATGACACGCAGATGGCTTCTCTTCAGCAGAACTATGAGCTGGCACACGCCAACGCCGAGAAGATGAAGCAGCTGCATGCGAAGCTGACGCAGGACGTCTCCACTCTGCAGAGCCGGCTGGAAAATGTCAAGGCAACGATGGCTGTCGCAAAGACGCAGAATAAAATCGCCAAGGCACAGGATGCCGCCAATGGCGCCGCCGGCAGTCTGGAAGGGTTCTCCCGCATGGAGGAGAAAGCCCGCAATATGCTGGATACCAGTGCCGCCAGTATGGAGCTGTCTTCTGAGCCGGAAAATTCCGCTCATGCACTGGAGAGCAAGTACAGCGGCGGCGGTTCCGTCTCCGTGGATGACGAACTCGCCCGCATGAAGGCCGAGATGGGGCTGTAAGCAGGGAAGAGGTGTTCATCTATGGGACGCGGCGGAGGCGGCGGTGGCGGGAGCCACGGTAGCTTTGGCGGCAGCTTCGGTGGAAGTCGCGGCAGTATGGGGCGTTCCTCTTCTTCTGGAAGAGGTGGCGGATTCAGCGGCGGCGGACATCGCGGCGGCGGAAGTTTTGGCGGCGGATTCGGTGGTGGTCCGCATAGACCGGGCGGAGGTCCTCCGCCTCCTCATCACCACTACTATGGCGGCGGCGGCAGCTATTATTACGGAAGCGGATATCGCGGAGGCTGCCTGAATCAAATTGCGAGCTTCATCTTTGTTCTCGTTTTCATCGGAGTCGTCTTTGTGCTGCTCAATTCATCTGGCAGCTCCAGCATTACAAAATCGACGGTCGAGCGGACCCCTCTGGATGCCGCATATTGCACGCAGGTCGATTATGTACATGATGGATTGGATTGGCTTCGGAATGAAAGCGCCGTTGAAACTGGAATGCGGAATTTCTATAAGAAGACGGGCGTCCAGCCTATCCTCGTCATTACCGATACGGTGAATGGGACAAACCATCCCACCGACGATGATATGGAGACCTATGCGGAGGCTCTCTATGAGCAGTATAGCCCGGATGAGGCGCATCTGCTGGTCCTCTTCTATGAGTACAACAGCGACAGCAATTACCGCATCTGGTGCATCACAGGCAAACAGGCAAAGACCGTCATCGATGATGAAGCTCTGAACATCCTGATGGACTACATGGATAGTTATTACTATTCAGACAAGTCTGAAGATGAAATGTTCGGCTCCGCCTTCTCTGACGCAGCCGACCGTATCATGACAGTTTCCAAATCTCCTGTTGTTCCCATCATCATCTGCGTCACGACTATCGTATTGGTCGTCGTCGCTTTCAATTGGTGGAAGAAATCTAAGGACCAGAAGAATAAAGAGGCTGAACAGACCGAACGTATCCTGAAATCTGATTTGGGAGACCTGAAGGATGATAGCCTGAAAGACTTGGAAAACAAGTACAAATGACAAAACGGCCCGTACTCTCAAAAGAGCACGGGCCGTTTTCAAAGAAAGATTTCTTTCGTTATACATGAGCCGATTGAACGTCTGAAAGCTGTATTGCAGGACTGTGATGCCGTGGTGATCGGTGCCGGTTCCGGACTGTCCACGGCGGCGGGCTTCACCTACACCGGCGAACGGTTTGAAAAATACTTTTCCGACTTTGCGGCAAAGTACGGTATCCGAGATATGTATTCCGGCGGCTTTTATCCATTTGCCACGCCGGAGGAACACTGGGCCTATTGGAGCCGTTCTATTTACATCAACCGTTATCTGAATGCGCCGAAGCCCGTCTATGAAAAACTGCTTTCGCTTGTGAAGGACAAGGATTCCTTTGTCCTGACAACGAATGTGGATCACTGCTTTCAGAAAGCCGGATTTGACAAGCACCGCTTATTTTATACACAGGGGGATTATGGCCTGTGGCAGTGCTCCAAGCCCTGCCATCAGGAGACCTATGACAACGAGGAGACCGTCCGCAAAATGTTTGCAGAACAGAGGGACATGCGGATCCCCACGGAGCTGGTGCCACGCTGCCCCAGGTGCGGCCGTCCCATGGCCATGAACCTGCGGTGCGACGATACCTTCGTCCAGGATGCGGGCTGGTATGCCGCCGCCCGGCGGTACGAGGACTTCCTACGGCGGCACAGGGGACGGCGGCTGCTGTTCCTGGAGCTGGGGGTGGGCGGCAACACCCCGGGCATCATCAAGTATCCCTTCTGGAAGATGACCCTGGAGAACCGGAGTGCTGCCTATGCCTGTATCAATCAGAAGGAGTCCTATATTCCCCCGGAGATTCGGGGGCGGTCTGTCTGCATCCCTGCGGACATCGGACATATTCTGAAACGACTCACCCTGCTGGAGCACTGAGACCTTCCTCCACCCGGGGAGGCACATTGAAATCCCTGCTTGCCGGTGATCCCTGTATAAATGGGACAGAGGTGCGGAAGACTCGGTGGGGTCTCCACGGGAAAATGGACTACCATCCCCC
>OGHL01001054.1_pt1 | contig 17225 bp, 22 predicted proteins | sample 1571391 | NCBI WGS metagenome assembly OGHL01 (sample SAMEA2581948, study PRJEB24529) | metagenome | biome: Human gut stool | place: China | collected 2011 | reverse complement strand
CTGTTGAGAGATTTAAAATCTTCATAGGATTTAGAAATAGAGTTTGCAGTAATCTTATGCTCACCACTGATGGCTTACAGGACAAGATAGAAGTTCTAAGCGTACAGGAACTATATGCAGCAACATTGAATCTGTTCCATGCCTACAATCCATCTAAAGACCTGCACCTGTTAAGGACACTTGGGCAGATGTCAATCTCCACAAGCGAGTTCTGTCAGATAATAGGCAGGATGAGATTGTACCAAGCTCTTACCCCTAACCAACAGAAACGCTTACCTCGTCTATTATTGGGAGACAGTCAGATTAATGCAGCTTGCAGGGCATTCGTTTCTGATAGCAACTTTAAGAGCACAGGGGATAGCATTACAGGTTGGCAGCTACTCAATCTGCTTAATGGTTCTGTGAAGTCAAGTTACATAGATAACTTCTTGGAGAGGAATCTTAACTGTACAGAGTTTGTACAAGGCATACAACGTGCTAAATTAGGAGATAGTGAATACGCTTGGTTCTTGGGCTAAGTGGATTGTTGATTGAGAGAGGAAAGGGCAGCTATTAAGTTAGTTGTCCTTTCTTTATATCTACTAACCTATTAAATATCATATATTATGAACATAGATTATAAAGTGGGAGAAGTAGAACTATCCTACAAATCTAACATCAAGCATTCAGAACGCATGAAGGTTACTTGCTCTAAGGATGCCTATAAAGTGCTAAAGGCAACCTATCGCGATGGCACAATGGAGCATAAGGAATACTTTAAAATCTTACTGCTTAATAAGGGAAGGGATGTGTTGGGGTACACCCAGATTTCAGAAGGTGGAATAAGCAGTACTATCGTAGATGTGAGAGTTATCCTGCAAATAGCTATCCTCTGTAACGCATCCTCCATCATTTTAGCACATAACCATCCAAGTGGTAATCTTAAACCCAGCAATGAGGATAAAGAGTTAACCACCCAAACAATAAAGGCTGCTAAACTGATGAATATACAGGTCTCTGACCACATTATTTTATCAGAGGAAGAATATTACAGCTTCTCTGATGAAGGACTGTTATAGGATATTCCTATATATAATAAGGTGAAGGGCATTCAATTCTTAGGTTGGGTGTCCTTTCCCTATAACATTCACTTCTACTATTAGTGAACGTTCCTTTAGTAATCAATGAGTTGGTAAATCCAACTCAGAATTAATATTCACTTCTATTCATTAACTTATAAAACAGAACATTATGTCACTCAAATATTCAAGCACAACAGCAGACTATCTTGTTTGGTCTGATGCAATGAACCTCATAAGGAAGTTAGCCAAAGACGAGAATTATAAAATCTCACTTCTTATAGCTTTGGGATGCTTCACAGGATTAAGAATATCTGATATTCTATCTCTAAGATGGAAGCAGATATTAGATGCTGACGAATTTACAGTAATTGAGCAAAAGACAGGCAAGGTAAGGACTATCAGACTGAATCGCCAATTACAGGAACACATTAAAGAGTGCTACGAGCATATAAATCCTATTGGAATCAATGCGCCAATTCTTATAAGTCAGAAAGGCACTATCTTCACAGTTCAGAGAATTAACATCATTCTTAAAGAGGTAAAGAAGAAGTACAAGTTAAAGATTAACAACTTTAGCTGCCATTCTCTTAGAAAGACATTTGGCAGACAGGTCTATAACATGAACAGTGATAATGCTGAACTTGCTTTAGTAAAGCTGATGGAACTGTTCAACCATAGTTCTGTTGCCATTACTAAAAGATACTTGGGATTAAGGCAGGAAGAGATTCTACAGACTTATGACTGTTTGAGCTTCTAATGAATTGGGACAGGATTATTAAGATACATCTTTATAGTGGTCTGAATGGTTCTGTCCCAAATCCATGAAATATTAAACTTAGATACCTCTAAAGTCCAATCTTGGCAGTTTGGCATTTCAGCCTTATAGAAGTAATTCAATTCCATAAGTTTACAGACTTTATAACTATCTCAACTCTTATTAATCATGTCGCAGGTAGCACTTCTTGAATATCCAACAATATGCTGACTTAAAGATGATAATTCAAGGTGGGTAAGAATGTTCAGAATTTAGTCCTTAGATGGGGAGAAGTGAATTTGATACCCACATGGATTTAGAGATTTCAGATGCAATTCTGATTAAATACTCCATTAATTCCTTGTTTAGTAACACAATAATTACTATTTATCCTCACTCCATGCTGATAGATTTAAAACCTTTTGTTACCTTTGCACCAATTCCAATGAACTAATGAGATAGGGAGTTGGAAGGACATATTTAACGAAAGGTGTTATTGAAATTATCTTCCATTCTCAAATCTCGCAAATTTGATAACGGTACGAAGATGATAGCAGTAGCACCACATCATAGATATATACCTACCCAATCTTTGGGCTTAGATATTGTCTTATGGTGTGGGCTATTGTTTTATCCGTACCAAAGGCAATGCGAGAGCCAGAGAATGAGATAAGACAGTATGTTCCCACACCTTTTTTATTGTAACAGCTTATCCATAGGGAACAGGTGAGCATTATGTCAAAAGACTATGAAGCATCTTCTTTATGGGTTAATCATTCTTAGCATGGTAGCGTGTACATCTAAAAAGAACAGTTACACGCAAGAGCAACTATATGAGCAAACTTCTTCTGGAGTTGTCTTAATTCAGAATACATATTATTATAAAATCACATTATCAAATAATGGATTCTATTCAACCAACTATGTCTTCTCTAAATTACAAGATGGGGAACTTAAAAACATATCCTATACCATATCCAATAATTTTAATGAAGTAAATGACACTATTAAAAGTACAGCATTTGGCACAGGTTTCATCATATCTCCAAGAGGAACGATTGTTACTAACAGTCACGTTATCAATCCTACTATTAATAAAGCTCTTATCTATCAAGCATTGATTAGATATTTAAAGAAACAGATTGACTATTGTAACCAGCAGCTTGAAGAGACAAGGAATCACTTGGAAATATTTGAAAGAGAAATTAGAGATAATAAAAGACTTGATTCACAGGGTTACGCAATGATGATGGAAGGAATTCAATCCAGCAGAAAATGGATAGATACATTTACCAAATATAGAAACAACTGCATTAGAGATTTAAGTTTAAGCAACTTTGATGTTGAACTTTGTTCTGAAATCAAAATTGCATACAACGGAAGCCATATAACATCAAGTACTGATTTAATAGATTGCTTCGTTGTAAAAGATGTTCCTAATTACGATTTAGGAATAATCCAAATTGCTGATGGTAGCAACTTCTGGAATGTTTGCAAGTTAGGAGAAGCTCCTAAATGGTCTTATGAGCAAATGGAAGTAGGTTGGAATAATATTCATAATGCTGGAACTATTAGTTGGTTCACCATCCCACAAGATAAATACATCTTTAATCTTTATAATAATGAAACTCATAACGATGAAGAAATTAAACTATACATGATAGGTTTCAATCAAGGACCAACATTAGCATTAACCAATGATGGAATTAAGGCACAAATTACACAAGGTTATATCAGTCAAAACACTGATAGCATTAAGATAATGTACTCAATACCTGCTCTACAAGGTTCAAGTGGTAGCCCTGTTGTTAATCAATATGGGGAATTGGTAGCTATAAACTTTGCAGGCATTAATAATACACAAGGTTTTAATTATGGAATAAGAGTTGAAAGATTAAGAGAAATTGTAAACGACCAGTCTGTTAAAGATAGAATGATTGTTCGTAAATCAAACAATAAACATATAAATAACGATTCTATAAATTCCATAGAACAACAATCAATTATACCATGATGAAGAAACTATTAATTGCAATTTTATTATTAGCTTCTACAGCTTTAACTTCTTATGCTGGAGATAGATTACCACGTGAAGAACCATTTTCATTTTCAGATGTAGTACTCGCATTAGTCTGCGCCATATTGATACCTCTATTCATGGCATTAAAAAATAAAAATAAGGAATAACTTCACCAATAAAACTAATAACTATGAGAATTGTCAAAACAATATTTGTGCCTTTAATGACAGTGTGCATAATTCTATGCTCATGTAAATCCAAGGAACATAAAAACGAGCAATTAAGCACCACAATAGACAGTACTTTACAAGTCAAAGCTACCTCTATTTTAGAGAACAAACTAACAGAACTCAATGCCTTATCTGGGCAAGCTATTATTATGGAAGCGCAGACAGGGAATATAAAAGCTATGGTTGGACTTGAAAGGAAAGACAGTGCGGACTACCAATCTTGCGAGAACTTCCCCCAAGCATACGAATCAGCACTGATGCAACCTATATCCATATTGGCAGCATTGGAAACAGGTAAAATCAAATTAGCTGATACGGTAGATGTAGGTGACGGCATTTATATTTGTAAGGGAGATACCATCAAAGACCATAATTGGCATAGGGGTGGATATGGCAAGATTACTATCAAGCAGGGATTAGCAAGCAGTTCTGATATTGCTGTTTATAAAGTAATAGAAACGGCTTTTAATGGTTACACCCAAGCATATTATGACCAATTAAAGGATATGGGCATTAGTAACCTTGACACTCCTCTACAAATACTTACTACCTATAATTCCATAGCAAACAATAAGAACAACCGAGCCAATATTGACAGTCTAAAACAGGCATTGGAATATGTGGTAACTGACGGCTTAGCACAACCAGCCAAGTCTGACAAGGTACAGGTAGCAGGTGAATCTGGAACGGTACAACTTGAAGATGGAAGTTATATTGTAGAGTTCTGTGGCTACTTTCCTGCTGATGCTCCCCAATATTCTATTATTGTTTCCATCCATAAAGAGGGACTACCTGCAAGTGGTGGATTGATGGCAGGTGATGTGTTTAGACAGATAGTAAACCACATAAATTAACATGAAAGTAGATTTATACAAAGTGGGTAAGAGCCTATTGAAATACTATTTAATCTATCACATTGTCTTTGACTTGTACATATTGGGGCAGTTTGTCTATTACTACTTTTCTGCAAGTCAATCAACATGGTATCATAGAATAATAGACAATCCTGTAATGTTGATAGATTTACTCATAACAGGACCAATCTCTTTAATAAGTGGAGTGCTCTACATTATAATTCGACTATTAAACGATATTTGAAATATCTTATATTATACATTTAATTATTTAACAATGAAAACTTTAAGATTAATTGGAACGACCTTATTAATGGTCATGTTGACTGTAAATTTTACAGCTTGTAGCGATGATGAAGAACAGACAATCATTGACCAAGCCAACCTTATAGGTAAATGGCAGTCCACTTGGGAGAAGATTCACAAAGTGGAGAATGGCAAGGAAGTGGTTACCTCTGATGAAGCCTACACCAATGGCTTAAGAGAGTTCAAAGCTGACGGTACTTGCACAGAAGGCTATGCGGACGGTGGATATACAGAAACAAGTCGCTGGTCTTTGAAAGGTAATAAACTGACTATCTCTTACGATGATGGCTATTCAGATGTTCTTACCGTCAATGAACTTACAGCTACCAAGTTGGTACTTGCCCTTGAAGATTGGGACACAATGGATGATGGCAGCGAGGAATTGGACGATATTACAACAACCACTTACAAGAAGATTGACTAATTAACAAACTTATTTAAGGCAGAGCAGCATTTGAGGGAACTCTTATGCTACTCACTTCTATAACTATTTCATAAATACAAAATAAACAGCCAATATCAAGCAAATAAAGGCAGCTATATGATTCCAGTGCAAAGCTTCACCTTTAAAGAATACAGTTGTAAAAACTGTGAATATAATTAGAGTTATTACTTCTTGAAGAACTTTCAACTGCATCAATGAAAATGGTCCTCCATTACCTACATATCCAATGCGATTCGCTGGAATTTGACAAGAATACTCAAAAAAAGCGATTGACCAACTAAAAGCTATCACTCCTATCAATGGAAGAGCTGCAAACCAAGAATATTCCTGTTTCATCTTTAAATGACCATACCAAGCAAAAGTCATAAAGACATTTGATATTATAAGCAATAAAATTGTGTAAAGAGCTTTCATATTATTCTAATCTTACTATACATTATTATATATCAACGTAAAGTGTTAAATTCTCAGTTGGGTTTTTCTATTTTATTATACTCTGCCAAAGCTATTACCCAGGAAAACAGCACCACGGCATACAACGGCCAGTTGGAGATGACTTTTGTCTCTTGTAGCTTCAGATGCCCATACCAGGCAAACGTCATGAAAATATTAGATACAATCAATAGCAAAATGGTATAAAATGCTTTCATATAGTGATTAATGATTAGTGATTAATGATTAATGATTAATGATTGCAGGCAGCAATTCCTCTTGCACATTCGTCATACTCCCCCATAGACTATAGCGTGCCTCAGGATTCATTTCCTCCAATTGTTTCAGAATGCCTTTCATTGCACTACGGCTGGATTGTGACTCATACGGACAATTCTTCACCTGCTTACGATACCCCCTCACTTGCGCCAACTCCATCAAATCCGCCTCATGTACCAGACACATCGGACGGATAATCGTCATATCAAACTTCTTCATTACCAGCCGGGGGGGCATAGAGCTGAACGCTCCCTGATAGGTGATATTCATCAGCAAGGTCTCCAGAATATCATCCATGTGATGGCCTAACGCGATTTTATTGCATCCCTGCTCCTTGGCTACGGTAAATAATGCCTTCCGCCTATTCCAAGAGCAAAGAAAACAAGGAGACTTGCGGGTATCTGTCGTGGCATCAAACTCCGTTTCAAAGAGAACAAAAGGCACTCCCCACGACTCTACGTACTCCCTCAGATAGTCCACATCGCTTTGATAAGGTATATTCTTCATCACTACATGTACGGCGACAACGGAAAAACGGGGTTTATAGACACGGGCACGCCGTGCCAACAATTCCACCAGCGCCAAAGAGTCCTTGCCTCCCGAAAGCCCGATAAGAATCTTATCGCCGTCCTCTATCAGCCCATATTCCACCACACCTTTGCTAAACCGCTTGTCTATGCGGCGCAACATCTTTTCTTCTTCAGTAAATCGTGCCATTGATACGAGTTATGAGTTATAAGTTATGAATTATAGCTCTTCCGGTTGCAAAAGTAAGGCAAAAGAACGATTTAAAGAAGAATTAACAAAATAGAATTACGGAAACCAGCTTTATTCACGATAAATTTGTATTTTTGACCTTCTGAACAATCAGCATGTATCAATATGAATAAAAAATATATCCTTTTCTTTCTATTCGGCCTTTTGAGCATAACAATTTCCGCACAAAGCCTGGCAGAAGCCAAAGCCTTGTACGAGAAGGGAGAATACGAAGAAGCCAAGCCCACTTTCAAGAAACTCGTCAAGACACAACCTGGCAATGGAAATTACAACCTATGGTACGGTGTATGTTGCCTGGAAACCGGCGAACCCGCAGAAGCCTTGAAACACCTGGAAAGCGCCGTCAAGAGACGCGTCCCCAGCGGGCAACTCTATTTGGCCCGGGCATACAATGATTTATATCGGTTCGAAGAAGCCATCGAGACTTATGAGACCTACATTTCCGACCTGAGAAAGAGAAAACGCTCCACCGAAGAGGCCGAACAATTATTGGAAAAAAGCAAATCCAACTTGCGCATGCTGAAAGGCGTGGAAGAGGTCTGCTTCATCGACAGCTTTGTGGTAGACAAGGAAAAATTCCTGGATGCATACAAAATCAGCCCCGAATCGGGCAAGCTGTTCATGTACGACACCTACTTCAATGATTCCGGTAAGGAAGGCGGAACGGTATACGAAACGGAGCTGGGCAATAAGCTATATTATAGCGAAATGCAACCGGACAGCACCCTCAGTATCCTTTCGCGCAACAAGTTGCTGGACAAATGGAGTGATGGCAGCTTGTTGCCCGGAAGCATCAACGAGGCCATGAATGCAGACTATCCCTATGTACTTACGGACGGTATCACTATCTACTATGCTTCGGATGGCCCTGGCTCGATGGGAGGATATGATATTTTCGTCACCCGTTACAATACGAATACCGACTCCTATCTGATGCCGGAAAATGTGGGCATGCCGTTCAATTCGCCCTACAACGACTATATGTACGTCATCGACGAATTCAACGACTTGGGATGGTTTGCCTCCGACCGCTACCAGCCGGAAGGCAAAGTGTGCATCTATGTATTCATTCCCAACTCATCCAAGCAAGTGTACAACTACGAAGGGATGGACCCGGACAAGATGATATCATTGGCGCAACTTCACTCTATCAAGGACACATGGACGGACACCGATGCGGTAGAGGCCGCCCAAGAAAGACTTCGGACTGCTGCCAACGCAAAGCCGCAGACCACCAAGAAGCATGATTTCCAATTCATCATTGACGACCACTCCACCTACTACCAGCTGGACGATTTCCGCTCCCCGCAGGCCAAAGCCTCGTATGGCAAATACAATCAGCTGGAGCAGAGCTACAAACAACTGCAGGAGAAACTGGAAGATATGCGTTCGGAATACTCCCGAGCCAACAAGCAGGAAAAGGACAAGATGTCCGCCGCCATCCTCGACCTGGAGCAACGTGTACGGCAATTGTCCACTGAGATGGAGCAAACTGCCATTCAAGTGCGCAACCTGGAAAAACAAGCCACCAAATAAAGACAACTATGGATATACTCATTATCGCCTCATTGATTATAGGAGCAGTAATCTTGTTCTTAGTGGAATTATTCGTAATTCCGGGCATCAGCGTTGCCGGTTTTCTGGCAGGAGGTTGCATCATCTTTGCCAACTACTATGCCTTTGCCTATATGGGCACCACGGCAGGTGTCATTACGCTTATCATATCTGCCCTGGCTTGTATCGGCTCGTTGGTATGGTTCATGCGCTCCAAGACACTCGACAAAATTGCATTGAAAAAAAACATCACCTCCAAAGTAGACCGTAGTGCCGAGGAAAAAGTCAAGGTAGGCGATATAGGCGTAACCACTACCCGCCTGGCTCTTATCGGCTATGCCGAAATCAACGGAGACATCGTGGAAGTAAAGTCATCAGACGGCTTCCTGAACGAAAAGACTCCGATTATCGTAGACCGTATTGCCGACGGAGTCCTCTTAGTGGAACGGCTCAAGCAGTGAAATTTCTGAAATCAACCTATTATTTATAACTAACAATTAATATTTAATCTCATGGATCCAAGCACAATGTATTTAACCGCCTTCCTCATTATAGGAGGCATTATTTTCCTGGTACTTTTCTTCCATTATGTACCGTTCTTCTTGTGGCTGTCTGCCAAAGTATCGGGAGTAAACATCTCGCTGGTACAACTTTTCCTGATGCGCATCCGTAATGTCCCTCCTTATATCATTGTGCCCGGCATGATTGAAGCTCATAAAGCAGGATTGCAAAACATCACGCGCGACGAACTGGAAGCGCACTACCTTGCCGGAGGTCACGTAGAGCGGGTGGTACACGCACTGGTATCCGCCTCTAAAGCCAATATCGAGCTGCCGTTCCAGATGGCAACCGCCATCGACCTTGCCGGCCGTGACGTATTCGAAGCCGTACAGATGTCCGTTAACCCCAAAGTAATTGACACCCCTCCCGTGACAGCTGTTGCCAAAGACGGTATCCAGCTGATTGCCAAGGCCCGTGTAACGGTGCGCGCCAATATCCGCCAATTGGTGGGCGGTGCCGGAGAAGACACGATTCTGGCCCGTGTAGGCGAGGGTATTGTGTCTTCCATCGGTTCGTCAGAGAATCATAAGTCTGTATTGGAGAATCCGGATTCTATCTCCAAACTGGTATTGCGCAAGGGGTTGGATGCCGGAACAGCATTCGAAATTCTGTCCATTGACATTGCTGATATTGACATAGGTAAGAATATCGGTGCCGCCCTGCAGATAGACCAAGCCAATGCCGACAAGAACATTGCTCAAGCCAAGGCAGAGGAACGCCGCGCCATGGCCGTAGCCACAGAGCAGGAAATGAAGGCAAAGGCCCAGGAAGCCCGTGCCAAAGTTATCGAGGCAGAAGCGGAAGTACCCAAGGCCATGGCCGAAGCATTCCGCAACGGCAATCTGGGTATCATGGACTATTACCGGATGAAGAATATAGAAGCCGACACTTCCATGCGCGAAAACATTGCCAAACCGACGACGGGCAATACCAGCCAGCCGTTGAGTAAATAACCCGGAAAGTAACTGACGAAACGCCGGAACCGGTGAACAAGAATCGGTTCCCGGCGTTTCTATTTATAAACAAAAGATTAAAGCCTCAAGCATATGAAGAAATATTTCGCCTCTTCCGAACTGATCATCAATGAAGACGGTTCTGTATTTCATCTTCACGTAAAGCCCGAATGGCTGGCAGACAAAGTCATCTTGGTAGGCGACCCCGGACGGGTGGCACTGGTTGCCTCCCATTTCGAGAACAAGGAATGTGAAGTGGAAAGCCGCGAGTTCAAGACTATCACCGGTACTTACCAGGGGAAACGTATTACGGTGGTTTCCACCGGTATCGGATGTGACAACATCGATATCGTGATGAACGAACTGGATGCCCTGGCAAACATCGATTTCGAGACGCGCGAAGAAAAGCCCCATCTGCGTAGCCTTGAGCTGGTACGTATCGGCACCTGCGGCGGCTTGCAACCCTACACTCCGGTAGGCACATTCGTATGTTCTGAAAAGTCCATTGGTTTCGATGGGCTGCTCAACTTCTATGCCGGACGCAACTCCGTGTGCGACCTGCCCATGGAGCGTGCCTTCCTCAACCATATGGGATGGTCCGGCAACATGTGTGCCCCTGCCCTCTACGTCATTGATGCAAGCACTGAACTGATAGACCGCATCGCACAAAACGACATGGTACGTGGCGTAACGATTGCCGCCGGGGGCTTCTTCGGACCTCAAGGACGCGAGTTACGCGTGCCGCTTGCCGACCCACATCAGAATGAGAAGATTGAAAAATTTGAATACAACGGCTACCGTATTACCAACTTCGAGATGGAAAGTTCTGCCCTGGCAGGCTTGAGCCGTCTGATGGGGCACAAGGCCATGACGGTATGCATGGTCATTGCCAACCGCCTGATAAAAGAAGCTAACACGGGATACAAGAATACGATAGATACTCTTATCAAAACAGTACTCGACCGTATCTAAGTATCCTTCAAGAAATGCTCCTCCCTTTCCTTCAGCCAATCCTAGGAGTAGGGTTTAGTAATGACTTCATCACATCCTGCCTGACGTGCCCGTTGCTGGTCTGTATAGTGTAGCAATGTCCTGCTATACCCACAATGGGCACAGAGGCGGATTAGGCTTTATAAGCATCTATCCATTATCGATTTGCACAAAGTTACGATAAAAGCCCATAAGTTGAATCACCATCTCTCTTTTTTGTAAAGAAACCATTATCTTTGCTGAATAAAAATAAGCCGGATAAAATGAACCAAGATACCATTTGTGCCATAGCCACCGCCCAAGGGGGAGCCATAGGATGCATCCGTGTCTCCGGACCGGATGCCATAGAGATAACATCCCGCATATTTACCCCTGCCCGGAAGGGGAAGAAGCTGAAGGATGCCAAGCCATACACACTTATCTTCGGTCATATCCATGAAGAAGAAAACATCATAGACGAAGTACTTGTAAGCTTATTCCGTGCCCCCCACTCGTACACGGGCGAGGATAGCACGGAAATCATGTGCCACGGTTCGAGCTATATTCTTCAGAAGGTGTTGCAATTGCTCATCGGCAATGGTTGCCGCCTGGCCGCTCCCGGTGAGTACACGCAACGGGCCTTCTTGGGCGGCAAAATGGACCTAAGCCAGGCCGAAGCCGTGGCCGACCTCATCGCCTCCACCTCTGCCGCCACTCACCGCCTCGCCATGAGCCAAATGCGCGGTGGGTTCAGTAAAGAGCTGGCCTCACTACGCGACCAATTGCTGCACTTCACATCACTCATAGAACTGGAGCTGGACTTCAGCGACCACGAAGAACTGGAATTTGCCGACCGCTCCGAGCTATGTCTCCTAGCAGACGGCATAGAGCAGGTAATTTCCCGTTTAGTACAATCCTTCAGTGTAGGCAATGCCATCAAGAACGGCGTGCCCGTAGCCATCATCGGCGAAACGAACGCTGGTAAATCCACCCTGTTGAATGCACTACTAAACGAGGAACGAGCCATTGTAAGCGACATACACGGGACAACCCGCGATGTGATAGAAGACACAGTCAATCTTGGCGGGATAACTTTCCGGTTTATTGATACGGCAGGCATACGCGAAACGAGCGACACCATCGAGAGCCTAGGAATTGAGCGAACCTTCCAGAAATTGGAGCAGGCGGAAATCGTGCTCTGGGTAGTTGATGCCACGAATGCCGTCTCACGGATACCACAACTAACTGCCCAGATACTTCCCCGTTGCGAAGGGAAACGGCTCATTCTCGTATTCAACAAGGCCGATCTGGTGCAGGATGCCTCAACCATCCTCACCCCCAGTTTCACCCTGGCCGCTACTAATGTGCAATGCATCTCCATCTCTGCCAAAGGGCGTACCAACCTCGACAAGCTTCAGCAAATGCTAATCTCTGCCGCTAACCTGCCCACGGTTACCCAAAACGATGTCATTGTCACGAATATACGCCACTACGAGGCTTTGACCCATGCCTTGGAAGCCATCCACCGGGTCCAACAAGGGCTAGCAGAAAATCTATCCGGAGATTTTGTTTCACAAGATATCCGCGAATGTATTTTCCATCTAAGCGATATTGCGGGGGAAGTTACGAACGACATGGTACTTGGGAATATTTTTGAACATTTTTGCATCGGGAAGTAAGTGGTAATTATCAACGATTAGCATATATCATCAACGATTATTAAGGCGTTCATTTTGAACGCCTTTCTTTTTGGCCTTATAAGTGATGGTTATCATTTATAGGGCTTTTTCAGCTCATTTTTGTACCGTATTTGTTGCTCGCTTGTTGAAGACCGCAAATCCTGTGGAAAGGTAGTAGAGAAACTATACGCCATTTTACACGGTTTTACGGGAATTTACAGTAATAACGGAGAAATAAAGATGAATTAAAATGAGCAGTAACTTGAAAATTAAGCGAATTTGCGCTTGGTGCGGTAAAGAGTTTATCGCCCAGAAAACAACAACAGCTTGTTGTTCCAAACAATGCGCCAACGCTCTTTATAAAAAGAAGAAGCGTGACGAAGCAATCAAGGCTAACAATCAATTCATAGAGAAGAAGATTGATGAAAAGCCTATTGAAAGAATCAAAGACAAGCCATTTCTCACAATTACCGAAACCGCAATCTATCTCGGAGTAACCCGACCAACCGTTTACGGTTACATTAAACGAGGGGAATTAAAGGTCACTCGATTAGGCTTCAAATACCTTTTGAAGAAAAAGGATATTGATGAGTTATTCAATAATCCGACAGAGTTCCATACCCCTACAAAAGAGAAAGCTCCTATCACCGACTTCTACACCACTGCCGAAGTCAAAGAAAAATACCATGTAAACGAATCATGGATATTTGTGGTAGCCAAAAAGAACAACATTCCTCGCACTTTCAATCGTGGCAAAACCTACTGGAGCAAGAAACACATGGATGCTTACTTTGCCAAGAAAATCCCGAACCCCGACATTACCGAATGGTATAGCACACAGGAAATGCAGGAAAAATTCGGCATGACCTTATCTGCAATCTACACTTTCGTTTCCAAGAATGCCATCCCGAAGAAGAAAGAAGGTATAATGGTGTACTATTCCAAGAAGCATGTCGATATTGCCAAAGGTGTGGCTACACCCGAAGAACCGCAATATTATACGGTAGCCGAAGCTATGGAAAAGTTCAATCTCACCCGTGACCAACTCTATCATTATGCGAAGTATCATAATATCCCAAAGGTCAAGAAGGGCAAATACACACTTATCTCCAAACCGGAACTGGATAAATTGCTTGAAGCCCCAAAGATTGAATAAGTTATTTATCGGTGAATGTTGTCACCATTGAATCACCTTATTCCTTTGCACCAAACAGATGTAAAACTCTAAATATTAAACAGTATGTCACACACATGTACAAAAGTAACAGTTCGTCAGAGAGCAATTCGGAATAATCGCATCTCCTTGTATCTGGATTATTATCCGGCAGTCCGTAACCCTGAGACAATGCAGATGAGCCGTCGAGAATACCTCGGCATCTACATCTATGCCCATCCAAAAAATGAAATGGAACGGGAGTTCAACAACGATATGTTGAACAAGGCAGAGGCTATCCGTTGTATCAGAGTGCAATCGCTCATCAATGAAGAGTTCGGTTTCTTAGACAAGACCAAACAGAAAGCCGACTTTCTCGCCTACTTCAAAAAGATGTGCCGAAGCAAAGACCAGAAATGGATGTTTGTCTATCAGCATTTCTACAACTTCGTCAAAGGGCAATGTACCTTCGGCGAAGTGAATGTGGATTTATGTAAGAAGTTCCGTGAGTACCTGTTGAATGCCAAGCAGCTCAAACACAGCAATCGTCCCATATCTCTCAATTCGGCATCCAGCTACTACTCCACTTTCAGAGGATTGTTGAAGATTGCCTATCGGGACAAATGGTTTCGGGAGAATATCAATGACTATCTTGACAAGATTGAACCACAAGATGTGAAAAAAGAGTACCTGACATTGGACGAAGTGAAACAACTTGCCGCCACTCCTTGCGACATCCCCGTTCTGAAAGCCGCCTCATTGTTTGCTTGTCTGACAGGTTTACGCATCAGCGATATTCTCAATCTTCAATGGGAAGATTTTGCCATTGCTCCCGACCAAGGCTATTGCTTGCGTATCAGAACACAGAAAACCCAAACAGAAGCGACACTCCCCATCAGCTACGAAGCCTATGAACTATGCGGTACGCCCGACACAGGTAAGGTATTCAAAGGGTTGAAACGAAGTATGATTAACTATCCGCTGAAGAACTGGCTCAAAAAGGCAGGAATAACGAAGCCGATAACCTTCCATGGATTCAGGCATAGCTACGCAGTCATACAAATCTCTTTAGGCACAGACATTTACACAGTTTCAAAGATGTTAACCCACAAGAACGTTTCCACTACTCAAATCTACGCAGATTTGGTCAATGTAAAGAAACGAGAGACAGCAAATAAGATTTCACTGAAATAAATTACAGCTATGAAACGAGGAATCATAACAAACAACGGACAAGGCATCCATATCTCTGATGGCGAAGTATGGATGACCGCTTGGGAGATTGCCGATTTGTTTTATACAACGGCTGGAGCAATCAATTCCCGTATAAAAGCGATATTGAAAGCCAACATCTTAAAGGGGTATGAAGTTTGCCAATGCATAAAGTTGGAGAATGGGAATAGTGACGATGTGTATAATCTCAACATGATTATAGCCCTATCCTATCAAATAGACACTGGACATTCCGCTGCATTCAGGAAATGGGTTATCAATAAAGTTGCCTCCAAGCAGAATGGTATATCACTATTTATTCCAATAAGGTCAGCTAACACTTACAATTGCTGATACCCACAACTTAAAAGTCCGATGTAGGCTAGTCCCATGTCGGACTTTCCTTTGCTATTGTGGCACAGATGGCATAGAAAAATGCTACCTACCGGTGCCAAAAGCTGCCACTTCCCGGGAAATGTATCTACACATCTTGCAAATGATATATATTTGCACACAAACGATTAACATATGTCATTATGGAGCAGAATAAGATAGAGCATATAACTTTGAATCTGATTGTTTTCGGAACAATTGTCATCATTGGTGTTTTAGCCCGTCAGACCGTACTACACTATGGTTGGGATGAGTTCAGCAGCAACCTTATTTTCGTAGTATGCTCCATTATCATGGGAGCTATCTATCTCAACCTACAAATGGTATTTGGTCAATTCCTTTTACCGACAATAGAGAAATACTTTATGAGATTTGAATGTTACCGCAATAAAGTAGTGGTATGGAATTGAAGTGCAGATGTTCGATTATCTGGAAGCCCATGCCAACGAAAAAGAGCGAAAAGAGGGATACGACATAGCCGATTATCTGCTCAAAGTGAAGCCCGACGAAGCTATCCTCCAACAGTTGATAAGAAAGAATCCAGTCCTGAAAACACTGATAGAAACATTCGATTTGAAACTCATCAGTGTACAACAAGACACTCCTCAACCGAAGGTGTCACAGCTCAAGAAACGAGGATTCAGACTTTGAAAACATAGAGAGAAAAATAGAGACTTTTTTACTGTAGCAAGTTAATGTCGGTGTATTACATTTCCCGACCACTTGCTCCTCAAAAAGTCTGAGGAGGCAGCTCCCGTTGGTCACAAATTATTCACTAAAAACAACTCAAATGGAAAAGAAATATACAATAACACTCCGCCTGTCATATCAGCAACACGCATGGCTTGGTGCGCTTTGCAGACGGAGCAAACAGACTCAAAGCGAAGTCATCCGTTCGCTCATCGAGAACGGTTCGGTACGTGAACGAATTACGCAAGAGCATATCCACATCATCCGGCAACTGATTGGTGAAAGTACCAATCTTAACCAGTTGGCAAGACAGGCAAATACCTACGGTTTCTTTGCCGTTGCGAACAGATGTGAGGGAATGGCTCAGCGCATTAATCAACTTATAAAACAACTGAAAGATGATAGGTAAGCAGACTAAAGGAACTTCGTTCGGTGGTTGTGTCCGCTATGTCCTCAAAGAGGAAAAATCTAAACTATTGGAAGCAGTCGGAGTAGAGGGGACACCCGAACAGATGGCAGAGCAATTTGAGTTGCAGGCATTACTCAACGACAAGGTAAAGAATATTGTCGGACACACTTCACTCAACTTCTCACCGGAAGACAGTGCAAGATTAAAGTCCGATGATGCTCTGATGCTGAACATAGCGCACGACTATATGAAACTGATGGGTATTGAGAATACGCAATACATCATTGCCCGACATATCGACCGTGAGCATCCGCATTGCCATATCGTTTTCAACCGAGTGGACAATGACGGCAAGACGATTAGCGACAAGAATGATTTCCGCAGGAATGAAAAAGTCTGCAAAATGCTGACCGCCAAATATCGCTTGCACTTTGCCAACGGTAAAGACCATATCAAAGAGGAACGCTTGCGCCCCTACGACAAGGCAAAGCACG
>OGHL01001041.1_pt1 | contig 17387 bp, 9 predicted proteins | sample 1571391 | NCBI WGS metagenome assembly OGHL01 (sample SAMEA2581948, study PRJEB24529) | metagenome | biome: Human gut stool | place: China | collected 2011 | reverse complement strand
GTTCGGGTATTCTCCGTTTTCCACCCAACCTCCAATCAGGTTGCAAAGTATCCTACGAAAATATTCATGCCGTGTGTAGGAAAGGAAGCTGCGGGAATCTGTCAGCATACCGACGAAACGGCTTAAAAGACCGAGGCTGGAAAGTGCGTTTAACTGATCTTCCATGCCTTTGATCTGATCGAGGAACCACCAAGCCGCTCCATATTGCATCTTCCCGGGTACACTGCCGTCGTTGAAATTGTAGGCATTGGCTACCATCAACTCGGTGTCGCGGGGATTCAGGTTGTAAACGATCGTTTTCGCTAACAGCCCTTCTTGATCTAAATGGCTGAAAAAGCGGTTCATGGAAACAGCTACCGGCTGATCATCGATAGCGTCGAAACCCGTGTCTGGCCCTAATAACTTGAACATCCGTTTGTTATTATTCCGATTTGATCACTTCCGCAGGATTGGTCCGGGCAGCCTGTATCGTCTGATAGAGGACGGTTCCGATGATCAGAGTGATGGTGGCAAATACGATTACGATATACATCCAGGCAGAGATATGGCTCCGATAGGCATATTGCTGCAACCAACTTTGCATGAACAACCACGCGAGTGGCAATGCAAGAAGGTTGGCTATCAATGCAATTGTCAGATATTCCATAAAAAACATTTTGACAATCGTGCCGGCAGAGGCTCCCATCACTTTCCGTATGGCAATTTCTTTCCTTCGTTGTTCCATATTGCTGGATGAAATGGAATAAAGCCCGAAGATGGAGATTAGCGTACAGAACAGAGCCAGCAAAGTAAAGAGCTGCAGGCTGGCATCTTCGGAAGTGCTGAGCCGATCAAGTATCTGGCTTATGGTCTGTACATTGCAGGTAGTGGGATCGCCTGACTTAGAGTGTTTTTTGAATATATTCCGGATTGCTTTGATCGTGGCTTTTTCTTTTCCGGGTTCGGTACGGGCATAATAAAAATAACTGTTCCATTTGCTTTGGTCGATTACGATCACTTGTGGCAGGATCGGGTTGCGCAAACTGGCCGCTTGGAAGTTTTGGATGATCCCGACGATCTCCATTTCGGCACGTCCTCTGCTTCCGTCTTGCATGATCGTATAATTCCAAATACTGATTTTCTTGCCGATCGGGTTATCGATGCCCATGATGCGAGCAGCTTCTTCATTGATGACGGCTTTTGTCCAAGAAGCTCGCCAATCTCCATTGTCTGCCAGATCGCCGTCATTGATGAAACGGCCTTTCAGCATCGGTATGTTAAAAACTTCCGAGAAGTTGCTGCCTACTTGCAGGACTTGGAAGTTTGGATTGAAATCCAGAGGCTTACCTTCCCATTCGACTTCGTTTTGTGTATAAGGTTCATGGGTGATGGTAAATATTCCGGCTTGTGTGAATCCTTTTAGGACTGCTAATGAAGAAATCTCGCGACTGATTCCTTCCCGGTCGTTGAATGTCATTTCCATCTGTATCAGACCCTCTTTCTGGAATCCCAAGTTTTTATGTTTCATGAAAGATATTTGCCTGAACATAATGAATGTGCTCATCAGAAAAAATATGCAAATACATAGTTGAAGTGTCATGCTGATTTTGCGGAAGCCGCTTTTCCGAGTAGGAGAGATTCCATCGGATATTAATAGAGAAGAGGCACGGACAAAATGCAGGAATAGTGGTAGGCAGACAACCGTGAGTATCAACCAGCTAATACCTGTTATGATACAAAGATGGCTGAATAATAATTTTCGCTGTAATGTCGTTTCGAAGAGGCGTGAGAAACCGCCAGCGGTTAATTCCAACAGGCAGGAAGCCAATAGAAAACTGATCCCGACAAGCAATGTCAATTCCAGCAACAACTGGATAACCAAGTTCTTTTTATCAGCGCCGATCGCATTTCTCAATTTCATTTCTTTGTTCCGTAAGTAGATACGATTCAACAGCAGATTGGTGAAATTAAAGAAAACGCAGAGTAACAATAAGAGGCCGGTTACCGTGAATGTCCGGATGTAGGAAAGATTAAATGTCAATTCACTTCCGAATGTATGACGGACATCTGTCAGGGGAACCAACTTTAACAAAATTGATTTATTATATTCATGTTCGACTATATAAGAATTGATCTTCTTCTCAAAAGCTTTTATATTAATGTTGGGTGCTAATAATAGATAGATTTTAGTGTTTAGCAAGGCCCATTGTTTTTCGTCCGTGATCCGGTTTTCCCGGTCACGGTCGAATTTGTCCAGTTCATAAACATCGGCTTGCATCATGGAGTTGTTGGGCGAATCTTCCAGGACGGACACGATCGTAATGCTTTTGCGATATCCGTTTTCAAGGGTTTTGCCTAATGCTTCCTCCGGTGTTTTGAAATATTTCACGGCAAAAGAGCGGGTGACGGCTATCTCATCCAGCGTTTTCAGGATATCATCCCTTTTACCGCAAATTACGGGACGTGGAAAGAATTTGAAATACTGTTCGTCAATGAATTCCTCGTCCGGATCCTCTAACCTTGTTTCTCCATATTTAAAAGTCGAACCATATTTGGAATAAATCTGGGTTGTCTCTATTACTTCCGGAAAATCTTTTTTCAGTTTGCGTGCCAGAATAAGTGGTAATTCCTCCGATTTCTTTCCCGTTTGTTTATCGATTCCGTATATTCGGTAAATTTGTCCGGATTGTGGGTAGAACCCGTCGTAGTTCGTTTCATACCTGTACCAGTTCCATCCGTATGTAAAACAGATCAGCCCGATTGCCAAACCGACAATACTGATAGCAGATTGTACTTTATATTTTGCCAAGTTACGAAATGCAATTTTGATATAATGTTGTAGTATCATGATTCGAATATTATTTTAAAATCAGTTCTTCCGCATCCCCAAAGGTACTATATCCTGTGACAATCACCTTGTCGCCCGGTTGGAGGCCGCCGGTTATTTCGTATTGCTGCGGGTTTTGGCGACCGATGCTGACCGGGGTTTTCCGGGCTTTCGTGCCGGATTCGTTCAGTTTGTATATCCATTGGCCGCCGGTGGCCTGGAAGAAGTCGCCACGTGGGATGACGAGGGCCTCTTCCGGTTGTCCGAGTTCGATCTGGACACGGAAACTTTTTCCGATGCGTACGTTCTCCGGGCTTGCCTCCGTAAAGACCAGGTCGACATCGAAGTTCCGGTCTTTGACTTCCGGAACGACTTTGGTGATCCGGAGCGGGTACTTTTTGTTTTGCCAGGTGATGGTGGCGGGTAGACCGGTGGTGATCCGGTCGATGTAGTATTCGCTGAGGGAAGTATGGATCTTGAACTGATCGAGGACTTTGATCTCGGCGATCGCTTCGGTACTTTGCACCTGTTGTCCGGGAGTTACTTTCACAAAACTGAGTTGTCCGGAGAGAGGAGCACGAACAACCAAGTCCTCCATGCGTTCCCGGACACGTTCGAACTTTTTACGTTCCCGTTCAAGATCGTTTTTCATCAACTCACGGCGCAAGATCGTAGCTGCACTATCATGGCGCAAACCTTCCAACTGCAAAGCGGTGCTTCGGGTTTTATAGTCGAATTCGTCCCGGGCCACTTCGAGCTGTGCTTTGCTTTTGACTCCCATATTGAATTCCTCTTCATCGAGTGCATAGCTTTTTTTGAGCCGGTTCAGTTCGTAGGTCGTTTGTAAGGTCTTTTGTTGCAGGTCGATACTTTTCTGTTCCATCTCGATCTCTTTCTCTTGATAAGAGATCAGTTGCTTTTCCCATTCATCCTGCTGATCCTCGATGGTGCGGATAAGGTCGGGATTGTTGAGTGTCAGGATCGTGTCTCCCTTGTTCATCATAGTTCCTTCCTCTGCAATGATCCTGTCCACGCTGCCGGCTTCGCGGGTGTTGATCTGGATGGTGAGGATGGGTTGCACGACGCCTTCGACGTCTACATATTCCAGAAATTTGTCGCTTGTCGCTTCTCCGATGATCAGGTTTTCTGCATCGGTACGGAGCTTCCTGCCACCGGAAGCGGCGATCCCGACATAGATGAGAAGAACAATAAATGCGATTCCCCCGGCGATATGCCAGCGGTAGCGGTAATAAACGGGTTTCTTTGCTATGGGCTTGTCCATGTATATGATTTATAATTTATGATTTATGAATTGTCAATTGTCCATTGTCAATTGTTTAAAAGGAGTTCATAGTCTTCTGTGATCGGGATCATCTTCTCGAAATCGTAACCGGTCAGGCTGCGGAGACCGTAATAGAGATTCCAATAATTATATAAAGCCGCGATGTAAGCACGACGGGAATTGTCTTTTTCGGCTATGGCGGCATTGAGATCGAGAATCGTCGATTTGCCTAACAGGTAGAGCCTGCGTGCCACATCGTTACGGCGCTGGGCCGTTTGGTCTGTTTTATAGGCTATGGCAACTTTTCCGGCCTGTATGTTGAATTGCTTGACAATCTTGGCTACGTTCAGTTCGAAATCCATCCGTTCTTGTTCCAGTTCGGTGTAAACCTTGTCGCGGTTGCTTTTGGCCACTTTCACCCGGCCTTTACCTACGCCCCAGTCCAATATCGGTATGCGTATCCCCAATGTCACCAATTGCTGGTCCATCGGGTCGCGGTAGGATTCTTTCAGCTTTTCGTTGCTTTGCGTCAGACCGAACTGTGCATATAAGGCTGCTTTAAAACCCCGGTTGGCTTTTGCCTCGGCAACGTTGCTTTCACTTTGCAGCCGGCGGCGTTCGAAAGCGCTGATATCCGGGTTGTTTTGGAAAGCAAGCTGCATGGCTTCGTTTACGTCGACTGTGAAGTGAGGAATACTGTCGTCGGGAATCACTACCAAGTTTATATTTTCGGAAATGCCCAGATAACTGCGGAGCGACTGGATATAATCGTCGACCTCGATTTGCGCATTGAGGCAGTTTGTTTGTTCGGTCAGTTTGTTGAGTTCCAATTGGAGCATTTCGTTTTCGGTGATCGTTCCGATATTGTAACGTCCTTGTGCATACCGGTAAAGCGTGTCGGCGTATGCAAAATTATAGTTCGCGATTTCCAGCGAGGTCTGTGCCGTAGCCAAGTTAAAAAAGCGGTTGGTCGTATAGGCTGCTACCAGTTCGAGTGTTTCGATATAGGTCTTTTTTGCTTCTTCGTATTTAATCGGCTCGATGCGGCGTTCCCATTTAAGGTCATTGAAGCCGAATAAGTCTTGTTCATATCCTACGACAACCGGAGTACTTTTGTAAGACGAGATATTGTCGGTAAACATATCCAGTCTTTCAAGTCCGGTTTTCAATAAAACCCTACCTCCCGGGAGTGCTATATTTTGTTGGATTTCGAGGCTGGCATCGACTGAGAGTTGGTTCCGATGCACAAACTTGTCGCTACCGTCTTCCAAGGTGACTGACTGGATGGAACGGTTCAAGCTCGGATCGGATGTAAGCGTCAGGCTCGGCAACTGTTTAGCCCGGAACGAACGCCAGTTCCAGTAAGAAGCCCTGAAAGCGTGACGGGCGGCAATCGCTTCAGGAGAATTCCGACGTGCCATTTCGATAGCTTCGCTCAATGTCAGCGTAAGTGTTTTCTGCGCTTGGAGCTGTAAGGGGAGCAGAAATAGTATTGCTATGTATATTATTTGTTTCATGACAAAAATGAAGCAAATAATATGCCATTTTTGTAAAATCCTGGTACTTATGTAAATAGTGATGTGTAGTGATATGGATAGGGTGCTAATCCGCACAATTCACGTGCGGATTAGCACGGTATATTCAGGCTGAAATTGTATTAAGAAACGATAGACATCTCTTTATGGTTTTGCGGGATTCTCTATCACTCTATCACGCTTTGCTTTGTAAGTATTGATAAGCATGATGTACAAGGAGTGATACATGCCGGATTCATGTATCACTCCTGTGTCACACTTGTATCAATTGAAACGGAGAATCGGTATTGTTCTGAAAGTAGCGGGAAGCGTATCTATATGTATTTGTGAGCAAGTTATTTCGTCGACATAAGGTCCTTTTTTGCAGAAAACAAGGAGGAAAAGAGTGGAAAGCAAGCAGAAATGTTCGGAAACATGCCCATCTTCCGGCATTCTACACCCGTATGTTGATGCTCACTCCATGTGAAGCTTGGCGCCTCGCACATCCGGGTGTAGAGAATCATTACATACTGACATGTTGTAATGAAGATGCTTATTATGCAAGAAAAGGCTATATGTATTCCAAACATTCTTAATATGTTACTATTAGCTTGCCCGTAAGTGTATGAAAAAACGTGTTATTTCGCACAAATTATGTGCAGTATCGCACATACATTCCGTATATATAATACATATCTTTGTCACGTCAAGGATGATTTTTTACACGAGATAGAATAATACCAGGAATATGAAGAACGGGAAAATATTGATTATAGATGATAACGAAGATGTCCTCTTTGCGTTGAATCTGTTGCTTGAACCTTATGTGGAACAGATAAAAGTGACGACGCAGCCGGAACGGATCGAGCATTTTATGTCGACATTCGTGCCCGATGTTATTTTATTGGATATGAATTTCCGGCGGGATGCGATCAGCGGACAGGAGGGGTTCTTTTGGCTCGAAAAGATAAAGGCCGCCGACCCCGATGCCGTGGTTCTTTTTATTACGGCCTATGCAGATACGGAAAAGGCCGTACGTGCCATAAAGGCGGGGGCTACCGACTTTATTCCGAAACCCTGGGAAAAAGAAAAACTGCTTGCTACTCTCTCGGCAGCCTTGAAACTGCGTGAAAGCCGTACGGAAATCAATACATTGAAACAGCGGGTCGAGGCATTAGGAAGCCCTGATGATACCGGCTTTGAGATTATCGGTGAGAGCGATGTCATGCAGGAATTGTTTGCCACGATTGCCAAACTGAAGGATACGGATGCCAATATTCTGATTTTAGGCGAAAACGGGACTGGAAAGGATCTGATTGCACGCGCTCTTTATCATCATTCGCCCCGTTGCAACCAGGTTTTTATCAGTATCGATCTTGGGAGTATCCCGGAACAATTATTTGAAAGCGAACTGTTCGGATATGAAAAAGGAGCTTTCACGGATGCACGGCGCGATAAGCCCGGACGTATGGAAGTGGCTTCCGGCGGGACCCTGTTTCTGGATGAAATCGGTAATTTGAGCTTGCCGATGCAGGCGAAGTTATTGACCGCTATCGAGAAAAGGCAGATTCTCCGTCTGGGTGCTACCCGTTCCGTGCCGATCGATGTCCGGCTGATCTCTGCCACGAATATGGATATCCATGCGATGGTACAGGAAGGAACTTTCCGGCAGGATTTGTTGTACCGGATCAATACGATCGAGTTGCATATCCCTCCACTCCGCGAACGGGGAAATGACATCTTGCTGTTGGCCGATTATTTTCTGGACTGTTATGCCCGCAAGTATAAGAAAAAGATAGGAGGGCTTACCAGAGATGCGAAAACGAAATTGCAAAGCTATGCATGGCCGGGCAATGTCCGTGAACTGCAACATGCGATCGAGCGTGCCGTGATTCTTTCGGATGGCCCCATGCTGAGACCTGAAAACTTTATGCTGCATCCTGCACCTGCCCAAAAGAAAGGGGAGCCGGAAGAACTGAACCTGGGAGTTCTCGAAAAGGAAGCGATTGAACGAGCCCTCCGCCGGGCGGACGGGAATATCACGCGTGCTGCCGAGCTGCTGGGAATCACCCGTTTTGCCTTGTACCGGAAACTGGATAAGTTGGGCCTATGAAACGATATGTCCTTTTCCTGAAGATCGGGTTGTTGGTCGGGCTATCTCTTTCAATTGCCTTTCTGCTTTTGAAGGAATTGTATTTTACGGCTGTCATGTGTTTTATAATCTTGCTGGGAACTGCTTTTTCCCTTTATCAGGATCAGCGGAAAATGCTTCAGAAGATGGAGCATCTGATTGCCAACATCCACTATGGAGATATGAATCTGTCTTTTCCTATCCCTTCGACAGACGGGCCCGAAGCCAACCTGACGCGTGCCATGAATGAAGCGCTATCTGCTTTTCGGACCCGTCTGTACAATGTGGTGGTGGCGGAGGCGGAGACAGAAGCCTGGCAAAAGCTGATCCGTGTCTTGACGCATGAGATCATGAATTCTATCGCCCCTATCATTTCCTTGTCGGAAACGGTGACGGAACGTGCGAGTTCCAACGGGTTGAACGAGCGGGATTACAGTATTATGTTGCAAGCCATGCAAACGATACACCGTCGGAGCAAGGGGTTATTGGATTTTGTCGAAAATTATCGGAAACTGACTCGTATTCCGGTTCCGATGCAGCAGTTGTTTCCGGTTTCCTCTCTTTTTGACGATTTAAGGGGGCTGTATCCTGCCGGTGCTGTTTCGTTCTCTTTCTCTGTCCGGCCGGTAGACTTGCGTATTTATGCGGATCGTGCCATGATTGAACAGGTGTTGATAAACCTGTTGAAAAATGCAGTCGAGGCATGCCAGGAACGTTCTTATCCCGAAGTCCGGGTGAATGCGTTCAGGCGTGAAGGTGTTCCGGTGATTACGGTCTCCGACAACGGATACGGCATTGTGCCGGAAGCGATGGATAAGGTATTTGTTCCGTTTTTTACAACTAAACAAGGTGGTTCGGGAATCGGTCTGAGTGTTTGCCGGCAGATCATGAACCGGCATGGCGGTAGTATTTCCGTTATTTCAGAAGAAGAGAAAGGAACTACTTTCACTTTGCAATTTCCCCAGACGCGTGTGTTGTAAGGGAGAGATATTGGACAATGATTTTTTTCAATTCCGCCGGTTTGATCGGCTTGGCCGCATATCCGTTGAAGCCGTTTTGCTTTACTCGCTGCTCATCCTCTGAAAAAGCAAAAGCGGTTACGGCAATAATAGGAATGTCGGAGTCTTCTTTTCTGATTTCGACAGTTGCCTCATATCCGTCCATGTCCGGCATCTTGAGATCCATCAGGATAAGGTCGGGACGGTGTTCGCGATAAAGCCGGACGGCTTCGTTACCATCGTGGGCATGCAATAGGTCGTATTCTTTCAGGACCGCACGGATCAGTATGTAGTTGCTTTCGTTGTCTTCTGCGATCAGCAGCGTCGCTTTTTTCGGATTCGTGTTGTCGATTACAGCATCTTCGTTTACCGCCGTTTTTATCGACTGAACGTCAATGCCATGAATGACGGTATCCGGCAAAGTGAACCAGAAAGTCGAACCTTTCCCCAATTGGGATTCCACACCGATCTCACCGCCCATTTTTTTGACGATCATCTGGCAGATGGCAAGTCCCAGGCCTGTTCCTTGTGCAAAGCTGTTCAGCTTTACGAAACGGTTGAACACAAGATCTTTCTTCTCCGGTTCTATGCCACATCCCGTATCTCTGACGTAGAGTAACAGTTTATCGTCTTTATGCCGGTAGCCGAACCGGATGCTTCCTTCTTTCGTAAACTTGATCGCGTTGTTGATGAAGTTCGTGATGACTTGTGCCAATCGGTTCTTGTCCGACATGATGATGCAATAAGGCATTTTTTCGACAAAAGAAATCTGTACCCCTTCGGGTGCTTTTAGGCGGGACGATTGCTCGATATCGGATAATAGGGCGTTGATGTCTATCTCAGAGTCGATAAATTCCAATGTGCCGGCCTCGATTTTGGCTACGTCCAGGATATCGTTGATTAGTTGCAGGAGCAATTCATTGTTGCTGCTGATGATATTGATATATTCATTCCGTTCCTCTTCGTCCTCCGCCATGGTCAGCAGGTTGGAGAAACCGACAATTGCATTCAGCGGCGTACGGATCTCATGGCTCATATTGGCCAGGAAAGCCGATTTCAAACGGTCGGATTCTTCTGCCTTGTCTTTGGCTTTTCTCAGTTCTATTTCGTCTTCTTTCTGTTTGTCGATCAGGATCAGTAATTTATTTTTCAGCTTGCTGGTGCGCAGGTAAAAGTAAAGCACCATGATCAGGAACAGTAACAACACGATTGCGACCAACAATAGGATTTCAAATTTATATTGGACGAATAATCCTACCTCGGTATTAATAAATACGGAATGAGGAGGCAGTTCTTTTGTCGAGATGTGCCTTTCTTTCAGTTTCTTGGCATCGAATGTATATAGGTTCGGAATTGTTTCTGTGTCCAATTTTTCAGGATGTTCCTTTAAAAGGTGGAGAGCCTGACGGGCCAGATCTTTTCCTATGGAGCGGTATTGGGGTATACAGCCTCCGATTGCCCAATGCCCCAGCCCGATGGAAGTCAGTGAAAATGCCGGTACTTTGGGATTTGCCAACATCATGGTGTAAGTTGCGTTGCCGACATAGTATCCGTCATTGACGTCTACACGCCAGGTTCCCAGAAGAATGATGCTTTGCGGGGGTAACTGCTTGATCTCCTCGATGATGTTATAGATGTCGTTCTTACGCCCGTCCAAAGGGATGAAGTCTATCCCCTTTATTTTGCCGATTTCCTTTTTTACCAGGGCTTGGAGAGAAATACCGCCATAGCTGTTGTCTGTGATAAGGGCAAAATGTTTGGTGCTCGGATACAATTTCCGGACCAGTTCTATATTGGCTTTGATATCATAGTTGTAGACGAATCCAGCCAGGTTTCTTCTCTTGTTTTTCAGGTCTTCTACATTTACACTTTCGGGAGTCCATTCCGCTACGTTTATATTACTGTCAGGTAATAAGACGGCATTTCGGCTGACCATGCCGCAAAGTATCGGAATATCTCGGATTATGCTGTCATCTTGAGAAAGGTAGGAGGCCCATCCTTCTTGTCCGAGTATAACGATCAGGTTAGGGCTGTTTTCTCCCTGATATTTGTTCAGCAGTTTACGCATTCTTTCCTTCCAGAGGGGAGCTTCGGGCAGGCTTTTGCAGTTCATGTTCTCGATTACGACAGGCGAGTTTCCCCCCTGTTTCTTATACTCTTCCATGAATTCGGAAATATTTTGCGTCGTATTGCGTGTGTCGGGATTGTAAGAGCTGATGATCAGGATAGGGTTATTTTCATCAGCATGGACCCGGCATGTGAAGAGTAGGCATATGACAGTGAAAAAAAATAGCCATCTGTACATTACTTTGTAGTCTGATGATTTGCCCATTAAGTAAATATTATTCTAAACTCCCAAATAGATTCCTTTTGAATCCCGCATGCAAAAATAGGAATTATTTGGTATAAGCTTACATAAATCAACACTTTTCTAAAATTCGATCATAAGTCCTATACTGGGCAATAAAGTCCCGGTACGGCGTTCTACGGGTTTTAATTCATAGCGTTGTTGGTCGAGGGGTGCTTCTGGGTTTAGGACTTTACCTGTTTTGATATACACATCCTGTTCTTTATATTTGGAATTCAGAATATTCTGAATGTCAATATAGGCCCCCAACATGAACTTTTTCAGATAGAAGGTCTTGTCTATCCGGATATCCAGTTGGGTGAAAGGTTTTAACCGTTCGCTGTTGAAGCGGCTGTAATCGTAATAGAGACTGCCGCTGGCGTCCCAAGCTTCGACCAGGCTACTTTTTTCAACATCGTAAGGGGTATAGGGCGCACCGCCCACAACTCTTAGTTTGGCTCCGATATCCCAGTTTTTAGGCAGTGCGTAGGTCCCGCTGAATGTAAAGAGATGGCGGTTGTCCCAAGCTGACGGAATGTATTTTCTGTTCCCGCGTCCATCCTTGAATTCGCTCCGTACATAGGTGTAAGAAGCGATAAAGGTCAGTCCTTTATAATTATACCACCGTCCGGTAAGTTCGAGGCCGTATGCTCTTCCTGTGGCGGTCGAGCTGACCGCTTCGTTTCCTAAAACCCCGTAGTCCGTACCTTTAGAGGCGAGTGGAATGCTATCGACTAATGACATCGGGTATTGGTCGTATTTCTTGTAAAAACCTTCTGCCGAGAATTTCAGATATGAGGAAGGGCGATACTCCAGTCCGAGTCCTGCCTGGTCGCTTCGGATATAAGTCAGGTGGTTGGCTTTATTCAGGTAATTACCTTGATTGTCTTTGAATCCTAGAACCGTGTAAGGTGGCAATTCGTAATATCTGCCGATGCTTCCGTTCAGATAGACCGCTCCAAACAAACGGTAGGAAAGGGAGAGACGGGGCGAGAGTTGATCCAGGAGGTTGTTCATCTCCGGCGAATAGTCGTTGGCATCCGCCCGTACTCCTAAAGAAGCGGTGAAACGCTCGTTGTCGCTTTCGTATATGGCTGTGGCATAAAGCCCCCATTTCAAAAGTCCTAGATCTGTGTGATAGTTGATCACTCTGGGGATCGTGGTGAACTGTTTCTGGTATGTACGATTGGTGTAGGTCGCATATTCGAGGTTTCCGCCGACATTCAGCCGGAAGAAAGGAAAACGGAATATATTTTCACTGCGCAGTTTATTTTCGATTTCGTCCGAACGGTAATTGAGAGTCAGGTTCTCTTCCGAACTTTCGTCATTATCCCTGTATTTGATATTCTTATTGTTTAACTGGCTCCGGCTGACAATTAGCGAATAGATGTTTTTGCCAGAGTAATGTTTGTAAACAGCTCCTAATGTGTATGTCTTTTGCTTGACCACCGGCAGGTAGGCTAAGATATACTGGTTCTTTTCACTCATGTCTTCCATACCGGTGTTGAGTTTCATGTCGTCTATGGCTCCCAATCCCAGAATAGCCAGTTCGTTTTTCCGGTCGAATGTATGTTTCACTTTGAATTGTGCGTCTGTGAAGGTCGGCAGGAAAGGCAGCCCGATCATGTCGAACAGGAACTGAAGGTATGAACGGCGAATAGACACTTGGTAGGTCGTCTTCTTGCCGGCCGGTCCGTTGGCAGAGAATCCGATATCCGAAGCTCCTATCACTCCCCGTAGGGAGAATTTTTCTTTGTTTCCGTCCTGCAACTTGAAATCAAGAACCGAGCTAAGAGCGTTTCCACGCGCGGCAGGATAGGCTGCAGAGTAGAAATCGACTTCGCGTATGAAATCTGGGTTAATGATCCCGACAGGACCTCCGGATGCTCCCTGTGTGGAGAAGTGGTTGATGTTCGGTATTTCTACGCCATCGAGAAAGAAACGGTTTTCAGACGGTCCTCCTCCTCTGACCATCAGGTCGTTTCGGAAAGCAGCCGTAGATGCCACACCAGGAAAAGATTGCACGACCCTGGATATGTCCCGGTTTCCTCCGGCACTTTTCTCGATCTCTTTGAACCCGATCACGCGCAGTCCGAGCGGACTTTCTGCCGTCTTGCGGAAAGGAGAGGCGACAATGCTCACTTCTTGCAGGCTTTCACTACTTTCTTCCAGTTCGATCGGAAAAAACATGTCCTTGTTGGAAATTCTGAATTCAGCCGTAACTGTTGGTTTATAACCGATAAAGGAGGCTTGCAGGCGATAGCTTCCGGGAGAGACTCCGGTGATCTCGAATTGGCCGATCGAATCAGTGACAGTCCCTTCTATCGTGTTCCAGATGACCACATTGGCGAAGCTAACCGGTTCGCCGTTGGCGGCATCTTTTACAATCCCTTTTATTGAATATGTTTGTTGGGCCTGCATTATTTGTAAACCCGTAAACATCAAGAGTAAAAGAAAGATAAATTTTTTGGTCATCTTTGATTCTTGTTATGGTTACAAAGGTATATAAAAACCGGGATTAAAAACTTACCTTTGCAGGCATATTATAGAAATACATGCAGAACGCAACGAATCATATCAAACGGGAATTGCAACTGACGGCGGATGGGAGCCATACGCTTTTTATCCCCGAAATGGACGAACACTACCATTCTGTGAACGGCGCCGTGCAGGAGTCGCGCCATGTCTTTATTGAAGCTGGGTTACACCATCTGGAACGGAAAGAAATCGTCGTTCTGGAAATAGGTTTCGGTACTGGGCTCAATGCCTTCTTGACTTTGTTGGATGCCGAGGTGCATCAACGGAAAATATATTACTATTCGGTTGAACTTTATCCGCTTGATATGGACGTGATCGAGAGCTTGAATTACGGCGAAATGATCTGTGCCGGACGGAAAGATGTTTTCCAAGCCTTGCATCAGGCGGAATGGAATGTTGCGGTCCAGGTTACGGATTTCTTTGGACTGCATAAAATACAAGGAGACAGTAATACGTGTGCTTTGCCGGATCGGATCGACCTGGTCTATTTTGATGCGTTCGCTCCCGATAAGCAGCCGGAGATGTGGAATCAGGAAATCTTCAACCGACTGTATGCCCGCATGACCGGAGGCGGTGTTTTGACAACCTATTGTGCGAAAGGTGTCGTCAGACGTATGATGAAAGAAGCCGGATATTCTGTCGAAAGAATACCCGGCCCCCCAGGAAAACGCGAAATGCTTCGCGCTATTAAATTATAAAAGAGCTTCTATTTTAGATACGAATGTAGTTTTAGGAGCAGCACCTACCTGTTTATCTACTACCTTGCCGTCTTTGAAGAAAAGAACGGTCGGAATATTACGGATGCCAAATTGTGCAACCACGTCGTTGTTGTTGTCTACATCCATTTTGCCGATAGTAACACGGCCTTCATATTCGGTAGCCAGTTCATCGATGATCGGACCAACCATGCGGCAAGGACCACACCATTCAGCCCAGAAGTCAAGGACCATAGGCTTACCAGAGTTTACCAACTCTTCAAAATTTGCATCTGTAATTTGTAGTGCCATATCTTTAATTATGAATTATATATTCGAATTTTGTGCAAAAGTACAAATTCTTTTATACCATACAAATACTACCCGTTAATTTTAAAATCCATATTCTCGTTCGTTTGCAAGAATTCGACTAGGTTGCGTGTGACATTAAGCCGTATGTTTTGTGAGAAAAAATTCTGTATGACATTATGTTCGCAGTCAACCACCTTGAAATATAACAGGCTCTGACCCGGATTGTTTTTAATCAAGGTCGACAGTTCGTTTATGGTCGGTTCGTCCAAATCGTGGATCGGGACCGTGATACTGATCTTTTCGATCAGGCGGTCTTTCTCTTCCTGCAGCAATTGGATGGCCCCGATAGACAAGCTAAGGCGACCTGAATTGTAGCGGTCTTCCACACGCGCCTTGATCAGCAGGTACATGCCGCGCTTGCCGAATTTGCTGTAATCGACGTAATCTTTACCGAATAATGCTATTTCGCCGCTACCGGTAAAATCTTCTATCTTGATAATGCCGTAAGGATTCCCTTTTTTGGTCATCCCTTCGCGGAAGTCCGTAACGATACCGCCGAACAGCAAGTCTTTGCCTACCAGGTTTTCCTTGTCGTTTATTTCCGCCATGCCGGTATTACAAACATATGTCAGAATAATACGGTATTCATCCAACGGATGGGCGGAAAGATAGATACCGACCAGTTCTTTTTCTTTATTCAGGCGTTCGAGGTCGCTCCAACGTTCACATTTGGGAATCTCCGGTTTGGCGATGGCGATAAAAGCATCTCCTCCGAACAGGGAATTGGTAGCCGTGCTCTTGTCTGTCTGGAACTTATTGCCATAGCGAACCAGTGTTTCAAGGAATATTTCTCCTTTTCCGGTTTCGGCAAAGAACTGTTCCCGCTGGATGCCGAAATTGTCAAAAGCACCGGCTAATGCCAGCGATTCGATGTTTTTCTTGTTGCAGGCAGTCAGGTTGACACGTTCCACAAAATCAAAGATATCTTTGTACGGACCGTTTTTCCTCCGTTCTTCAATGATATTCTGCACGGCGGCTTCGCCGACACCCTTCACAGCACCCAGACCGAAGCGGATGTTCTTATTCTTGTCCACACTGAACTTCAGGATCGACTCGTTCACGTCCGGTCCGAGCACCTGAATGCCCATCGCCTTACATTCGTCCATGAATTTCGTGATATCCACAATATTCGATAAACTTCGGCTCAAGACGGCAGCCATATACTCGGACGGGTAGTTCGCTTTCAAAAAAGCTGTCTGATAGGCTACCCATGAGTAGCAGGTGGCATGGCTCTTGTTGAAGGCGTATGAGGCGAATTTTTCCCAGTCGGACCATATCTTCTGCAAAGTTTCTTCCTTGTAACCATTCGTCTTTCCACCCGCCATGAATTTGGATTTCAGGTGGTTCATCTTTTCGATCAGCTTCTTACCCATTGCCTTACGGAGGGCGTCACTCTCGCCACGGGTGAAGTTCGCTAACAGACGTGACAGAAGCATGACCTGCTCCTGGTAGACGGTGATGCCATATGTGTCTTTCAGATACCGCTCCATGACGGGAATATCGTACTTGATTTCTTCTTTTCCCTGTTTACGGGCGATAAAGGAAGGAATATAATCCATAGGTCCCGGACGATACAGGGCGTTCATCGCGATCAAGTCTTCGAATTTAGACGGTTGCAGTTCTTTCAGGTACTTCTGCATACCAGCGGATTCAAACTGGAAGGTACCTGTGGTTTTCCCGTCGCAATACAGTTTGTAAGTTGCCGGATCTTCCAGACTGATATGATCGATATCCAGGTCATGGCCGGTCGTCAGCCGGATGTTTTCAATTGCTTCCTTGATGATGGACAGTGTTTTCAGTCCTAAGAAGTCCATCTTGATCAAACCGGTCTCTTCGATCACCGAACCTTCATATTGGGTGACGAGCATCTCTTCACCGGTATCTTTGTCCTTGGCCGTACTGACAGGTACGACATCCGATATATCGTAGCGTCCGATAATGACGCCGCAGGCATGTACACCTGTGTTGCGCACGTTACCTTCCAGCATTTGAGCATATTTCAAGGTATCGCGTGCCAGCGGATCGTTTCCGGTAGCCGCCTCTTTCAGTTCAGGCACATAATTGATCGCATCCTTCAGCTTGAACTTCTTCATATCCGGAATCTTGTCCGGAACGAGTTTTGCGAGGCGGTTCGATTCGGCAAGCGGAAGCTTCTGTACACGTGCGACATCCTTGATGGCCGATTTGGTCGCCATCGTACCATACGTGATGATATGCGCTACACGTTCGGCCCCGTATTTTTCCGTTACCCAACGGAGTACTTCCCCGCGGCCGTCATCGTCGAAGTCGGTATCGATATCGGGGAGGGAAATACGGTCCGGATTCAGGAAACGTTCGAACAGCAGGTCATACTTAATCGGGTCGATCTTTGTGATTCCCAGGCAGTATGCAACTGCCGATCCGGCAGCCGATCCACGTCCCGGTCCCACCGATACGCCCAATTCTTCGCGGGCAGCGGCGATAAAGTCTTGCACGATAAGGAAGTATCCGGGAAAACCCATTGTTTTCATGATGTGTAACTCAAAGTCCAGACGTTCCCTGACTTCATCATTCAGGTTGTCTCCGTAACAAACCTTTGCACCGTCGTATGTCAGTTTTCTCAGGTAGTCGGCTTCCAGCTTGATACGGTATAATTTATCGTATCCGCCGAGTTTCTTTATTTTGTCTTTGGCATCTTCTTCGCTTAACACTACGTTGCCGTTTT
>OGHL01001020.1_pt1 | contig 17702 bp, 15 predicted proteins | sample 1571391 | NCBI WGS metagenome assembly OGHL01 (sample SAMEA2581948, study PRJEB24529) | metagenome | biome: Human gut stool | place: China | collected 2011 | reverse complement strand
TGCGGTGCAGTGAACAGTGGGGAAACCGGCAAGCTTTTTGTTGCTTTTTCTGGCGCGAACAGGTACAATAGAGTGAATCACAAAAGAGAAGGAAACTATTCATGACAGATCAGTTCCACAGGCTCCTCATGCGCGTCCAGAAGCCGGCACGCTATGTGGGCGGAGAATATAATCAGATCATCAAAGACAAAAAGGACGTCGATGTGCGCGTTGCGTTCTGTTTCCCGGACACCTATGAGATCGGTATGTCCAACATCGGTATGCGGATCCTCTATGGCGTGATGAACGAGATGTCCGGCGTCTGGTGCGAGCGCGTTTTTGCGCCGTGGGGCGATATGGAGGACAAGATGCGCGCGCATGGTCTTCCACTCTGGGCGCTGGAAAGCCACGACGCGGTCAGGGATTTTGATCTGGTCGCGTTCACGCTCGGCTATGAGATGTGCTATTCAAATGTCCTGAATATGCTGGAACTGGCGCAGATCCCGCTGCTGTCCAAAGACCGCGGCGGGCTGGAAAATATCGTTTTTGCCGGCGGCGTCTGTGCGGTCAACCCGGAGCCGCTGGCGGATTTTATTGACTTCTTTTCCGTCGGAGAAGGGGAGGAAAGCACGCCGGAGATCATCGAATGCTACCGCGCCGCAAAAAAGCAGGGGCTGACGAAGCGGGAATTCTTGCATGAGGTCGCGAAAATCGAGGGCGTCTATGTGCCGTCCTTTTACACGCATACCTATCATGAAGACGGAACGCTTGCCGCCATCACGCCAGAACCCGGCGCGCCGGAGCGCGTCAAAAAGCGCATTGTGCAGGATATGAATACGGCATATTTTCCGACGAAGACCATCGTTCCGTCGACCCAGATCGTCCATGACCGCTCGAATCTTGAAATTTTCCGCGGTTGTATCCGCGGCTGCCGGTTCTGTCAGGCCGGGTTCTGCTACCGGCCGATAAGGGCTAAATCGGCAGATGTATTATGTAAACAAGCAATCGAATCCCTCGAAGATTCCGGCAACAGTGAGATCACGCTGGCCAGCCTTTCGACCTCCGATTACCGCGAGCTGGAAGCCCTGGCCGACGGTCTGCTCGACTACTGTGAGCCGCGTAAGATCAATCTCTCGCTGCCGAGCCTGCGCGCGGATAATTTTTCGCGGGAGCTCATGATGCGCATCCAGAAGGTGCGCAAAAGCGGCCTGACGTTCGCACCGGAGGCTGGAACGCAGCGCCTGCGCGACGCGATCAATAAAAACGTAACAGAAGAAGAAATTCTCTCCACCTGCGCCACGGCCTTTTCCGGCGGCTGGAACAGTGTGAAGCTGTATTTCATGCTGGGTCTGCCGACGGAAACGGATGAGGATGTAGTTGGCATTGCAGAACTGGTCTATAAAATCCTTCAGGTCTGGCGGGAGAACGGCAGCGGGAAAAAGCGCGGGCTGTCTATCAATCTGGCGACGGCGTATTTTGTCCCGAAGCCCTTCACGCCGTTTCAGTGGGCAGCGCAGATCACGCCGGAGGAATATCTGCGGCGCGTCCATCTGCTGCAGGCAAACCTGCACGCAAAATGCGTCGACTATCGCTATCACGAATCCGACCTCAGCCGTCTGGAAGCCGTCATGGCACGCGGCGACCGCCGCGTTGGACAGGCACTGCTGGAGGCACATCGGCTCGGGTGCAGGCTCGACGGCTGGGACGAGTATTTTGACTATGAAAAGTGGCTGGAAGTGTTCCGGCGCGTCGGCCTCGACATGGATTTCTACACGACGCGCGGCTTTGCCGCCGACGAGCTTCTGCCGTGGCAGACCATCGACGTCGGCGTTACGACAAAATCCCTGCTGCACGAGCGTGAAAAGGCGCTGCGTTCGGAGGCGACGCCGGACTGCCGCACGCACTGCAACGGCTGCGGTGCGCGGATGCTGAGCGAAAGGAGTCTGTGCGATGAATCGCCTGCTGTTTGAAAAGACCGGCGACGCGGTCTATCTCTCGCATCTGGATCTGATGCGCGTGTTTCAGCGCGCATTCAAGCGCGCAGATATCATGATCTGGCATTCGCAGGGCTTCAGCCCGCGCGCGTATGTCTCTATCGCGCTGCCGCTGCCCGTCGGCTCGGAGAGCGTCTGCGAAATTCTGGACTTTGAAATTCAGGACGGCTCTGTCGACCTTGCAAAGCTCCCGGCCCTGCTGAACCGCACGATGCCCGCAGGCATCCGAGTGCTGGAGGCGTATGAAAGCGCCGTTAAGATCAAGCACCTAACGCGATTGCGCGCGCAGATCACGCTGGAATATGACCGGGGTGTACCGGAACAGGCCGAGCGGACGATCACGGAGCTGTTTTCGGGCGGCCCCGTGCTTGTCAAAAAGCGTACGAAAAGCGGCGGGGAGGCGGAGCTTGATCTCACGCCCATGATTTTTGGGCTTTCCATGCGAAAAGCATCCGCGCAGGAGCTGGAGCTGACGGTTCTCGTCTCCGCGCAGAATCCAAGCTGCAACCCGCAGCTGCTGGTCAACGCGATCGAGCGCTATCTGCCGGAGCAGAAGCCGGACTTTGCGCGCATCAAACGGCTGGAAATTTACGACGAACAGGGAAACCCGTTCCGCTGAGGAGGAACAGCTATGCAGGGAAGTGTATCAATTTTGAATGTCAGCCCGGAAGCGGCTGCGATGATCGCCTCCGGCGGGCGGATCTCCACGATGGACGGCACGGCGGGCGAGATTTATGCGAAATCACTGGCCGCCGGGCAGGAAAAGAATGAAAAGCTGATCGGCAAAGTGCTCTCGTCCGGGCATACCTCGGTACTGGAGCATTGTTATGTAAACTTATCGTTTGAAAATGTCTCCGTTCTGGCAGAGCAGTTTCTGATCGAGTTCCGGCTGGCCTCGTTTACGGTCAAATCCCGGCGCTACGTCGATTTTTCAAAGGCCGGGTATGTTTCGCCTGCTTTCGCGGACGACGCACAGCGGGTGGTATTTGAAAACACGGCAGCATCGCTGTTCCGCACCTATGACGCGCTGGAGGCTGCGGGCATTCCGAAGGAGGACGCGCGCTTCGTCCTGCCGTACTGCTTTTGCAGCAATTTCTTCTGCTCCATGAATGCACGGGAGCTTGTGCACGTGATGAACGAGCTGACCTATGGACGCGGCAGCCGCATTCCGGAGCTGCGTGCGCTGGGCGAGAGCCTGTTTGCGCAGTGTGAGCGGCAGCTGCCGTTTTTGGCTGTCCGTAAGCCGGAGGCCTATCGTCAGTCGGACGCATTCTGCCCGCGGCAGGTACAGCTGCTTGCGTCGAAAGCACCTGTTACAGTTCTTGCTGCGCCGCAGGATGCAGAAGGGTTGATCTGCGGCGCGTATCAGCTTGCGCGCGGCTATGTGCCGCAGCCGCTGACGGAACCGGAGCAGACGGCGCTGCTCAAATCCCTTTTGGCCCAGCCGCGAAAACGGGAGCTGGAGCAGGCGAGCTATACGCTGCAGTTCGGCGGACTGTCTCTTGCGGCGCTCACGCATCTGACGCGTCACCGGATGCAGGCACTCTGTGCGCCGGAGCTGCTGAAAACGGCGCGCTATGACCGCTATGTCCTGCCTGAAAGCGTCCGGCAGGCCGGAATGGAGGCGCAGTACCGCGAAGCGTTCCGCTTGGCCGACGAAGCTGCCACGCAGCTCCGGACAGCGGGGGCAGGGGAGGACGTGCTGTCCTATCTGCTGCTCAGCGGGCAGACTGTCCCGGTGCTGACGACGATGAACGCTGGGGAGCTGTACGTCTTTTTCCGCCTGCGCTGCTGCAATCGCGCCCAGTGGGAGATCCGAGACGCGGCCTGCGCCGCGCTTGCGGCGCTGCGGAAGACCTCGCCGCTCCTGTTCAGTCTCTACGGCCCGACGTGCTTCGTCTCCGGCAAATGTCCGGAGGGAAAAATGACCTGCGGCCAACAGGCTGAAATTCGAAAGAAATTCAGCAAATAGGCAGATACCTCTAAAAAATCTCTTTTCGCTCTATTGAAAATATTTAAAAACCGGCGGGGTCGCTTCCAATTGACCTCAGCCGGTTCTTTTTCTGTCCGGACAAACATACCCTTTGGCAGAGGAGGGGAGAACACATGAAAACAAAATTCTGGAACGGAAGTTTCCTGCGAACAGTTCTGCAATGCCTTGCCATCGCCTGCGCAGCGCTTCTGGCCCTGTCTGCGCTGGGGGCGGGACTCGTGCTCGGCGGTGTGGTCGATCAAAAGCAGATCCCGGCGGCGGCCTGCTGCATCTGCTTTGCGGCGGTTTTTCTCGGAAGCTTTCTGGCTGCAAAGCATACGGCCGGGAAGCGGCTGCCTGCTGCACTTGCGGTTGCGGGCTGCTGCTTTGCGGTCTGCTTTCTGGCGCGGCTGACGGCTTTCGGAAATACGCAGGCACATATGCTGACTCCGGCGGTCTGTATGCTTGCGGCCGCGCTTCTTGCGGGCATTCTGGGCGGTACGCGGAAAAAGAGCGCTCGCCGACGCAGGCGATGAAGGAGTTCCTGCATACGACAAAATGTAAATATAATTTACTATCCGTGCATACTTCAAAGCATTTTCTTTCATTTCAAGATTTCGACCCGCACACGCGGATGCGGCACCATATGTTGTGCTTTTTGCAAAAAGTAGTGGATTTCAACGCCGGCGCAGTTCCTTTATTGACATAATATCATTAACATAACTCCTAGTCATAATTTACAAAAATTTCGAAATCACTACTTTTTCCTTGAAATTTTCCGATGTTTGCGCTATAGTAACATCACTTCCTGTGAAACAGGCGGTAGAAATAATTTCGATCGCATAATTTCTTAAGAATTCTGAAGATCATGCGCAACGTTCGATTTTTTCTGATTCTTAAAAATGTGCGACCACGATTTTGATCGATTTCGGAAGGGCCTTCGCATGAGTGACATTATTATGCGATATGAGGATTACCTCATCCACACCAAACACGCGTCTGACAATACCGTCGCGTCCTATATGCGCGATCTGCGTCAGTATGCGTCATATCTCGGCTCCGAAGGCGTCGACGTTCTGGATGCAGATCAGGCGGTCGTGTCCGGCTACATGGGCAGCATGAAGGCAGGCGGCAAGTCCGCCGCCACGATCTCCCGCGCGCTGGCTTCGATCAAAAGCCTGTACATATTTGCGATCCAGATCCACGAGATCGAGGAAAACCCCATACAGAACATCAAGATCGATAAGGCGGAAAAGAAGCTGCCGCAGATCCTGACCGGAAAAGAGGTCGAGCTTCTTTTACAACAGCCCAAGGTTTCGGAAATGAAGGGCTGCCGGGATAAGGCCATGCTTGAGGTTCTGTATGCGACCGGTATCCGGGTCAGCGAACTGATCGGCCTGAACATCGACGACGTCAGCCTCCCCGGAAGCTTCATCCGCTGCGAAAGCGGAGAAAAAATGCGCATTATCCCGATTTATCCCGAAGCGCTTCAGGCGCTGCGCGAATACATCGAAACTGTCCGCCCTAAAATGATCGCCGTCCCGACCGAGCATTCGCTCTTCGTCAACGTATCCGGCGAACGCATGAGCCGCCAGGGCTTCTGGAAGATCATCAAGCATTATCAGGAAAAGGCGCACATCGAAAAGGATATCACGCCGCACACGCTCCGCCACAGCTTTGCGGCCCATCTGCTTGAAAACGGCGCTGATCTGCGCTCCATCCAGCAAATGCTCGGCCACAGCGACATTTCCTCTACGCAGGTCTACACGCAGCTGGTTAAGCAGAACCTGAAGGCAGTCTACAACAAATATCATCCAAAGGCATAGGATTTTCGCGTTCCATGAGATCGGCATCTGACTTTTTGCATGAGAGAGGAGAATGAGGGATGCCCTTTGGCTGCTCTGGGATAAAAAACGGGTGCGCCGCTTTTGCGGCGCACCCAAAATTTTTGATTGCTCAGTTGTCAATACCTGTCATGGCCTGCAGCACCTCATACTGCTGCTCGTTCAGGCCCTTCTTCATGGAAAGTCCTTCCATAATGTCGATATCGACCATTTGTCCGGCCCGCGCGCAGATCACGCGGTTGGTCTTGCCCTCGGCCAGCACCTTGACCGCCTGATAGCCCATACGGCTTGCCATGACGCGGTCGCGCGCAGACGGCGTGCCGCCGCGCTGGATATGTCCGAGGATCGTCACACGCGGGTCAAGCCCCAGCTCCTCATGGATCCCCTTGCCGATCTCGATCGCGCTGCCCGCGCCTTCGGCAACAATGATCATGAAGTGCGTATTGCCGGCCAGACGCGCCTGCCGGATGCGGTCAATCACGTCACCGTCAAAATCAAGCGGCTTTTCCGGCACCAGAACCGCCGTTGCACCGGTGGCAAGCCCGACATAAAGTGCCAGATGGCCCGCGTTGCGGCCCATGACCTCAACGACGGAGCATCGCTCATGTGACTGCATCGTGTCGCGCAGACGGTCAATGGCCTCGACAGCGGTATTGGCTGCCGTGTCATAGCCGATGGTATAGTCGGTGCAGACAATGTCGTTGTCAATCGTAGCCGGAACGCCGACGACCGAAATGCCCTGTTTTGCAAGCTCTACCAGCCCGCGGAACGAGCCGTCGCCGCCGATGGAGACAATGCCATCCAGCCCAAGCAGCTTGCAGGTCGCGGCGGCCTTTTTCTGCCCCTCCAGCGTGCGGAATTCATCGCTGCGCGCCGTATAGAGCATCGTGCCGCCGCGGTTGATGATATGCGCGACATTGCCGTTTTTCAGAACCATAAAATCGCCGTTGATCAGGCCATTATAACCGCGGCGGATGCCGACACACTCGATCCCCATATATGTGCACGCGCGCACAACAGAGCGGATGGCCGCATTCATGCCGGGAGCATCGCCGCCGGAGGTCAGAACACCGATTCGTTTGACTGCATTTGCCATACAGGTACTTCCTCTCCATTAAAATTGTTTTCATCATACCCCAAAAAAGCAAAAATGTAAACAGGCAATCGCGCAGAATCGGCGGAGTTCCGTGAAAAATCAATCTTCAGGAAAAATTTATGTTTTCTTCGCCGCAGGTGTGCTATACTTACAATATATACATAAGGGAGGCGGGAGCTTGAACCAGACAGGAAGAATTCTGGAGGAAGTCAAAAAAGCGGTATGCGGAAAGGATCGCGTGCTGGTGTGAGTGCTGACCGTGCTGCTTGCAAGAGGGCACATCTTATTGGAGGATATCCCCGGCGTCGGTAAAACGACCATGGCATTGGCCTTTTCCCGTGCACTGGGGCTGGAATATGGCCGCGTCCAGTTTACGCCGGACGTACTGCCGTCAGATATTACGGGCTATTCTGTCTACCAGAAGGAGACTGGCAAGCTGGTCTATCAGCCGGGCGCGGTGCTCTGCAATCTGTTTCTGGCGGACGAGCTGAACCGCGCGACCTCGCGTACACAGTCTGCGCTTCTGGAAGCTATGGAAGAGGGGCAGGTCACGGTCGACGGCGTCAGCCATCCGATCCCGCAGCCGTTCATCGTCTTTGCCACGCAGAACCCGACCGGCGCTGCTGGTACGCAGCTGCTGCCGGATTCGCAGATGGACCGGTTCACCGTACGGCTGTCCATCGGATATCCCGCACCGGAGGATGAGCGCAATATGGTGCTCGCCCGGCAGGGCGTCAATCCACTGCAAACCGTCTGTCAGGTGCTTTCGCGCGACGAGCTGATCGCCATGCAGGACGAGGCCGCCGCTGTTTACATCAAGACCGAATTGATCGACTACATCGTCGCGCTGATCGACGCCACGCGGAAGCATCCGATGATCCTGCGCGGCGCAAGTCCTCGTGCGACGCTCTCTCTGACCGCGATGGCCAAGGCAGTCGCCTATGTCCAGCGGCGGGATTATGTGGTGCCGAAGGATATTCAGGTCACGTTCCCGCAGGTCATCGCGCACCGCCTGCTGCTGGCTCCGGAGGCCGGAGCGCGTCAGATCACGCCGGAGCAGCTGCTCGACGAGATCCTGCATCAGGTCCCGTCACCAAGACTGTAAGGCTATGGCGAAAAACCGCATTCTCTACGGGCTGTTTCTACTCGCAGCCGTGATCTTTCACAGCTTTTATACCGGCTGGTTTTCGTTTTTCCTGCTGGTGTTCGCCGTGCTGCTGCCGGTTTTTTCGCTGCTCGTCAGCCTGCCGGCCATGCTCCGCGCTGCTTATGAAGCGGAGCTTCCGGCGCGCTGCTTCTGCGGGCAGACTGTGCAGTACCGGCTGACCGCCCGGCACATGGCAAAGCTTCCGGTATCCCGCTGCCGCCTGCGCCTGACGGTATCCGACGCCGTGGGCGGCGAGGTGCGCCAGCAAAGGCTGGAGCTTGCAGGAACGCTCGGCTTTGCGCTGCGCATTGATACGCGCCACGCAGGCGTGCAGACCTTTCAGCCCGGCAAGGGCCGCGTGTGCGACGCGCTGGGGCTTTTCAGCCTGCCGCTGCGCCTGCCGGACGCCTGCTCCATCGCCGTCGAGCCGGAGCCGCAGGAGCCGCCTGTGCTGCCGAACCTCAGCCATTTTCAGTACCGCTCCTATCATCCAAAGCCCGGCGGCGGCTTTTCCGAGATCCACGATCTGCGCGAATACCGCCCCGGCGACAGCCTGCATGAGATCCACTGGAAGTTGTCTGCCAAGACCGACAAGCTGATCGTCCGCGAGGCGGAGGAGCCGGATCTGGGCCTGGTTGTGCTGAGCTTCGACTTTTCCGGAACCCGCACGCAGCTGGACAGCACGCTGCGGCAGCTGCTGTGGCTTTCCGGCTGGCTGACCGAAAGGGAAGTGGCCCACCAGATCGACTGGATCGAGCCGGATTCGCTGGAGCCGCAGACAAAGTCCGTCAAAACGCCGGACGATCTGCGGGAGCTTTTGAACACGCTTTTGCAGACCCATCTGACCGGCAATACGCCCTCGCTTGCGTCCAGAGCCTACCCGCACGCGGATTGGCGCTATCATGTGCAGCCGGAGGAACAGGAGGTGCAGCAGGCATGAAACCGTCAAAATATACGTTCTTTACGTCCCTGCTCTGTGCCTCTGGTCTGTCTGCCGGGCTGTGCTTCTGCGTGATGACCTCGTTTGCCGTCCCGGCGGACGGCCTTTCGCTGGTATGCGCGTGCGTCCTTGCGGCGCTGCTCTTTTCCGCGCTGCTCCTGCTGCCGAAAAGCTGGATCTGGCTGCTGGCCATGGCTGCGCTTGCGGGCGGCGGGTTTTATATGCTGCGCGCACAGCTTGTCGATAGCACGTCTGCACTTGTTTTTGCCGTTACGCAGCAATACGCAGAGGCGATCCCGGGTATGCAGGCCGTCCATCTGACGGATGCCGCCGGCGCGGATGCAACGTTGGCTTTCATTCTGATTGCAGCGCTCTATGCGCTTCTTTGCAGCTGGACGGTCATGCGCAGTGAAAGCCTTGTCTATCTGCTTGTTTTGACACTGCCGGTTCTGGCGCTGTGCCTGATCATTCTGCAGACGCCTCCGGCGGCCTGGGCCATTTTGCTCGTTGTAGGCGTTCTTGCGCTGCTTCTTCTGACGCAGCTGCTCCGCGCACGGCAGGCAGGCGAGGGGAACCGGCTGGCGCTGCTTCTGGCCGCGCCGCTGGCGCTCTTGATCGGCTTGCTCGCCGTTCTGTTTCCGGCTGGTACGTATGACCGCGCCGAATGGTCCGACCATCTGCAGGAAACCATCTCCACAGCCGCAGACAAGCTGACGCTCTTCCGCCGCGACGCGAAGACCGGACAGGTGAAATTTTCTTCGCCCATCAGCCCCAGCACGCTCGGCAGCTATCTCTGGGATTCCAGCGTAACTGGCGTCAATCTCAACCGGGTCGGGCCGCAGCGCCAATTTGGCCGCTCTGTGATGCGCGTAAAAGCAACGCTTGGATCCTCTTGGTCTGGCGCTTCATTCTACCTGCGCGGGGATTCCATGGCCGTTTATGAGGATAACCGTTGGAAACCGCTCCCGGAAAATGCATATCCTGATATGAAGAATATGCATAATCCGCTTTTGGCAGGAGAGGCTGTCGTCAGCTTTCAGCCAGAGGTAACGATCGAAACGGATATGAAGTCCGGGATCTATTATATCCCATACAACGCAACCGCGTTTCCGGAGGACGCGGAGCCGTTTTACGACGCCTACGTCAAAAACCCCTCGCAGCAGACGAATTATACGGTTCCCTATGTTCTCTCGCGCAGCCCGTTGCAGAACAGCGCGTATGATGCGTTCGTCCATGAGACCTACACACAAGTCCCGGATGAGACGCGGCAGGCACTTTCCGACATCCTCTCGGAGCTGGTCGGGGAGGAGGACGCCGATCCGTATCAGTATATCCCGCGTGTTCTGGAGTATGTGTCGACCAGCGCCCGCTATGACCTCAATACGCCGGCTGTGCCGGACGGAGAAGATTTTGTGTCGTGGTTCCTGCACGACAGCGAAACCGGTTACTGTGTGCATTATGCGACTGCGGCGACGATTTTGCTGCGATGTCTTGGCGTTCCGGCGCGTTATGTGACCGGCTATTACACAGATGTGTATGAAAACGAATGGACGACCGTGACCTCGGACGATGCGCATGCGTGGGTGGAGATCTATCTGAACGGGATCGGCTGGCTTCGGGATGATCCAACGCCTGCGGCAGACACCCCTGCGCAGACAGCACCGGAGAAACCCATTGCCGCTCCTATTGAGCCGGCAGACAACCAGCCGGAGGATACGCCGCCCGCAGGCGACGAACCGCCCGCTGTCCCGGACATCCCGGCAGAAAGTCAGGAAACGCCGCAGAAAACCGACAAAAAGTCCGTTAACATCCTGCATTTTGTTTGGCCGGTTCTGGTGTTGGCTGCCGCCCTGTTCCTTTGGCGCGCGCTGCGGTTCAGCGTTCGAAGAGCTGCGATTGGGAGGGGCTCACCCAACCGCCGGGCAGTTGCGCTGTATCATCATATCTGCTGGCTTTCCCGGCAGACCAAAACAGAGGTTCCGAGCGATTTTCTGGAAATCGCTGAAAAGGCAAGATTCAGCCATCATAAGCTGAACAGGGAAGACCTGCTTCCGATGCAAGCGCTCGCGGAACAGCTGACAAAGCAGCTGCTCGCAGACAAGCGCTTCTGGAAGCAGGTCCTGTATCGCGTGATTTATGCACTTGGATAAGCATTGAGAGGTTTCCTATGGAGTATAGCTGGTTCATGCGATTTTCTTCCGGCGAAGCTGGAAATCTGGCGATGCAAGCCTCACGCCGGAATGTCGGATCTCATGCCATACTGTCTGCGTTTTGAAAAGCGCCAGCGTTTGCAGCGGCAGAAAGCACGCCATGAAAACAGGATAGAGCAGGATGCCGCCTGTCAGTCTGAAATCCAACCGTTTTTCCAGCACCAGTGCCGCAGCAGCCACCGCGAGACTGCCAGCATAAGCGGAGAGCAGACTGACCGGCAGGCTTTGCAGGGATATGCTGCCCGCGAGGAACGCTGCCAGTGTAAAAAACGGGGTCAGCGCCTGCAGGAACGGAAACGCAAGCTGAAGCATACCGTCCAGCCGGTTCAGACTGGGTCGGCGCAGAAAATTCCGAAAAAGCTTTGGCAGCGTCAGGCGTGAAACCTGCATGATGCCGCTCATCCAGCGTCTGCGCTGCACGAGCGAGGCGCGCCATGTGACCGGCTCCTCGTCATAGGTCACGGCGCTTTCGCAGTAGCCGATCCGGACGCCGTGCGTCAGACAGGCTGCATACAACTCAGCATCCTCCGCAAGCGTGCAGCAGGGGAATCCGCCCAACGCTTCCAGCAAATCGCGCCGAATGGAAAAGCCGGTTCCAATTACTCTGGCGGATAGCCCCAGAGCCTCTCTGGCGCGGTTCAGGAAGCGATTTGCCGTACAGAAATAGATCTCATAACAGGCGCTGATCCCGGCCTGCATACGGTTCTTTGCAAGAATCCGGCTTTTAACGATTGCAGAGCGCGACAGCGCCTGATTCATTTCGGCTAAAAATGCGGGATCCGCCTCGTTATCGGCGTCAAAAACACAGAATGCATCGTAGTGCTGCTGGCCACGCAAAAGTGTGTCCGCCGCATACTGAAGCGCAGCACCCTTGGAGCGGACAGAGGACGGCATTTCCATGATCCTGGCTCCAGCGCGCTGTGCTGCTTCCACGGTGTGGTCGGTGCAGTTGTTCGGGAGCACCCAGATATCAAATAATTCCCGTGGATACCGCTGCGCCTGAAGACTTTCAATCAGTCCTGCAATACAGCTTTCTTCATTTCTGGCCGCGATCAATATGGCGAACCGCCGCTGTCCGGCGGAAGCTGCCGGCTTTTTCCGCCTGCACAGGCAGAAGAGTGAAACAGCCAAAAAGTATAGGGAAAGCAGCTTAAAAATCAGAAAAAACGCATTGACTGCCGCATTCATAGAATTTTCTCCTTTGTAGTTTCTGTGCCTCAAGTATATCATATCTGCACGCACATGGGCGAAAGCATCCGATTAAGCATTGCTTAAGATTCGATGAAGGACGCGAACCCACTGCCAGATAGGGAAGCGCATTAACAGACCAGACCACGGTAGAAGAGGTCAATATTTGTTTAGGTCTGGTGAACGCAACAAAATAAAGATTTTGTTGCGTTCATAGGGCAGGTGTGTTATAATATCTTTATCAAATATCAAAGCTGTTCTAAAGGAGTTTTTATGTATGCAGCCGTATTCTGAATGTCCGCAGGTGCTGCGGGACTTTTTATCGTATCATGAATCGATCAAGGGCCAATCACGGCGCACGGTTTCGGAATATCATCTGGATCTGCGGATGTTTCTTCGGTTTCTGACGCTGATGCGCAAGGAGCTTCCGTATCAGACGCCGCTTGACGAGATCGACATTAAATGGATCGACGCGTCCGTTCTCGATACGGTGTCGTCTTCTGAGGTGTTTGATTTTCTATCTTATCTTACAAACGACCGGCAAAACCGTGAAGGCCCGGCTGATGTCGGGATCGCGGCCGCTGCCCGCGCGCGGAAGCTGTCGGCCATTAAGGCATTCTATAAGTATCTGACCATCAGCACCAAGCAGATCCAGAACAATCCGGTCAAAGATATCGAATTTCCTAAAATCCGGCGCAGTCTGCCAAAATACCTGACACTGGAAGAATCTACCGCGCTCTTGAAGGCTGTCGATGGGCCGAATAAAAACCGGGATTTTGCAATTTTGATGCTGTTTCTGAATTGTGGGATCCGCCGTTCGGAACTGGTCGGGCTGAATCTTACGGACGTCTATGAGGATCGCATCCGCGTTGTCGGCAAAGGCAATAAGGAAAGAATCGTCTACATGGGCTCTTCCTGCCGGAAAGCCATCGACCGGTATCTGGAGGAACGGAACCAGATCGTGCTGACGGACAATAAGGCGCTCTTTGGGTCACGGGATAAAAACCGTATCAGCGTTTCTGCCGTCCATCGGCTGGTCAAAAAGCACCTGCTGGAATGCGGCCTTGACGCGTCACAGTTTTCCGCGCATAAGCTGCGGCACACAGCCGCAACGCTGATGCTAGCGAACGGCGTGGATCTGAAAACGCTGCAGGAGGTTCTTGGCCACGAAAATCTGAATACAACGCAGATCTACACGCACATTGAAAATACAGACAAGAAAATTGCCGCAGAGGCCAATCCCCTTTCCAAGCTGAAACTATAAAAAACGCAGGCAGTGCACAGCATGGCTGCGTACTGCCTGCTCAGTTTGTTATCCCATATTTGCGAAGGTCGTTCCAAGGCTGGTATTAAATCCAAGCGCTTGATACATTGCCTCGTCGCACGCGGCGCAGCATACGGTTAAGCTTGCAATATCGTTTTCTCTGCACCAGCTTTGCGCTGCTTCCGCCAGCTTCCGTGCGGTTCCCCTGTTTCGGAATGCGGGTTCAATGTAAAAATCCTCAAACACGCCCACATTCGAACAGAAAAAAGTCGAATAATATGCGGCAACACTGCACATGCCGACGGCGCGATAACCGCGCTTTGCAAAAAAGAATGTGATTCTCCCCACTCGGACAGCCTGCTGAAGCTGCTTTTGCTGGATTTTTGTAAGTGATTCCTCGCCAATTTCACGTTTGAAGCCGTTTTCCAGCTTCAAAAGCTGCCAATCGGTGGGATCGTTCAAAAGCTCCACGGTAAACGGTACAGTCTCCGCAGGCGGCAGAAGCATCAACGGCTCTCCCCACTCGTCCACGCCGTTTTCTACAAATCCGACACGCTTCCAGAACCGGAGGCGCCGTTCATCTCCGCCGTAATTCAGTTCAGCGTAGCGTGCGCCGCGCGCCTTTGCCCAGTCCAGAAGAACAGCAGCGCATGCTCGGCCTGTTCCATTGCCTCGGAATTCCGGGTAGACGCAGAATTCCATGATAAAGCACTTTCCATCCTCGGAAGTGAAAATCACCGGCAGTGCAAAGCCAATGTCCTGTCCGTTCCGCTGAAAGAACAGATAATAGCAGTTGTCTTGCGGCCGGTTGTGAACGTGTTCGATCTGCACACGGTATTCCGTATCGCTCAGAAAATGCTTGAGGTTTTCGTCCTCCGGGTCAGGGAAAATATCCCGCTTGTGATAGGAGTGAAGCTGCTCCCAAAAGGCGGCAGTATCGGCTTCTGAAATCGCTTCACGGATGATGATCTGGTTTTTCATGCTGTTTCCTCCAAAATTTGATTCGGAGGGTTAGGAAGCGTGAACCCTCCATACACGACTCAATTTCATAAAAAACCACCCTTTCTGCTTCGTATTTGCAGGCAAATTGTCTGCTGCCGCTATTATAGCAGGAGGTTCCCCGAATTGCAAGAAATAGAAAAACCAGACAGCACACAGCCATAGCTGCGTGCTGTCTGGTTTTTATGCTGCGATCAACCGCCCAGATAGGCTTTTTTGATGGAATCGCTTTCAAGAAGCTCCTTGCCGGAACCGGAGAGCGTGATCTTGCCGGTTTCCAGAACGTAGGCGCGGTTTGCAACCTGCAGCGCCATCTGCGCGTTCTGCTCGACGAGCAGGATGGTTGCACCGGCCTTGTGCAGCTCGCGGATAATATCGAAGATCTGCTCGACCAGGATCGGCGCCAGACCCATGGACGGCTCGTCCAGCATCAGAAGCTTCGGCTCTGACATCATGGCGCGGCCCATGGCAAGCATCTGCTGTTCGCCGCCGGAGAGCGTACCGCTGATCTGCTTGCTGCGCTCCTTCAGACGCGGAAAAAGCTCATATACGTGCTCAAGATTTCCCTCAATGGAGCTGTTCGGACGGGTATACGCGCCCATTTCGAGGTTTTCCTCGACGGTCATGTGCGCGAACACGCGGCGGCCCTCCGGGCACTGCGCAAGGCCAAGCTGGACGATCTTGTTGGGGGCCATAGTGTTGATCGGCGTACCCATAAACTCAATCGTGCCGGTCTTCGCGCGAAGCAGGCCGGAAATCGTGTTCAGAACAGTACTCTTGCCTGCGCCGTTTGCGCCGATCAGCGTGACGATCTCGCCCTCGTTGACTTCAAGGGAGACGCCCTTGACCGCATGAATTGCGCCATAGTAGACATGAAGATCATTGACGGAAAGCAACATATCTCAGCCCTCCTTCTTTTTGCCGAGGTACGCTTCGATAACGGCCGGATTGGCCTGAATATCGTTCGGCGTGCCCTTTGCGATGATTTTACCGAAGTTCAGAACGCAGATGCCCTCACAGATGCCCATTACAAGGTTCATATCATGCTCAATCAGCATGATTGCGATGCCAAAGGTGTCTCGGATCTTCACGATATTCTCCATAAGCTCGCTCGTTTCGGACGGGTTCATGCCGGCGGCAGGCTCATCCAGCAGCAGCAGGCACGGATTCGTCGCCAGTGCGCGGACGATCTCCAACCGGCGCTGTGCGCCATACGGCAGGCTGCCTGCCAGATGATCCGACACATTTTCCATGTTGAAAATGCTCAGCAGTTCCAGCGCGCGCTCCTTTGCAATGCGTTCGCGTCTCCAATACCCCGGCAGGCGGAGAATGGCGGAAGCGGCGGAATATTTCATTTCATTGTTCAGGCCGATCAAAACGTTGTCCAGAACGGTCAGATTGCGGAACAGGCGGATATTCTGGAAGGTTCGGCCAATGCCCATGTGGTTGACCTCGACCGTGCTCTTCCCTTCTGTTGAAACGCCGTCCAGAAGAATAGAGCCGCGGGTCGGCTTGTACACGTTGGTCAGCAAATTGAAAATCGTCGTCTTGCCTGCGCCGTTCGGGCCGATCAGGCCGGTGATCTCCGTGCGGCCGATGGCGAGGTTGAAGTCGGCAACAGCGGTCAGACCGCCGAAGTCAATGCCGAGGTGGCGCGTTTCCAGAATCGGAGGCTTGCCGATGTCACGTTCTGTCAGCAGGTTCGTGTACGGCTGCGGAACAAGCTTGGGCTGTGGATTGACCCATTTGTTACTCATTGTCTTCCGCCTCCTTCTTTGGATTTTCTGTGCGTCCGATCAGCCGGTTCAGGAAGGTTTCAAGGCTGCGGGACAGCGAGAAATCGTAGCTGCCGAGCAGTCCCTTCGGCCGGAAGATCATCATCACGACAAGCGCCAGAGAGTATACGACCATGCGGTAATCCGAGAACGAACGCAGCAGCTCCGGCAGGATGGTGAGCACGGTTGCCGACAGGATCGAACCCAGCATGGAGCCCATGCCGCCAAGCACGACCATGACCAGAATTTCAATGGACTTCATGAACTTGAACGTCGAGGGATACAAAGAGCCGATATAGCCTGCGTACAGGCAGCCCGCGATACCGGCCAGCATAGCGGAGACGACGAACGCGAACGTCTTATAATACGTCGTCTGCACGCCGACGCTCTCGGACGCGATCTCGTCTTCACGGATGGACAAGATCGCACGGCCATGGCGGGATTTCATGATCGTGTGGATGATATAGCAGGACACGACCACGCAGATAAACACCAGTGTAAATGAGGAATATTTTGGAATACGCTTCAGACCGGCTGCGCCATATGTAAAGTCCTTGCCGATCACGGAGTCAATGTTCGTCAGGATGACGCGGATGATCTCGCCGAAGCCCAGCGTGATAATTGCCAGATAGTCGCCGCGCAGACGCAGAGCAGGGATGCCGATCAGAATACCGAAGATACCGGCAACCACTGCACTGATCAGCAGCGCCAGAAGGATATAGGGAATGGCAGCGCCCGTATTGCCGGATTTCAAAAGCTCCTGCACCGGGACAGCTTTCATGAAAATGCCGCCCGCATATGCGCCGACCGCCATAAAGCCCGCGTGTCCAAGCGGGAGCTGGCCCAGATAGCCAGTCGCGACGTTCAGCGAGGTTGCGAGGATGATATTGATGCCGACAGTGATGAGAATGCCGCTCCAATAGTTTGTGATGGTTCCGTTCTGAATGAGCGTATACAGCACGAACCACAGCGCGAGGATCAGCACAAGATTGATCAGATACCGCAGCGGCATGGGAATGCGGATGGCAGATCGTGTTTTCTTCATAGTCCGTCTCCCCTTCCTTACACTTTTTCCGTCTGCGGACGGCCAAGAATACCGGTCGGCTTGACCAGCAGAACGACGATCAGAATCGCAAATACAACGCCGTCCTTCCAGATGGAAAGACCGACTGCCGAAACGAGCGCTTCGAGAAGACCAATGGCAAAGCCGCCGATCATCGCGCCGGGGATCGAGCCGATACCGCCGAGGACGGCGGCAACGAACGCCTTCAGGCCCAGCATAGAGCCCATCGTG